>Ga0182792_1000842_pt1 | contig 27168 bp, 18 predicted proteins | sample Passage237B_FD_130497 | JGI IMG/M metagenome (GOLD analysis project Ga0182792, IMG submission 130497) | Cellulose adapted compost microbial communities from Newby Island Compost Facility, Milpitas, CA, USA - Passage2 37B (version 2) (version 2) ...
ATACGTGAATGATCTGCAGGAGCCTGTCATGTTCGACATTAAAGCCGTGGTCCAGGCCAACCGGGGTCATTCGCTTTCTCTGGCCGAGCAACATATCAACCCGGCTTTCGCCAAGGTGCTCAAAATCCTGGGCTTCGACGTGAACTACGTCAGAGGCCAGGGCGCCTACCTGTACGACGACAAGGATCAGCGTTACATCGACTGTCTGGCCGGCTATGGCACGTTCGCCTGCGGGCGGAACCATCCTGCCATCCGTCAGGCCCTCAAGGATGCGATGGATCTGGACCTGCCTAATCTCATCAAGATGGGCCCCTATCACCTCTCCGGGCTGCTGGCGCAGGAACTGATCAAACTTGCCCCCGGCGAGCTGAACACCGTCTTCTTCACCAACAGCGGCGCTGAAGGCGTGGAGACGGCCATCAAGTACGCCCGAGCGGCGACAGGCAGGCAGAAGATTCTCTTTGCCTCCAAGGCCTTCCATGGCCTGTCGCTGGGGGCGCTCTCCGTCAATGGCAACGATGAATTCCGCGAAGGCTTTGGCCAGTTGCTGCCCGGCTGTGAAAGCGTTCCCTTTAACGATCTGGCCGCACTGGAGCAGGCGCTGGCGAAGAAGGATGTCGCCGCCTTCATCGTCGAGCCCATTCAGGGCAAGGGCGTGAACATTCCCTCGGACGACTATCTGCCCGGCGTGGCGCGACTCTGCAAGCAGTATGGCAGCCTGTATATCAACGATGAAGTGCAGACAGGCCTGGGGCGCACGGGAAAGATGTTTGCCTGTGAACACTGGGGCGTTGAGCCGGACATCATGATCGTCGCTAAAGCACTGTCAGGCGGATACATCCCGGCCGGGGCGGTGCTGAGCAAGCGATGGATCCACGAAAAAGTCTTTTCCAGCCTGGACCGCTGCGTGGTGCACTCGACCACCTTCGGCCAGAACGACATGGCCATGGTGGCCGGACTGGCCACACTGGCGACGCTGCGGGACGAGAAGCTCGTCGAAAATGCCGCGACTGTCGGTGCGATGCTGCGTGACCAGCTGGCAGCGCTGATCCCCAAATATGAGCTGCTCAAGGAAGTGCGTGGCAAGGGCCTGATGATTGCCCTGGAATTCGGCCCGCCTCGCAGCATGGGGCTGAAGATGGGCTGGTCACTCCTGCATAAGGTGGACCAGAGCCTGTTCTGCCAGGCGATTCTGATTCCGCTATTGACCGATCATCGCGTGCTGGCGCAGGTGGCCGGCCATCATATGGATGTCATCAAGCTCATTCCGCCTCTAGTGCTCAGCCCCTCGGATGTGACCGATCTGGTCAAGGCGTTTGATACGGTAATCGCCGCCTGCCACCGCTTCCCCGGCCCGGTGTGGGAGGTAGGCAAGAAACTATCCACCCAGGCGCTCAAGCGCAGGCCAGAAACTGTCCCGACTTGAGCCAGGGTTGAATCCGCACCCGCAGAAGAGAAAAAGACTCCCGACCCCTTTTCATCCCCTGCCCCACGACCCCTTTTCCGCCCAAAGTTATCCCGGAAGCCGTCCTCTAGGACCCGCCATGCGTGGATCACGCTCGTCCGGCGAGCGAAAATCCAGGCCTGTTAGTTTGGCACTGCGTGCTCGCTCAACGAAGCGATCTGTAGCATATGTCGTAATTGGTCTTTGAGGAATTCTGAACAAGGAGATATTTGTAAGCAATTCTTCTCGAAAACAGATTTTGGTAATCGCCTGTATGCTACCGCTGGGTCTTTTGATAATATGTGATTTTTCTATATCCAGAACGTCCATTTTTTGCGTGATATTGCATAGATAACGCTCCGTTCCATCGGGCGCGACCGCAGGAAGAAGTTCTATCCAAGGGTCCAGGATATTCCTGAGATAAGACAAAGATTTTTGATTTAACATAGGCTCACCCGTAGGCCACAACTCAATGTCGCGTAATGAATAATCATGGGATGTCGAGGCATACCTTGCTATCTTCAGCACGGGGGTCGTCCAGTTGTCACCCACTGGCGAACCCATCATATTGTTGATCCGTCTCTGCTCTTCATTTGTTCTTGCCACGAGGCCAAGAGGAACATCCCCTGGCCACAGTTTATATATTTTCATAATCCAACTCTGCAAGGCTACAATTTACCAATTGAGGAAAAGGGGCCGGGAGTCATATTTTGATCTCCTGTTTTCTTGACCGGCAAGTAAAGGGTATTCGCCACCCTTTCTCCACCCGTTTTGTGCAGTTCACAGTTTCATCTGTGATTCAACCCCCACTATGGCTTGCAGGTGGGTTGTTGACAATCTTTTTCTCATGTATTGAGCCCCTGGTTGGGGAATGGGTAGTGCAGCGGATCGCTGGGCAGCAGGCCAGAAGCTGCCTCGACTTGATCCAAATGCGATGAAGACCAGCGGGTATGTGTCATGGGGAAGAATCCTCACATCGGCAGCGCTATGATCTGCTGATCCTTCCCTGCTTTTGAACAGGTCGCTACATGCCCGCCAATGCTTCTCTCAAATATTCCCTCCTGGACCTCTCGCCCATCATTCAAGGCGGGACGCCCGCGCTCTCCTTTCAGCAGACCGTCACCCTGGCTCAGCATGCTGAACAATGGGGCTATCACCGCTACTGGCTGGCAGAGCATCACAACATCCCCAGCGTGGCGTCGGCTGCGACATCAGTCCTGATCGGCCATGTCGCCGGGGCCACGAAGACCATGCGGATCGGATCGGGCGGCATCATGCTTCCCAATCATTCGCCCCTGGTCATCGCGGAGCAGTTTGGCACACTCGAATCGCTTTATCCCGGCCGAATTGATCTGGGCATCGGTCGAGCGCCGGGCAGTGATCCGCTGACCGCAGCTGCCTTGCGCAGACAGTCACCTCGCAATGCGGATACCTTCCCGGATGATCTACTTGAGCTGATGCATTACTTCCAGCCCGATGATGATCAGGAAGGGAGACCGACGCGATCAGATGGCCTGCCCTCCTTCCCGCCGCCTGCGGTGCAGGCCATCCCCGGTCGAGGGCTGGACATCCCCGTCTACCTGCTGGGCTCCAGCGATTTCAGCGCTCGGCTCGCTGCGAAGCTGGGTCTGCCTTTCGCCTTCGCATCGCACTTTGCACCTGAAGCCCTGGAGATCGCCCTGCAGCTTTATCGGGAGCAGTACGTCCCTTCGCCTCGCTGGCCTCGCCCGTATGTGATGGTGGGATTGAATGTCACCCTGGCTGCGACGGATCAGGAGGCCCGCAGGCTCTTCACGACAGTCCAGCAGCAGTTCCTGAGTCTGGTCCGGGGCAACCCGGGCCAGCTGCCTCCGCCTGTCGATTCCATGGAAGGCCTGTGGAACGAGATGGAGAGACACCACGTCCATTCCCGCATGCGACTGGCCATCGCAGGCAGCCCGCAGACCGCCCGGGAGTCGTTCAGGCGGATCATCGAGGTAACCCAGCCCGATGAGCTGATTCTCACGGCCTCGATTTACGACCTCAACGCCCGGCTGGAAAGTTTCAGACTGGCCGCGGAGTTGATGCGGACGCTGTGAAGCAGACAAAGAAACCTGCTGTCCGAGTCTGACTTCTGCCTTGGGTCTTTCCCGCCCTGACGAGGTGGCAAAGGGATATACCCTGGTGTGGAAGGGTCGGATGATTGCCATTTACTGACACTTATCTGACTGGACGATCAGCAGCAGCAGAGCTTCCAGCCGTTCCCCCTTCTCTGAATATACCTGACTCCCATCTCATAGCAGCCCCCCCCTCTGGGCCCCTGCTGCAGCCTGTGTATGCGCAAACCTGCGATCCAATCTCAATCAACAACCTCCAATTTCCGGACTTTTTTCATAATTTTACAACTTCAATTTTTCTAATCATTATTCGATTTCACCCATTGTTTTTCTAATAATGCATCTAATCTATTAATTGACATGCAATTGCTATCACATATCTATACGATCATCCAATCCGAGAAACGCCACATCATAAAAAAATCTAATGATTATTGGCATTGACATGAATATTGCTAATGATACTATTTTCCACCCATGGATACCTTACGCCTATTCTGTGATGTGGCCCGTTGCCAGAGCTTCAGCCAGGCTGCTGGCGAGCATGGCATTACTCAGTCGGCCGCCAGCCAGCGCATCGGCGCGCTGGAGCGTCGTCTGGGTGTCACACTGCTGGACCGCTCGGTTCGCCCCCTGGGCCTGACCCCGGCTGGTCAGCTGTTCATGGAGGAATGCCGTCAGATCATCGACCGCTACGACAGGCTCGAACGCCGTATCTGCCAGTTCCGGGCTGAGCCGGAAGGCCAGGTCACGGTGGCGGCGATCTACTCTGCGGGTATCGATCTGCTCAACAACATCTGCGAGAAGCTCCACAAGGAGCATCCCGGTGTGTCGGTCACCATCGAATACAAGCGGCCTGAACAGGTGTATGAATCGGTCCAGCTCGAACACTGCGATCTGGGCATCCTTTCCTATCCCAAGCGCTGGCCTGGCGTGGGCCTGATCCCCCTGCGTAATGAACGCATGTGCGTGGTCGCCGCCCCGCAGCATCCGCTGGCCAGGCAGATGAGCATTCACGCCCGCACGAGCATTCACGTGCGGGAGCTGGCCGGCCACACGATGGCCAGCTTCGAGCCTGAGCTGCCCGTAGGCAGGCGCATCAACCGTTACTTCCGTGAGCACGATGTGCGCGTGCGCGTCGGTGCGATGTTCGACAACATCGACACCATCAAGTCGGCCGTGGCCATCACGACGGATCAGTTTGCCATTCTTCCCCGTAGAACCGTTCTGCGTGAAGCGGCGGCGGGAACGCTCACCGCCATCGATCTCGAACCTCGTCTCGAACGCCCTCTGGGTGTGATTTATCACCGTCGCAACGGCGAAGGCAAGCAGTTTTCCCCTGCAGTGCAATGCTTCACTGACTTCCTGATCCAGCATGCAGGCCCTGCCATCGACAACAACGACATGCTCAGCGACGACGCTCGTCCCCTTGCAGTAGGAAAGTCACTATGACCCGTGAACAACACCAACCCCCGACCCAGCATGTTCTGCCCACGCCGCCTGCGGGCTATCCCAAGGCCCATGGTCTGTACGACCCGGCGAACGAACACGACTCCTGCGGCGTGGGCTTCATCGCCAACATCAAGGGCAAGGGCAATCATCAGATTGTCAGCGACGCTCTGACCATGCTCGAACGTATGGATCACCGCGGCGCCTGCGGCTGTGAAGTCAACACCGGCGACGGCGCAGGTATCCTCACCACCATTCCTCATGGCTTCATGAGCCAGGTGGTCAAGGATGCCATCGGCGCTCAGCTGCCCGAACCGGGCCAGTACGCCGTGGGCATGATCTTCCTGCCCCGCGACGAAAAGCATCGCGCCACCTGCAAGGCCGTCTTTGAACGCTTCATCGCCGAACAGGGCCAGAAGCTCATCGGCTGGCGCGCCGTTCCGACGGATAACTCCATGCTCGGCCCCACTGCCAAGCGTGCGGAGCCCTTCGTTGAACAGGTCTTCATCGCCAAGGCTGGCAACATCTCGCAGGACGAGTTCGAGCGTCAGATCTATCTGATCCGTAAGCAGGCCTATCACACCATTCTGGCGATGCCTGAAGAAGCGATGCGCGACTATTACGTCTGCTCGCTCTCGTCACGCGTGGTGGTCTACAAGGGCCAGCTCACTTCCGGCCAGGTCCGTCAGTACTTCGCCGACCTGCGTGACGCCAGCTACAGCACGCATCTGGCGATGGTGCACTCGCGTTTCAGCACCAACACCTTCCCGTCGTGGAGCCGTGCTCAGCCGATGCGCTGCATGAGCCACAACGGCGAAATCAACACGCTGCGTGGCAACGTCAACTGGATGCGCGCTCGCCAGGGCCTGATGGAATCAGAGCTCTTTGGCAAGGACTTCCACAAGGCTTTCCCGCTGATCGATCCGGTCACCAGCGACTCGGGCATGTTCGACAACGTGCTGGAGCTGCTGATGCTCGCCGGCCGATCGCTGCCCGAAGCCATGATGATGATGATCCCCGAAGCCTGGCAGAACCACGAGACCATGTCTCCTGCCAAGCGTGCCTTCTATGAATACCACTCCTGCCTGATGGAACCCTGGGACGGCCCGGCGTCGGTCGTGTTCACCGATGGTCAGTACATCGGCGCTACGCTCGACCGCAACGGCCTGCGTCCCAGCCGCTTCTATATTACGGATGACGATCGCGTCATCATGGCCAGCGAAGTAGGCACAATTGAAGTCGATCCTTCGACCATCGTCAGCAAGGGTCGTCTGCAGCCTGGCAAGATGTTCCTGGTGGACTTCAAGCAGGGCCGCATCATCACTGACGAGGAACTCAAGAGCACCATCGCCAGTAAGCGCCCCTATGGCGAGTGGATCGCCAAGCAGCGCATCGAACTGGCCGACCTGGCGCCGAGCAACGAGCCTCACGGCTTCTACCCCGACACGCTCCTGCCCCGCATGCAGGCGTTCGGCTATACCGTTGAAACCATCAACACCCTGCTCAAGCCGATGGCCACTGATGGCAAGGAAGCACTGGGCTCAATGGGTAACGACGCGGCGCTGGCCTGCCTGTCTGACCAGGCCCGCCTGACCTATGACTACTTCAAGCAGCTCTTCGCTCAGGTGACCAACCCGCCGATCGACTCGATCCGCGAAGAAGTCATCATGAGCCTGGAATGCTACATCGGCCCCGAAGGTAACCTGCTGGAAACCACCGAAGGCCAGTGCCACCGTCTGCTGATGCCCCAGCCGATTCTCACCAACGAACAGCTGGCGGCCCTGAAGCACATGGACCACCGTGGCTGGAAGTCGAAGGTGATCGACATCACCTTTGACCGCAGCGAAGGCGAAGCCGGCCTCGAAGCCGCGCTGGACCGCATCTGCAGCGAAGCCAGCAAGGCCATTGAAGAAGGCTTCAGCATCGTGGTCCTGTCAGATCGCAATGTCAGCGCCAGCCGCGTGCCCATCAGCACCCTGCTGGCCTGCGGTGCGGTGCACCATCACCTGGTGCGCAACGAACAGCGCACGCGCATCGGCCTGATTCTGGAAACCGGCGAAGCCCGCGAAGTTCACCACATGTGTCTGCTGGTGGGCTACGGTGCTGACGCCATCAACCCCTACCTGGCATTCGAAGCGCTGTGGCAGATGCAGCGTGACGGCCGCATCGACAGCAAGTTCACCGACGAAAAGATCGTCTACAACTACGTCAAGTCGGTTGAGAAGGCCATCCGTAAGGTCATGGGCAAGATGGGCATCTCCACCCTGCAGTCGTACAAGGGTGCGCAGATCTTCGAAGCCGTGGGCCTGAACAAGAAGGTGGTCGATAAGTGCTTCGCTGGTACGGCCAGCCGCATCCAGGGTGTCGATTTCGACGTCCTGGCCAAGGAAGCGATCGCTCGTCACGAACGTGGCTACCCCACGCGACAGGCTGTCCGTCTGCCTCAGCTGCATAACCCCGGCGAATACCACTGGCGTGCGGAATCCGAAAGCCACATGTGGAACCCGGAAACCATCGCCACGCTGCAGTCGGCCACGCGTACCAACAGCCGGGCTGCCTATGAACAGTTCGCCAAGCTGATGAACGAAGATGCAACGCGCCGCTGCACGCTGCGTGGTCTGCTCAAGTTCAAGCCCGGTCAGGCCATCAGCATCGACGAAGTCGAGCCGGCCAAGGAAATCGTCAAGCGTTTCTGCACCGGCGCGATGAGCCTCGGCTCCATCTCGCAGGAAACCCACGAAACGCTGGCCATCGCCATGAACCGCATCGGTGGTAAGTCCAACACCGGCGAAGGTGGTGAAGACCCGGCTCGCTTCAAGCCGCTGCCCAATGGCGACTCCAAGCGTTCGGCCATCAAGCAGGTGGCGTCGGGCCGCTTCGGTGTCACCATCGACTACCTGACCAACGCCGATCAGCTTCAGATCAAGATGGCGCAGGGCGCCAAGCCCGGCGAAGGTGGTGAGCTGCCCGGCCACAAGGTGTCTGAATACATCGCCTCGGTGCGTCACACCGTTCCGGGCGTGATGCTCATCAGCCCCCCGCCCCACCACGACATCTACTCCATTGAAGACCTCAAGCAGCTGATCCACGACCTGAAGAACTCCAACCCGGCCGCCCGCGTGAGCGTGAAGCTGGTGTCGGAAGTGGGCGTGGGTACGATCGCTGCCGGCGTGGCCAAGGCGTATGCGGATCACATCCTCATCTCCGGCCATGATGGTGGTACGGGTGCTTCGGCGCTCACGGGCATCAAGCACGCCGGTCTGCCCTGGGAACTGGGTCTGGCGGAAACGCATCAGACACTGGTGCTCAACGACCTGCGTTCGCGTGTCCGCATTGAAACCGACGGCCAGCTCAAGACCGGCCGCGACATCATGATCGCTGCCATGCTCGGCGCCGAAGAGTTCGGCTTCGCCACTGGCCCGCTGATCACCCTCGGCTGCATCATGATGCGTAAGTGCCACCTGAACACCTGCCCCGTGGGTATCGCCACGCAGGACCCTGTCCTTCGTGCCAAGTTCGAAGGCAAGCCTGAGCATGTGATCAACTACTTCTTCATGATTGCCGAAGAAGCCCGTCAGATCATGGCCAGCCTGGGCTTCCGCAGCCTCGACGAAGTCATCGGCCGCGTCGACCTGCTGGAAACCTCCGACGCCATCAATCACTGGAAGGCCAAGGGCCTTGACCTCTCGCCCATCCTCGCGCCGGCCGTCAAGCCTCGCGAAGGTGTCCAAGTCCGCTGCACGCAGAAGCAGGATCACGGCCTGGAACTGGCGCTGGACAACAAGCTCATCGAGCTTGCCAGGCCCACGCTGGAAAACCAGCAGCCTGTGCGCATCGACCTGCCCATCAACAACCTCAACCGCACCGTGGGCACGATGCTCTCGCACGAGATCGCCAAGAAGTTCGGCGGAAGCACGCTGCCTGACGACACCATCCATCTGCGATTCACCGGCTCGGCCGGCCAGAGTCTGGGTGCATGGCTGGCCAAGGGTGTCACCATCGAACTCGAAGGCGATGCCAACGACTACGTGGGCAAGGGCCTGTCGGGCGGTCGCATCGTGATCTACCCGCCCAAGGTGTCCAAGTTCGTCGCTCAGGACAATATCCTTCTGGGCAACGTGGCGCTCTACGGCGCTATCAAGGGTCAGGCCTTCTTCCGTGGCCGGGCGGCGGAACGCTTCTGCGTCCGTAACTCGGGTGCGACGGCGGTAGTCGAAGGTGTGGGCGATCACGGTCTGGAATACATGACCGGCGGCCGCGCTGTCATCCTTGGCCCCACCGGCCGTAACTTCGCGGCGGGCATGTCGGGCGGTATTGCCTATGTGTACGACCCGCAGGACGTCTTCCTCTCCAACTGCAACCTGGAGATGGTTGAAGTCACCACCCTGTCCGAAGCGGGCGACGTTGCGGAACTCAAGGAGCTCGTCGAGCTTCATCGCAACTACACCCAGTCGGCTATTGCTCAGAGCATCCTGCTGGATTGGGACAACAGCATCAAGCAGTTCAAGAAAGTCCTGCCTTACGAATACAAGCGCGTGCTTCAGGCCCAGCAGGGTACGGCGAAGCAGATGGAGGTCAGCCATGGGTAAGCCCACCGGTTTTATGGAAGTTGAACGTCAGACCGTCCCGTGGACAGACCCGGTCACGCGTCTGCAGAATTTCGACGAGTTCCACGAACACGTCGACGAAAGCCACCTGCGTTCGCAGGGCTCACGCTGCATGGACTGCGGCATCCCCTTCTGCCAGTCGGCGACGGGCTGCCCCGTAGACAACCTCATTCCCGAGTGGAATGACCTGGTCTACCGTGGCCAGTGGCGTGAAGCGCTCGATCGTCTGCATAAGACCAACAACTTCCCGGAGTTCACGGGTCGCGTCTGCCCTGCTCCGTGCGAAGGCGCCTGCGTGCTGGGTATTACCAACCCGCCGGTGACCATCAAGAACATCGAATGCTCCATCATCGATAAGGGCTTCGAAGAAGGCTGGGTCATCCCCCGCAAGCCTGAAACCCGCACGGGCAAGAAGATCGCCATCATCGGCTCGGGCCCCGCAGGTCTGGCGGCGGCGGCGCAGCTCAACAGCGTGGGCCACTCGGTCACCGTCTACGAGCGAGCCGACCGCATCGGCGGGCTGCTGATGTATGGCATCCCCAACATGAAGCTCGACAAGGCCACCGTCGAACGCCGCATCAACCTGCTGCGTGAAGAAGGCGTGACCTTCATCACCAACACGCACGTGGGTGGCAAGGAACCGCCGGCCTGGCTCAATGGTTTCACGCCTTCGCACGAAACCAAGCACGTCAGCTTCACGCATCTGCGTAACGAGTTTGACGCCATCATCCTGGCCACCGGCGCGACCCGCCCGCGCGACCTGCCCATCCCGGGCAGGCAGCTCAAGGGTATCCACCCGGCCATGGAGTTCCTCCATCAGAACACCAAGGCTCTGCTGGATTCCAACAAGTCCCCCGACTTCAAGCCCCCGATCCACGCCGGCGGAAAGCATGTCGTGGTCATCGGTGGTGGCGATACGGGTAACGACTGTATCGGAACCTCCATGCGTCATGGCTGCGCCAGCCTGGTCAACTTTGAACTGCTCCCCCAGCCGCCCGAAAAGCGTGCTCCGGACAACCCCTGGCCACAGTGGCCCCGCATCTTCCGCACTGACTACGGCCACCAGGAAGTGCAGGCAGTCCATGGCAAGGATCCTCGCGAGTATTCCATCCTCTCCAAGGAATTCATCGACGATGGTCAGGGCAACGTGGCGGGCATCAAGACCGTCCGCGTGAAGTGGGAGAAGGACGACAAAGGCCAGTTCAAGATGGTCGAAGTCCCCGGCTCCGAACAGACCTTCAAAGCCGATCTGGTCCTGCTGGCGATGGGCTTCCTTGGCCCGGAAGAAACGCTCGCCAAGGCTTCGGGCATCGAGCTCGACCCGCGCAGCAACTTCAAGGCGGAATACGGCCGATTCGCCACCAGCATCCCGGGCATCTTCGCCGCCGGTGACTGCCGCCGTGGCCAGAGCCTGATCGTCTGGGCCATCAACGAAGGCCGCGCCGCCGCCCGCGAAGTCGACCGCTACCTCATGGGGGCGACGGTCCTGCCCTGATTCGCTAGCCAACAACCTGTTCATAAAACCAAGGCCTGGATCCCACGATCCAGGCCTTTTTGTTTTTAGTGCATGCGAATGCTTCGTTCGTGCATGCCCCTGCAAATTCAAGTCAGGAATAATTCCTCTGTCAGTGCTATAAATTCGGAAGTGTTGCCTGTATCTCGACTCGACCCCCCGTGATCTCCGGGCCCTGGAATACGCTATGAACAAGCCGACTGCGAAGAAACATGCCCCTCAATCCACCCCGGCCCACGCTGGAGCCCCCGCCGGCTCATGGAAGATCACGTTTATTCTGCTGACGATCTGCCTAGCCGGGCTGCTGGTGTCTGCCTGTACTTGATGGCCGAGAAGCCCAATTCACTGGACAACGTCATCATCACGCCGCAACCCGGCTTCGTCGCCCCCACCACCCCGGACGCGCATGGCCGCCCGCCAGGAGATGCACATTATGGGCATGATCATCCGTGAAACATGCCACGAATGCAGCGGATACGCCACAAATGTTAGATTGCGATAAAATCAACATCCATGGATAACTTGAACACAAGCAAGACTGTTTCAATTCAATTCTATGTTGTTTCGTACATAGACATTCTTGGCCAAACAAGTGAGTTAAGTAAATGGGACATGGTGCCCAACGAGGCAAAAAAATCCCCAGAGTTTGAGCCAGAGGTGTTCCAATGCTTATCCAGAATTCGCGATCTTAATAAATACTACACACATCTTTTGAAGTCTAACGACCCCGTCACCAAATTTGATTATAGCCCCCAAGAAGGTGGCATATTTAAACTAAGGCACATCTCCGATGCAGTAATCGCATATAGCCCCATAACCATCAACGATGGTGAAACAACAACCATGCCTGCATTCAGGCTCCTGCTTTCATCTGCCTTTCTCATGCTAGACTATCTCGCTCAAGGTATCCCCATTCGGGGAGGAATCTCTATAGGATTTGGAACTGACAGCGACGATTTCGGTGGATTTTACGGACCTGCATTAGCAAGAGCCTATTACCTAGAAAGTAAAAAATCACGCTACCCGCGAATCTTGGTATGCGATCGATTCATGAGTTTTCTTAATAGCAAAGTATTTTGTCGGGACAACAAGAAAAACATTGTTTATCAAAAGATTGCAGCGGAATGCATTAATCTTATCAAAACCAATAACACTGAAAATGAACTTAATTATGCCGATGCCTCAGTTTGGAAACACCGTCCCCAAGAAGACAAAGTAATAATTCGCGATCTGATAAAGCATGCGTACTCATTCGCGATGAATGAGGTTTCAGCACGTAATGCGGATGCTGATGAAATCTACAAAAAATATGTGGAATTACTAGCCTACTTATCTTATTGCGCCGAAACTTTTGGCTATAACCTCAGCGATTTAGATAAAAACGTCAAAAACGGATCACTTACAACACTGCCCCGAGTCATAAAAACTCGCTTTACATCATCATCTTCCCATTAAGACGAATGGCGAAGCTGGCCTTCTCGGTGGCATTAGGCAGGGCGAGAAAGGGTGTCAGGTATTATATTCAACCATTATCGCCGGAGTTTATCACTCCATCCTCCACCGCGCCTTCTTTCTTTCCGCGTGGCCGTCGACGAACAGGCCGCTGGGGCTGCCGTCGTGGACGTAATGCATGTGTGTCCACGTGGAAGGCGGGACATGGGTCTGGATCAGGCCGATGGTGGTGATGGTGGTTCCGCCTGCGGATTTGTTCAGGATGGGCGTGGGAACGACGGTGGCCAGTTGCAAGGATGTCGCTGCGCCGGCCGCTCCGCCTATGTTGACGGTGGAGTATGTATCAGCGTCAAGCAGCATGCTGCTGGGTTTCTTGATGTCGTCGTAGCGCTCGAAATGCTTCGTCCAGCTGTTGGAATCGCTCCAGACCTTGTTGGTGGTATGCCATACGCCTCGCACTGCCGAGTTGCCCGCATAACCCGACCAGTTGGCATTGGACTGATAGGGCACGCCGAACGTGTGCTTGCTGTTCCCCACACGATCCGGGCAGAACATGACGCGGGCATCAGGCTGCGTGCTGGTGGGCCAGATCTGGCTTCGATCATATACAGGCGAAAGATATTTGAGTCGCACCAGTCTTGATGCCGCATCCTGAGGGAAAAGTGGCTGCTGCATGGGCATGGGATAAGCACGGTTGTCGGCAGCGTATGCGTAGTCGGCGATGCCGATCTGCCTGAGGTTGGACAGGCATTGCGTATCCTTGCCCGCCTGCCTGGCTTTCTGCAGCGCGGGCAGCAAGAGCGCGATGAGCATGGCGATGATGCTGATGCATACCAGCAGTTCGATGAGCGTGAAGGCTCGACTGTGAAATCGCGTCATGTCAGGCCCCCGAAATGAGAGTGGACGAAAGGATCAATCTCGAACCAACCTTCATGATAACCCTATCAGGCATGAAAAATCCAGCACGATTTTCGTAAATCTTCGTGAGAAAAGAATTCAGGCCAGGTGAAGAGGTCACCCTTTACCCGCCGAGGATCCACCTGAAGAAAGCGATCTCGGCGGCGAGGATGCCAGCGATGGTGATTGAGAGCATCAGGGCACGTCGGCCGGGGAAGTTGTGGCGGACGCTCGACAGGCGAGGCAGCGGGACCATCTGCAGTTGAAGCTCGCCTGCGGTCGGGCAGTAGTCGGCGGCGTACCCGCGGCGGGCCTGGTCCTGAACGATGGCGATGACCAGATTGGCGTCAAAGGCCGTCAGCCCCATGGACTGGCCCAGGCGGACCAGACGCTGGCGTTTCTCCGGGGTGATCAGCGACCCCTGCAGAGACTCCGCAGTGCGCAGGGCAAGCACCCAGCGCGGGTCGGTCGGTGAGGTGATGGGCTGGCCGACGTTGCGAAGGACTGCCGGCGGATTGGGGCCGGGAGCGCCGACCAGTCGAAGACTGGGCGTCGCGGGAGCAGTGGTCACTGCAGGCGCAGCGGGTTTGGCGCCGGGCGTAGCAGCACCAGTCGGAGCATCGGCAGCTTTGGGCTGGCGCACGAAGACCGATCGGCGCGAAGAGTGCGGATGTCGCCCGCCAGGCGGGTTACTGCTGACCATATGCGTCTCTCTGAGAATCTCTCTGGCCTGCCCCCTCCAGGAACAGGCCGCCCTCCATGAGCGTTGAAGCCTACCTGATTTTAGCGAATCGAACAGCGTTCACACCCCTGGTTTCCCTGAAATTGCGCGATCAAGGTCCGCATAACCGTTACAGATTCACACTCGAGACAGGTTTTCGTGAAATTCCTCTCAAGTTGAACGAAATCTGGGGAATTTATCCCCAAGGGTGCAATAAGAACTGGGGTATCAGTACAGGCAGGCCAGGTGTGGGCAGACTGTGGCCTGGATCAGGGACCGGGAAATGAAAAACCCCGACCGGTGAGGGTCGGGGCTGGGAAGTCGTGGTCAGATTGTGCTGGATCAGACGCGGGAGGCGGCCTGGGCGTTGCCCGGGCTCTGGGGATTGCCCACCAGTTCGTCGTTGGTCTTGAAGCGTTCCAGAGCCTTGAGCAGCTGTTCCACCTGCATGGGCGGCGGCATGTTCAGCAGGCGGCGGCGGAGAGCCCCCATGGTAGTCAGCTCGGCTTCGCTCAGGAGCAGGTGTTCCTTGCGGGTGCCCGACGCAGCCAGGTCGATGGCGGGGAACAGGCGGCGTTCGGCGATGGAACGATCGAGGATCAGTTCCATGTTGCCCGTGCCTTTGAATTCTTCAAAGATCACCTGGTCGCCTCGGCTGCCTGTGTCGACCAGAGCAGTGGCGATGATGGTCAGCGAGCCGCCCTCTTCAATCTTGCGGGCCGCGCCGAAAAGCTGCTTGGGAATGGCCAGGGCGGAGGAATCCAGACCGCCTGAGAGCGTGCGGCCGGTGTTGGACATGCCCGGAGCAGTGTTGAACGCACGGCCCAGGCGGGTCAGCGAGTCGAGCAGGATCACCACATCCTCGCCGGCTTCGACCATGCGCTTGGCCCGCTCGATGGCAATCATCGCCAGGCCCACGTGACGCTCAGGCGGATGGTCGTTGGAGCTGGCGAGCACTTCGCAGGGGACGTTACGGCGGAAGTCGGTCACTTCCTCGGGGCGTTCGTCGATCAGAAGCGCAATCACGCGAACCTTGGGGTGATTCTTCTGGATCGCAAAGGCGATGTTCTGGAGCAGCGTCGTCTTACCAGCTTTGGGGGGCGAGACGATCATGCCACGCTGGCCGTAGCCGATCGGGCAGAAAAGATCGATCAGCCGACATGCGGGCGGGCAGCCAGGATATTCGAGGGTCAGCCGGGGCTGGGGATCGATAATGGTCAGGTCTTCAAACCGGCGGCGTCTGAGGTATTCCTGAGGCTCCAGACCATCAATGGCTTCGATGTGCTCAACGCGCAACGCGTTGGGAGCAATATCGTTAGTGCGGTTCTTGTTCTTCTTGTTCTTGCCCTTCTTGCCCCCGCCGCCGAAGTTCTGATGCTGGTGCTGCGGGTTCCCCACGGGCTTGCCCAGCGTGACGCTCAGCTGAAGTCCAGAGCGCAACTGATACTGCTGAATGAACTTCTGAGGAACCACGGGGTCGCTGGGAGAGGCGATGAAGGTTTTATCGAGTGTGCGCAGCCGACCATCTGCACGGCTGGAAAGCTCGAGGATCCCGATTTGCGTTTGCATTAAAAAAGCCCTGCGGAGCCGTTCTTCCCCCTGATCGCAAAGCCCGACACAGGCCAGGCAAGTGGAAGAACAACAGGCAAAAACATCATGGAAGAGACGTAAGCAGACGATGCAGGCGTGTGAAACGCCCGCCGAACATAGCGTGGTTGACCTGTACCTGAGCTAAAACCATTCCCTGGAGGGAATTGTCAGCCACAAGCAAAGATTCGTGAGGGAGCAATCGACACCCCTGTCGACTTTCTTTCCCCGCCTGCCCCGTGGTTCGGCCGCTGGCCGGCCCGCGGTTTAGATGAGCCTTGCAGGGCTGCGTACCAGACATCCAGGTCTGTCGCCCAAGCCCAACCCATTTCAAAGGATTGAAATGCCCCTTGCGAAGCGCTGCGTCAGACAGAATCGGACAATGTCCAGGACATCATAACTCTGTCAGGCAGCTTGTTTTTACATTCTTCTGGCGGGTCAATCAAGCTGCTGTGGAAAGAAATCCTGCGTTTCAGGCCATCCCTCAGGGCGTATTCAGCGGTTTCTGACTCATTCGCAGCCTTACCTTGCTTACCACCCACGCCAGGACGAAGGTCAGCCCCAGCATACCCACGATGCAGGGCCCGCTGGAAATGCGGTCTACCTGCAGCGCCAGCAGCACGCCGCCCACCATCCCGATCATGCCACTGATCCACGACCAGAGCAGCACCTGCGAGAGCTTGCGGGAGATCATCAGCCCGGTGGCCCCGGGAATCACCAGCAGGGCCGAAACCAGCAGCAGCCCGGCCATGCGGATGCTCAGCACAATGGCGACGCTCAGCAGCACCAGCAGCAGGTAATAGATGAGCCCCGTCCGCACGCCAAAGACCCGGCTGGCCTTTTCGTCGAACGTGAAGAAGACGATTTCCTTGAAGAACGCCACACAGATGCCCAGGATCACCACCGTAGCGATGATGGCCTGCCACATGTCGACCGCACTGGCGGAGAAGAGCGAACCAAAGAGCATCATTTCCCAGCTTGGCGGGTTGGGTGTGACGCCAAAGATCTCGACATACCAGGGCTCAAAGCGGATCTGTCGCCACAGGTCGGTCATGAACACGCCCCAGGCCATGGCCATCACCAGCAGGATGCCAATGGCGCTGTCAGGCTCGAGTCTGCGGCGGCGAGAAAGCACCCCCACGCCAATGCCTGTCGCCAGGCAGAAGATCATGATCAGCAGATTCTGGCTCCACCCCGCCAGACCTAGGAGAATGGCGGTCCCGATGCCCCCAAAGCCGGCGTGCGAGACGCCATGGCCGACAAAGGCCATCCGCTTGAGCACCACCACCACCGACAGGAGGGAGCAGAGCGTGCCCACCGCCACCGCAGTCACCAGCGCGTGGCGGGCGAATTCAAAGTGCATCAGCGTTTGCAGAGCGTGTGGCATGGGAGATGGTTTTATCGCAGGTAGGCCCGGCCTTGCAAAGCCGGGCTGGAATTATGTCTCAGGAATTAGTCTGCGGGTTCCACGTAGGTCTGGGCAGCGTGAACTGCTCGCCCACCGGGGCATAGGAGTTCCCCGCCATGCGAGCGACGGGCTGCAGGGCATGGGTGTCGATATGTAGCGCATCATCACTGATGGCTTCATCCAGGTGAGCGTACACCACCTGCCCGATCACCATCCGAGCGCTGCCCTGAACAGGCGGGCCGATCTCCACGATCTGCAGGAGCCTGCATTCAAGCTGAATCGGCGTGCCCTTGACGCGAGGCGGCCTGACCATGGTTGATGGCTCAGTTTCCAGCCCGGTCAGATCAATTTCACTGACGCCATAGGGCGCGGGGACCGCAGTAGCGTTCATCTGCTCCACCATCGCCTGGGTAACGATGTGCACAACAAACTCGCCAGTGGCGCGAATGTTACGCAGCGTGTCCTTCTCCGACAGATCAGGCGGCGTGGAAACACAGAACATCACCGCAGGCGGCTGACTGCAGACCGCATTGAAGAAGCTGAAGGGTGCCAGATTCGTCACCCCCTGCTCGCTGATCGTACTCACCCAGGCGATCGGCCGAGGTACAACTGAGCCGATGAGCAGCTTGTATGCCTGAGGCTGAGTCAGCTGGGAAACATCAATGGAACGCATGCTGTAAATCCATCGGCCATGACTGCTGTGCCAGGCCGCTTATGACGATTATCGCTTGTTGAGCACCGACATGATGTCGTGCTGGAACACCTCGCGCAGCACCTCCTGCGTGAGCTTGCCCGGGGCATCGTGATAGTGAATGCGCTGGTTCAGACACGCCACACGATTGCAGCCCGCAGCAATGGCCTGCAGATCGTGGCTGACAATCAGCACCGTCAGATCCAGCGACTGATGCAGATCATTTATCAGCCTGGAGAACTGTTGCTGACCGGCTTCATCCACCCCGACGGTCGGTTCATCCAGCAACAGCACGCGCGGCCGGGACACCAGCGCCCGAGCGATGAAAGCCCGCTGCTGCTGACCACCTGACAGCTCACCGATAGGCCGGTGGCGCAGGTTGATGATGCCCACCTTCTCCATCATGTGAAGGGCGTAGTCTTTGTCCTCTTTCCTGTACCAGCGGAACAGGCCTGTCTTACCCGTCAGGCCCATGTTCACCACCTGCTGAACCGAGACCGGGAATCGCCATTCCACTTCATGACGCTGAGGCACATAACCCAGCACATCACCCCGACGGCAGGCCTGCTCGGGGGTCATGCCCATGATGTGCACCTGCCCCTGATAGCCCTTGAGCATGCCAAGCAGCAGCTTGATGAGCGTACTTTTGCCTGCGCCATTGGGGCCGATGATGCCCAGACTGCAGCCCTGCTCCACGTGGAGCGTGACATTGCGCAGCGCCCAGCCCCCGGGAGCACCGGCCGGTCGGGCTTCACCACTGGAAGCCCCATTGGCCGGGTAACGGTAGCTCACATCATCCAGACAGATGGCATCGCTCTGTTCGCGATGGACCGCCAGGCTTCCATGATTACACGCCGGGCCATGCACGTGGCCGGGCGTGGGCTGGGGGTCGAGAATAGGCAGAGGCGAACTCATGTCAGTCACCTTGGGAAAGGATTATTCCAGCGTCTGACCCCGGACCAGCTGCTCAAGATTCGACTGCATCATAGCGAAGTAGCTGTCGTAACCGGGAATGCCCGGCCCGCCCAGATCGTCCAGTCGCAGGATCGTAGCCCCGGTTTCCTGCCTGATCACCTGAATGGCCCGGTCGGGAAACTGAGGCTCGGCGTACACTGCTTTGAGATTCAGCTTTCGCACCGTCTGAATCACTTCCACCAGCTGGCTGGCAGTCACTTCGCCACCCGGGGCAAGGTCAACGTCGGTCAGGTGGGCGGCCACAGTCAAACCGTAGCGGGCCGCCAGCAGGTCAAAGGCGTTATGAAAGGTCACCATATCCCGCCGGGTCAGAGGCGAGAGCTTTTCGGTGTACTGCTGATGCAGCTGCGCAAGTCGTTCATCGAGCCTGGCTGCGGCGTCGAGCGTCTGCTGACGCGCCTGGTCATCAGGGGCCAGAGCTGCAATTTTCGGAGCCAGCTGTGCGATGAACTGGCGGGTCAGAACGGGGTCGAGCCAGAGATGGGCATTGGGCCCGCGATGATCGTGATCATGATGCGCATGGCCATGATCGTGCGCGTGATCGTGATCATGGTGATGATGGCCACTCTTTCGCTGATTCAGCCCGGCCTGGCCGTCGAGCATGACGGCGAAGGTTTCGATGAGCAGCTTCCGCTTGCCCACCGCCCGCAGGGTGATGTCCTCGGCCCAGCCATCAAGATTACGCCCCACCACTACCAGCAGATCGGCCTGGCTGGCGAGTTTGAGCTGGGCAGCGTCAGGCTCATATCCATGAACCGACATGCCCGCGGGCAGGAGCGTTACCGTCCTGCCCCAGTCACCCACCAGAGGCTGAATCAGATCCGCAAGAGGGTGAATCGACACCACTACCACCGGCGTTCCCGTGGCAGATCCAGGCTGAGAGGCAGTGTTTCCGCAGCCCGATGCCACCATCAGCCCGGCCAGCAGAAGCATCATCAGGCCGAGTCGACGCATCGAGCCGGTCAGTCGGGAAACAGAGCCTGTGAGCATGCTGAAAATCCGGAATACCGAAGGGTTTGCGACAGTCTGATGGGTTGAAGTCACCGAAAGGGTCATGGATTTATTCTAGCCTATTGATAGTGGCGTATCACTACCATTTTACGCAGCCGCCCATGGCAGGTTCAGCCAGACAATCAAATCCTCTATCAAAAACTGACGACCGGAACTTTTTGAAGGTATAATGTCGGGTCTTTTCCTGTCACAGCCAGGCCTGCCCGGCCAGGTTGTCCTGATTTATTACCGCCGCTGCTGGATGGATGTATGCCCAAAGCCTCGTCTCCCAAGACTTCCTCATCGCGCACTGCTGGCGCTTCCCCCGCGCCGCGCACTCGCAGCCGGAAGCCCAAACCCATCCAGACCGTCGCCCTGGTCAGCCTGGGCTGCCCCAAGAACCTGGTCGACAGCGAAAAGATGCTGGGCCTGCTGGCGGAAGACGGCCTGATCCCTGTCGCCGAGCATGAGCAGGCCGACGCCATCATCGTCAATACCTGCGGCTTCCTCGAAGCCTCCAAGGAAGAATCCGTCGCTGAAATCCAGCAGGCCGCCATGCTCAAGAAAGCGGGATCGCTCAAGCGACTGATCGTCGCCGGCTGTCTGGTTCAGCGCCACCGCGCCAAGATGCTCGACTGGTGCCCCGACATCGACGCCATGATCGGCGTGTTCGACCGCGACCGCATTGTCGAAGCCGTGCGAGGCAGCAATCGCCCCAAAGAAACACCTGGCGACAAGAACGGCTCCGTGGCGCTGCCTGTCTATTCGTCCATCGCCGCCAATGCGACCATCGCCAAGAGCGAAAGACAGATCTCGGCCAGTGGCTACTTTGAGTCTGACGCCACCCGCCTGCGTCTGACGCCCCGCCACTACGCCTACCTGCGCATGAGCGAAGGCTGCAACCAGAACTGCGCCTTCTGCACGATTCCCTCCATCCGTGGGAAGATGCGCTCCAAGCCACTGGAAACCATGCTTCCCGAAATGGCCGAGCTGCTGGCCGACGGCGCCTTCGAGCTCAACCTCATCGGGCAGGACACCACCAGCTATGGCAACGACATCGGCTATGCCCCCGGCCTTGCGGGCATGCTGCGCGAACTGAGCAGCTTCGCCCAGAAGAACGCAGGCGGCGCCTGGCTGCGTCTGATGTACGCCTATCCGTCTGCGTTCACTGATGAGATGATCGCCGCCATCGCCGAGCTGCCCAACGTGGTCAAGTACATCGACATGCCGCTGCAGCACATCAACGATCAGGTGCTCGACAGCATGCGTCGCAAGACCTCGCGCAAGCTCATCGAAACCCTGCTCAACAAGCTGCGCAACGTCAAAGGCCCCGACGGTCGCATGGCCATCCGTACCACCTTCATCAGCGGCTACCCCGGCGAAACCGACAAGCAGCACAAGGAACTGGTCAAGTTCGTGCGCGACTTCGGCTTCGATGCCATGGGCGTGTTCCCCTACTCCCCCGAACCCGGAACCCCCGCAGGCACGCTCCACGCCTCGGGCAAAGCCATCCCGGAAGATGTCATTTCCGACCGCATCAATGAACTGATGCTCACCCAGCAGGAAGTGGTCTTCAAATACAACGCGGAACTGGCGAAGAACCGCCAGACGATGCACATCCTCATCGATGGCCCGGTGGCGTCAGGCGTCCGCAACATTGGCAGCGATTCCCTTGAGCCCGGCGTGCATGAGCAGGGCCAGATCCCCAGCCGTCTGCCTGCCAAGGGCAGGCTCTACGTCGGCCGCAATTACGCTCAGGCCCCGCAGATCGACAGCGTCACCTACGTGGTAAGCAAGAGCGAACTCTCCCCCGGCGAACTGGTGAAGTGTCAGATCGTCGACTCCGACGCCTACGACCTCATCGCCCAGCCCGAAGCCGACCTGCAGGGGCGGGTGTCGCTCAACATCCTGCGCAAGTAACCGCCAATCCCTGATTCCAACTCTCAAGGCCATGCACAATGTGCGTGGCCTTGTTCTATAGAAGTACGGCCGATCTTCCATCAGGCTCAAAACTGGACGCGCCATGGCCTTTGCTTATGCTGGTAGAACAGTTGGATCATCAGGTTCACAACTGTTCCACCGCTCAGCCTCAAGCAAGGATTGCCACGATGTATCGTCAACTGCGCACCAAAGCTGCTTCTGATGTTTCTGACGCCATTCTCGTAATTGGTGTGTATGACAAGACCACCAGGCTGCCCTCCGGCTACAAAGCCACCGATGAACAGCTGGGTGGTGCCATCGCGGCAGCCATCGCGCGTCCTGAATTCTCGGCAGCCAAGGGCGCAGTGACGGCCGTCTACCCCACTACAGGCAGCGATAAGCTCTACATCCTGGGTCTGGGCAAGAACGAATCGGAACTGGGCGAAGCGCTGCGCATCGCGGGCAGTCGCCTGGTGAAGATGGCGTTCAATGCGAAGGTGGAAAGTCTGGTAGTTGATCTGACACCCGGCATGGGCGACAAAGCCGACGCACAGCTCGCCGGCCGCGCACTGGGTGATGGCATCGCCATCGGGAACTTCACCTTCGACAGCTACAAGGGCCTCAAACCTGCAGACAACAAGAACGCCAGCCTCACGCTCACGCTGCTGGTGGAACCTGCCCTGTCGGCCCATGTGGATCGGGCGCTGAAGCTGGGCGAATCGGTCAACCTCGCCCGCACGCTGGCAGCTACGCCGCCCAACGTCGCCAACCCGGCCTACCTCGTCTCGACCTGTAAGCAGATCGCCCGGAAGACCGGCCTCAAGTGCACCATCATCGACCACAAGCAGGCCGCGAAACTGGGCATGGGTGGTCTGCTGGCCGTGGGTGCTGCGGGCTCCACGCCACCTGCGGTCATCGCCCTGGAACACAAGCCCCGCAACGCCAAGGGCGCACCCGTGCTGCTGGTGGGGAAAGCAGTCACCTTCGACACCGGCGGCTACTCCCTCAAGCCCGCCGAGTCGATGGACAAGATGAAGTACGACAAGTGTGGCGGCATGGCTGTCATCGGAACGATGCACGCACTGGCCTCGCTGAAGGTCAATCAGCATGTCATCGGCCTGATCCCCACTGCTGAGAACCTGGTGAGCGACAAGGGCTACCGCCCCGGCGATATCGTCCGCTTCACCAACGGCGTGACCAGCGAAATCACCAATACCGACGCCGAAGGCAGGCTCATCCTCGCCGACGCTCTGGCCTATGGGACCAGGACCTACAAGCCCCAGGCCGTGATTGATCTGGCCACTCTCACCGGCGGCGTGGTCGTTGCACTCGGCGGCCACATGGCCGGCCTGTTTGCCAACAACAATCCGCTGCGCGATCAGCTCATCAACGCAGGCCAGTTCGCAGGCGAAAGGCTGTGGCATCTGCCTTTGTGGGATGAACACCGCCAGCAGATGAAGGGCAATCATGCGGACCTGATCAACTCGGCCAACCGTGAAGGCTCACCGATTCAGGGCGCGGCGTTCCTGTCCTACTTCATTGAACCCGATGGCCGACAGGGCCTGCCCACTACGCCGTGGGCCCACCTGGACATCGCAGGCGTTGCTGATGCCAAGAGCGAAAAAGGCCCCTTCCCCGTGGGACCAACTGGCTTTGGCGTGCGACTGCTGGTGCGTGCCCTGGAAAACTGGACTGCGGTCAAGTGACCATTCGATAAGGATGGCTCCTGCGTTCACCGATGCGTCACACCGCCAGTTGCTGATTGTGGGTCATGGCCTCTGAAAACCCTTCTCCGGGTCGTATAAGCAAAGCGGAGTCTCCGCTGCGCTATTACCTGCGCATTATTCTCTTTGCGTGGGTGTTTGGTTCATTCTGGCTGTGGATCGTCAACGGCGCAGCCATGACGCGTTTCGCCCGAGGCATGGGCACACCGGACTGGGCATTCGGCCTGCTGGCAATGACACCACCCCTGGCGGGCATCCTTCAACTGCCTGCGAGCATCATGCTCGAGCGACTGGGCAGGCGCAAGACTATCTTCCTTACCTGCCTGACGCTCTCACGGCTTGCATGGGTCATCATGGCCGCCATTCCCTGGGGGCTGCCCGACCATCGACACCTCTGGTGGCCGCTGATGCTGCTGATGGTCTTCCTCTCATGGTCGAGCAACAGCCTGGGTGGGCCGGCGTACATGAACTGGATGGCCCATGTCATCCCCGCTTCCATGCGAGGCCGCTACTTCGGGCTGCGCAATCGACTCGGGCAGGTGACAGGCATCGTGACCACGCTGGCCGTAGGCGTGGTGATGGACCAGATCGACCGCATCGGCCGCATGACTGAGATCGACATGGACTGGCTGATGCTCGCCACCACCAGCGCCCTGATCGCGCTCGCTGGGCTGGTGGGCATACTCGATATCCAGGTCTTCACACGCGTTCCCGACGATCAGGCTCCCGCAGGCAGGAAGAACATCAACTGGGGTAAGTTCATCCTGCAGCCTTTCGTGGACACCAGCTTCCGCTGGTTCCTGCTGTTCAACTTCATGCTCTGGCTGGGCATTGGGGCCTTGGGGCAGTATCTCTGGCTGTATCTGTTCGACGTGGTGAAGGTCAGCAATCGCTCAGCCAATGCGATGCTCATCGCCATCCCCCTCGTCGGCTTTGCACTGGCATTTCCCATATGGGGACGAATGATTGACCGCGTAGGCTGCCGCCCTGTGCTGGTGATCGCCTCGATGATCTCCTCACTCGGTGGCATCGGTTGGCTGTTTGTTCAGCCTGACCTGATCTGGCCGGGGTATCTGCTGGTCTTCTTTTCCCTGCTGGCCTGGCCAGGCGTGGAAAGTGCCAACTTCAACATGCTCCTGGGGCTGGCAGGCTCCAACAAAGGCGGCGGCGCGTATGTGGCGTGCAACGCCGCTGCAGTGGGCGCAGGCGGCATCATTTCAGGCATCGGGGCAGGCTTCCTCGCAGGACAATTCGTGGAAAGCCGCTGGCAACTGCCCGTGCTGAACATCGTGGTGACGTATCACTCCATCATCTTCATTCTTTCGTTCGTGCTGCGATTCAGCGCCATCTTCTTCGCGCTGAAGATTCACGAGCCCCGCGCTCACCCCACACAGGAAGTGGTGCGCTACATGAGCACCACACTGCATTCCAATCTGCGCTCGATGGTGATGCTGCCCAATAAGATCGTCAACCAGATGGTCAGACGGGTTTATCGCGATTCCTGACGCGACTTTTCCCGATACGCTCGCGGGCTCTGTTTCATCTGCTGACGGAAGACGCGCGAAAAATGAAACGCATCAACAAAGCCCACCTGCTCAGCGATGTCACTGACACGCTGATCAGTGTGCTGCAGCAGAAAGCCAGCCTGGTTGATGCGCAGCTGCGTGAGGTACTGCATGGGCGTCACATCCAGGTATCGCTTGAAGGCCCGCGTGAAATGGTCGGGGTGAAGTGCTGCTGCAGCCGCCAGTTCATCGCGATCCAGATCGGGCTGGTGATACATGCGATGCATCATCGCCACCGCTTCATCCACCCCCGCAGGCAGCCCCGCCATTGGCCCGGAGTCAACCGCCGGGGCCATCTCCTCCAATAGCGTGGCCAGCAGTTCCAGAAGCGCTGCTTTGAGTAACGCCTGCCCCGCCACACTGATGGATGAGTTCCGCAGCGGCCGGCCAGGCTTATACGCCGGAAGCGTCCAGGCTGAGGCTCGGCATCGCTGGATGACATGATCAAACGCACGGCTGACACGGGCTTGATCACGCACATCACCCACAATCGCTAGTGGCGCCTTAGCCAGCACATCGAAAGGCCGATGCGATGGCACATCCAGAAACACACACTGGCCTTCAAAGACAGCTTCGGGCGGTGCAACATTGCCAAAGTGCACCCCCAGCAGAGCAGCCTGCCCCTGCCTGACAGAAGTCGTCAACGGGCCCATGGCAAGCTGAGGAATGTCGCCTCGAGACAGGTAGATCAACTCCAGAAACGGCGCTGGGCGTGTGCCAAAGGTGCGTCCTATCCCGGCGAAATGGATGGGACTGGTCGACTGGCGGTCCACCCACGCCAGGAGCGTCTTGAGCCAGGCGCATGTTTTATCCATGTATTGATCATTGCCTGCCATTCCGTTTCATGCAACCTTCGATTCATAATAGGAGCTGGTAACTGGACCGTTTCCGCCCTTAGTTAAGCGAGCAAGACATGATCCACATGGGCCTGATTGGCTGTGGCATGATGGGACTGAACCACCTCAGGGACCTCACGGCGCTGAAGGATCGACTGCGCTTCACAGCGCTGGTCGATGTCGATCCCGCCAAAGCCGCCAACGCAGCCTCGCAGTATGCCCCAGATGCAAAGCAGTCCACTGACTATCGTGACGTGGCCGATGCGGTGGATGCGGTCATTATCGCCCTGCCTCACGATCTTCACTTCGCCTCGGCGGAGTTCTTCCTCCTGCAGGGCAAGCACGTGCTGCTGGAAAAACCGCTGGCCCTGACGGAAGAGGAATGTCTGCGCCTCATCGAGCTCGACAAGTCCCCCGACCCGATGCTTATGGTCGGCTATCCATTGCGGGCTGATCCGCTGTGGATCAAGTTCGGCCAGCTCATCCGCGAGAAAACCTTCGGCGAGCCTTTCCAGGTCTCCATCTGGACCGAGCAGTACACTGACCTTTCCCGCGGCGCCTGGCTGGGCAGCGCCAAGCGTCTGGGTGGGGGGCAGCTTTTCAGTCATGGCTGTCACTACATTGATCAGCTGCTGCTCTGGCTCGGTGAGCCGATTGAAGGCTTCCACATGGGCTCCAACAAGGGCACGCCCTGGATGGAAAAGGAAGGCAACAGCAACGTCGTCATCCGCTTTGAAAACAATGTGATGGCCTACCACTTCGGAACCTGGGGCGCGCGAGGCAGCAGGCTGAAATACTCGGTTCACGCCCATTGCACCGGCGGCATGCTCGAGCTTCAGCGGCGCGAAGGCCGCATCATCCTCCACGAGGATAAATCAGGCGGCGACCCCCACGCCATTGATCTGGCGATCGGTGCCGATGGCAAAGCCGAAAAGCTCGGTCCGACGGAAACCCTGATCTATCAGTCGCCACAACAGACCAATAAAGCTATCTGCCAGCAGACGCTGAGTTTCATTGAGCACATCGAGCAGCGCAAGATCTCGATCTCACCCGCCCGCGATGCCATCGAAAGCCTGCGTGTCGTCTGGCGGCTGTATGAAGCGGAAGAAACCGGCCGCATGGCCGATCTACGCGGGCTGGGGTTCAAACGATAAGCGATAACGCTTGACACCCTGCGGTTCCAGCGTCACGCTACAGCAGCATGATCCTTCAGCGACTCCTGATCGCAGCAGCAGTGGTGTATGGGCTCTCGCTCATGGGGGCCGCTTTTGCGCCGCGATCCCAGCCGACGAC
>Ga0182792_1000844_pt1 | contig 27151 bp, 28 predicted proteins | sample Passage237B_FD_130497 | JGI IMG/M metagenome (GOLD analysis project Ga0182792, IMG submission 130497) | Cellulose adapted compost microbial communities from Newby Island Compost Facility, Milpitas, CA, USA - Passage2 37B (version 2) (version 2) ...
CCTTCCTTCGTCACATGGCCGACCAGAATGATGGCTGTGTTGTTCTTCTTGGCAAAGCGCACCAGCTCCTGCGCCGATGCGCGCACCTGCGCCACCGTGCCGGGCGCGCTGTCCAGCGTGTCGGACCACATGGTCTGGATCGAGTCGATCACCACCGCATCGGGTGCCTTCCCGCTATCAAGCGTGCCGATAATGTCTTTGAGGTTCGTCTCCGCGCCAAGCTGCACCGGCGCATCGGCAAGGCCGAGCCTGCGCGCCCGCATCCGCACCTGCGCAATGGCTTCTTCGCCGGAGATATAGACGACGGAATGGCCGCGCGATGAAAGTGCCGCCATCACCTGAAGCAGAAGCGTCGATTTGCCGATACCGGGGTCACCGCCAATGAGCAGGGCTGAACCCGGCACAAGCCCGCCGCCCGTTACCCGGTCAAACTCGCCAAGGCCGGTGACATGGCGCGGCGGCTCCGCGCTTTCGCCGCTCATCGCGACGAGCTGGATCTGGCGGCCCTTGCCCTTGAGTGCCTTGGCGGCAGGACCGGCGCCCACGCCCCCGCTCGCACCCGCTTCCTCGACAATGGTGTTCCACTCACCGCAGCTCTCGCAGCGCCCCGCCCAGCGGGCAGTCGCCGCGCCACAGGACTGGCAGACATATGAGCGGGTAGGGCGGGCCATGGGACCGGGCGTTTCTCTTTATCTGTGGAGCCGTGCAGATAGTGCTAGGGCTTCAGCACTTCCATCCGGATCGGGCCTTCGGCGCGGCCATGGATGAACTGATCGACGAATTCGTTGCCGCTATTGTCCACTTCCTCGCGCGTGCCGGACCAGATGATCTTGCCCTTGTAGATCATCGCTACGCGATCCCCGATCTTGCGCACACTCGCCATGTCATGCGTGATCGAAAGTGTCGTCGCGCCGAGATCCTTCACGCTGTTCACAATGAGATTATTGATGACGTCAGCCATGATCGGATCAAGGCCCGTGGTCGGCTCGTCGAAGAAGATGATCTCGGGTTCCGTTGCAATGGCGCGAGCAAGGCCCACGCGCTTCTGCATGCCGCCGGAAAGTTCTGCGGGATAAAGATCACCCACTTCCGCGCTCAGTCCCACCTTGGCGAGCGTTGCAATGGCGATGTCCTTCGCCTGTTTGCGCTTCATCTTGCGGCCCTGAATAAGACCGAAGGCCACATTCTCCCAGACGGGCAGGCTGTCAAACAGCGCAGCGCCCTGAAAGAGCATGCCGAACTTGCGCAGCACCTGTTCACGCTCACCGGCATCCATCTTCAGGACGTTTTTTCCGTCCACAAAAATCTCGCCGCTATCGGGACGGATGATGCCGAGCACGCATTTGATCATCACCGACTTGCCGGTACCCGACCCGCCGATCACAACAAGCGACTCGCCTTTCGGCACGGTGAGGTTGATGCCGTCCAGCACAACTTTCTTGCCGAAGCGCTTATAGACATTCCTGAGTTCGATCTTCGCCTCGCTCATGACACGTCCCTCAATTCGCAAACAGAAGCGACGTCATCACATAGTTCGCCGCGAGGATCAGGATGGATGCCGTCACCACGGCGTTCGTCGTCGCGCGGCCAACGCCCTGCGCGCCGCCCTTCGAGTTGAAGCCGTGGAAGCAACCCATGATCGCAATGATGAAGCCGAACACGCCTGCCTTGATGAGACCGGAAACGACATCATCATATTTCAGGAAGTCGACCGTGTTCTTGATATAGACGCCGGCGTTGAAATCGAGCGTCTGTGTGCCAACGACAAAACCGCCCATGACGCCGATGATGTCGGCAACGAAGACGAGGGCAGGCAGCGTCACCACAGCCGCCACTACGCGCGGCACCACAAGGTACTTGTAAGGGTTGGTAGAAAGCGTCGTCAGCGCGTCGATCTGCTCGGTCACGCGCATTGTTCCAAGCTCGGCTGCAATCGCCGCCGAAACACGCCCCGCTACCATCAGGCCGCCGAGCACCGGGCCAAGCTCGCGCGTAATGCCGAGCGCAACGATGGTTGCGACAATCGACTCCGAGTTGAAGCTGTTGCCGCCATAATAGATCTGCAACGCCAGCGCGCCGCCCGTGAAGAAGGCCGTCAGCGCCACAACCGGCAGCGAGAAATAGCCGATGCGAAGCATCTGCTGCGCGATCAGCCGCCAGAAGAAGGGCGGGCGCACTATGTGCGTGATAGCGTTCCACACAAAGCGTGAGAGAGCGCCGATCTCGGCAAGGGTGGAAAGCACCACCCGCCCGATGATTGCGAATACGTTCACGCCTTCCCCCTGCCTGTCGCGCCGTCTGTTCCGTTCGAGCTTTTATATCGCCGCATATATCTCGTACCCAAAGCCGTCAGTATCTCATAGCCGATCGTACCTGCCCGAAGCCCCACATCATCCACGCTGATATGCGAGCCGATCAGTTCCGCCATATCACCACGCTTCACTGTGCCTTCTGGCAGGTGGGTGATGTCCACACTCGTCATATCCATCGAGATGCGGCCCGCAACCGGCGCGATCTCCCCGCCAATGTAAACGCGTCCGCCTGATTCGCCCCCCATTCCCTCTGCTGGCGGGTGAGAAAGCGAGCGGAGATAGCCATCTGCATAGCCCATCGCCAGAACAGCAATGCGGGCAGGACTGTCTGTTTTCCAACTTGCGGCATAGCCTACACCCTCACCGGGCGCCACATTCCGCACCGAGAGAACCCGCGCATGGGCACTCACCACGGGGTGAAAGGGGTTTGGCTTCTGCGCAAAGGGGGTGCCGCCATAAAGGCCGATACCGGGCCTCACCAGGTCGAAATGAAAATCGGGGCCGAGAAAGATGCCGCCCGTATTGGCAAGGCTCGCGCGTGCCTTCGGAAAGCGCGAACGGAGTTTCTCGATTACCGCGCGGAAGCGGGAAAGCTGCTCTCTGTTCTGCGGATGGTTCCCGTCATCCGCACAAGCGAGATGGCTTATGATGATCGAGACTTCCAAGCCCGCCGTCAGCGAGGGATCACCAGCGATCTGTGCCGCATCTTCGACGCTCATGCCAAGCCGATTCATGCCTGTGTCGAAATGGAGAGCGGCAGGAAGGGGGGCGCCCGCCGCACGCCATTCGGCAAGCTCGCCCCTTGAGTTGAGAACCGGGCGCAGGCGTGCCTCCGCATAAAGCGTGGCGGCACCGGGAAAGAGCCCGTCCAGAATGTAGATATCCGCCTCCGGCAGAACGCCCCGAAGCGTCCGTCCTTCCAGTGGTGTGGCAACGAAAAAGATGCGGCAACCCTCGGCCGCCAGTCGCCGCGCCACCGGCTCGATACCGAGCCCGTAGGCATCAGCCTTCACGACAGCGGCAACTTCCGTGTTGCCTGCTTCGTGGCGCAGCAAAGCGTAATTTGCCGCCAGAGCGTCGAGATCGACAGTCAGCACCGCGCTCGCAACACCGTTCTCCGGCGCCGCGCTTCCGTCTCTCTCGCTTATCAGATTTGCATCAGGCAGGGCTCGCCCCTCTTCAAAAGGCCCGCTGGTCCAGCGTCCCCTGATCATAGCGTATCGCAAGGGAAGCGGAAGTTGCTGCAGATCTAAAAGGTTAATGGGGCGGATTTATGGGCGCGCGACAATTTGAAAACGTCACCTGCAGCAATGCCCCGTCAGTCCTCACTCGAAATCATCGACGTGATGTGTCTCGAGGTCCGAGAAGCGTGTCACATCCGCCTGGAACTGGAGCTTGACCGTGCCGGTGGGGCCGTGGCGTTGCTTGCCGATGATACATTCGGCAAGGCCATGCACGCGCTCCATTTCCTGCTGCCACTGAAGATGTTCGGGCGTGCCTTCGGTCGGTTCGCGCCGCGAGACGTAATATTCTTCGCGGAAAACGAACATCACGACGTCGGCGTCCTGTTCGATCGAGCCGGATTCGCGCAGGTCCGAAAGCTGCGGGCGCTTGTCTTCGCGCGCTTCCACCTGTCGGGAAAGCTGGGACAGCGCGATGATCGGCACATTGAGTTCTTTAGCAAGCGCCTTGAGGCCGGTCGTGATCTGCGTCACTTCCTGCACGCGGTTATCGCCAAATTTGCCGGAGCCTGCGAGCAATTGCAGATAGTCAACCACGAGAAGGCCGAGGCCGCGCTGCCGCTTCAGCCGTCTCGCGCGTGCGGCAAGCGTACCGATGGTGAGACCGCCCGTATCGTCGATATAGAGCGGAATGCTCTGCAGTTCCCGCGCGGCATCGACAAGTCTGTGGAACTCGTCCTCATGGATGTTGCCACGGCGAATACGTTCTGACGGTACGCCGGACTGTTCGGCAAGCAATCGTGTCGCAAGCTGCTCGGCCGACATTTCCAGCGAGAAGAAGCCGACGATAGCGCCATCCTTTGTTTCAACCGTGCCATCTGCGTGATGCTCGGCCTTGTAGGCCTTGGCGGCGCTGAAGGCGATATTGGTGGCGAGCGCCGTCTTGCCCATGGACGGGCGGCCAGCAAGGATGATGAGGTCGGAAGGCTGCAACCCGCCAAGCCGCTGGTCGAGATCGCGCAGGCCCGTCGAGATGCCGGAAAGGCCGCCATCGCGCTTATAGGCCTCGGCGGCCATGTCGATCGCAACCTTGAGTGACTCGTGAAAGCTCTGGAAACCGCCCTCATATTTGCCCTGTTCGGCGAGCTGGTAGAGCGCCTGTTCCGCATCAAGGATCTGCTGACCCGGTGTGTCGTCAACAGGCGCGTCATAGGCGCGGTTATGAATGTCCGTGCCTACCGCGATCAGCTGGCGGCGGATCGCGAGGTCATAGATGGTGCGGCCGTATTCTTCTGCATTGATGATGGTTGTCGCCGCACCGGCGAGGCGGGCGAGATAGGCAGGACCTCCGATTTCGGCAAGCGCCGCATCACGCTCGAAGAAGTTCTTGAGCGTCACCGGCGAGGCGAGATGCCCCTGCGTGATGAGCTTCGCCGCCGCCTCATAAATCCGCCCATGCACGGCATCGAAAAAGTGAGATGCCTCGAGGAAGCTCGCTACCCGATCATAGGTTTCATTGTTGACCAGAATCGCGCCGAGCAGCGCCTGTTCCGCATCAATATTATGCGGCGGCACGCGATAATGCGGTTCCTGGGTGTCGTCGGAGGGATGAGGGTAGGCGTGCTGCGCGTTTTCCATGATCCTGTTTGTAGTGAAGCGGGGAGACAGGGGCAACGGACTTAACCACCGGTCTCAAAGTGCCAACAATTCCGTCATACAAGCCTGTTAACTATGGGGATAACTCGGTCATTTTGAAGGCCGTCGCTCGACAGGAGGCATTTGCGGGCAGCCCGGACGGGATTATGCTTTTCCGGGGAATCGCTTTGGGGGAGAAGCTTCATGAAACCATCATCAGACATCGTCATGCTTGTCGGCCGCGTTCTGCTCGCGGCTCTTTTTATTTTAGCCGGTATCAACAAGGCGACGGGGGCGGAGGGCACCATCGGTTTCATCGCGTCCAAGGGCCTGCCTATGCCTGAGGTGGTCTATGGACTGACCGTGCTGCTGGAACTGGGCGGCGGTATCCTGCTGCTGATCGGCTATCAGGCGCGTTTCGTCGCGTTGGCTTTCGCGCTCTTCTGTGTCGCGGCAGCGCTGATATTTCACCCCAGCCTGTCCGACCCGTCGCTTCTCAAGAATTTCGCGCTGGCAGGCGGCTTCCTTTATGTCTTCGCCCATGGTGCAGGAGCACTGAGCGTGGATGCAAAGCGGGGCCGCGCCTGATGGGCTTCAGAACAACACCGCGGTTCAGTCTCCCGCAATGAGCCTGTGCCGCGGTGCCTCTGCCCGCGCATTTAGGCGGCGTTCATCCTCCAGCATGTAATCGCGCGTGAGGGGCAGGCTTTCGATCTTCTTCGCAATCTGCATCTGGAAGACGACCATGCCCTCATTGCGGAAGGATGTTTCGGAACCGGCGAGGTAGAACTCCCACATCCGGCAGAAGCGCTCATCATAGATGCGCGCTGCCTCCGCCCGCCTTTCCATGAAGCGGTGGCGCCATTCCCGCAACGTCTCCGCATAATGGAGACGCAGGATTTCCACATCCGTCATGAAAAGCCCGCTCCGTTCCACGGCAAGGGCCATCTCGCTGAGCGCCGGGATGTAACCGCCGGGGAAAATATATTTCGCAATCCAGGGATTTGTGGAACCCGGCCCGTCGAGCCTGCCGATCGTATGGATAAGGGCAAGGCCGTCATGGGTCAGCAGATGATGAACACCGCCGAAATATTCGGCGTAATGGCCCACACCCACATGCTCGAACATGCCGACTGATACAATGCGGTCGAAGTTTTCCTTCAGGGTCCGGTAGTCCTGCAGGCGGAACTCCACCTGATCGGTGAGCCCGCGCTCTTCCGCGCGCCGTTGCGCCACCTTGAGCTGTTCCTGGCTGAGCGTCACGCCGACCACTTCGGCGCCCGTCTCCTCCGCCAGCGTCAGCGCCATGCCGCCCCAGCCACAGCCAATGTCCAGCACCCGCATGCCGGGTTCGATGCGGAGCTTGGCTGCGATGTGACGCTTCTTCGCGAGCTGCGCTTCTTCAAGTGTCATCTCGGGATGCTGGAAGTAAGCGCATGAATATTGTTTGTCGCGGTCGAGGAAGAGGTCATAGATGCCGCCATCAAGATCATAGTGATGGGCGACATTCTTCTGCGCCTTGCCGATCGGGTTGTGCTGGTCGATGCGCCGCTTCATCCGCCGCAGCGCGCCATAGATTTCAAAGACGGGCCCGGCAAAGGACGTGCCGAGATTGCCGGTGAGCAGGTCCAGCAGCTCATAGATGGTGGCGGGCGGGTCAACGGTCAGGCGACCGTCCATATAGGCTTCGCCAAGTTTCAGGTAGGGATTGAGGGTCAGCTCATAAGCGACTGATTTGTCGTGCAATCTGACCGTAACGGGATCGCCGGAGCCGTCGCCGAATGTGGTGGACTTGCCGTCTGCCGTAACCAGCGTCAGGTTGCCGCGCCGCACGACCTTCTTCAAAAGCACGCCGAAAATCATCAAAACCCTCCCGTGATAGGAACAAGTTTCCGATGTCGCGCATCTTCCGCCACAGACGCGAACCCGCGCGAACTGGCTTTCTGGAACATATCTAAGGAGGAAGATTCCCCGGTTGCAAGTGCAACGTCCCGGCGGCCAGGCGGGTTCCAACGAAAAAGGGCGCCCTGAGGCGCCCTTTTGTAAGGTCTATCGGCTGTTTCGAGAGCCGGATCAGCCCTGCTGTTCGGCTTCTTCGCCTTCAGCCGGGGCTTCTTCTTCGCCCTCGGCAGCCTCGACGGCTTCTTCAGCTTCATTCTCGTCGTCGAAGTCATCGCGCTGTGCGGTCAGATCTTCGCCGGCAGCCTGACGCTCGGCTTCTTCCTCGGTGCGGGCCACGTTGATGACGATTGTGGCGGACACTTCGGGGTGAAGCACCAGGCGAATGTCGTGCAGACCGATCATCTTGATCGGACGGTCGAGAACAACCTGATTGCGCGCGGTGGAGAAACCACCTTCGGTCACCGCCGCAGCGATGTCACGCGTGCTCACCGAACCGTAAAGAATGCCGGTTTCGCCAGCCTGGCGCAGCACGACGAAGGTCTGGCCGTTCAGCTTGGCGTGAACCTGTTCGGCTTCCTTCTTCAGTTCGAGGTTGCGGGCCTCGAGCTGGGCGCGCTGGCTTTCAAAGCGCTCGATATTCGCCTTGGTGGCACGAAGCGCCTTCTTCTGCGGCAGCAGAAAGTTACGTGCGAAGCCGTCTTTCACTTTGACGACATCACCCATTTGACCGAGCTTTTCAACCCGCTCCAGAAGTACGACTTGCATCGTTCAGTCTCCTTTCCGGGCCTTAGCTGATGACATAGGGAAGGAGCGCAAGGAAACGCGCGCGCTTGATGGCGCGGGCGAGTTCACGCTGCTTCTTGGCCGACACGGCCGTGATACGGGACGGAACGATCTTGCCGCGCTCGGAAATATAGCGCTGCAGAAGCTTCACATCCTTGTAATCGATCTTCGGGGCGTTGGCACCGGAGAAGGGGCAGGTCTTGCGGCGGCGGAAGAAGGGCCGGCGCGCGGGCTGTGCTGCAGTGCTCATTATTCATCGCCTCCTTCAGAGGATTCATCACGATCACGACGCGGGCCGCGCTCACGGCGCTCGCCGCCAAAACGATCGCCACGGTCGCCGAAGCGGTCCCCGCCACGGCGCTCGCCGCGCTCGCCGCGATTCTGCATCATGGCAGACGGCTCGGTTTCGTGTTCTTCAACGCGGACCGTCATGAAGCGCAGAACGTCTTCGCTGATGCCCATCTGACGCTCCATTTCGGCGACAGCCGCATGCGGCGCGTCGATATTCATGAGCGTGTAGTGGCCCTTGCGGTTCTTCTTCACCTTGTATGTAAGGTTGCGAAGACCCCAATATTCGGTCTTGCCGATCTGGCCGCCATTTTCCTTGATGATGGTCGAGAACTGCTCTGTGAGCGCCTCAACCTGCTGCTGCGACACATCTTGCCGCGCAATAAAAATATGCTCGTAGAGAGCCATTGAGCCTTTTCCTTTTTGATCCGGCCCTGGCGCAAAGCCCCCTTTGAGCCCCGAAAAAAGGCTCGAAAGGACCACCAAAGAAGCGGAGACACCGGAACCCGGATTTGCATCCTTCCATGCCCGTTCAGGCATGGTGCCCCGTTCAGCCTCCAACCAAGGCCTTCAGAAGCCCGGCAATATAAGGAAAAAGCCAGCCAAGGCAAGGGACAAGACAAGGGCCCGGAGAAGATACGCCCCGGTTACCCTTCGCTTGACTCAAAGCCTTCACAGGGTATCACTTTGGCCCCCTGTAGGGGCCTTGGCCCGATAGTGCAAAAGCCCGGAAAGCCGCGATAATAAGCGATGCCGGGCATAGACGGGGAGCAGGGATGACGCGGGCCTTCATTTTTCCGGGACAAGGATCGCAATCGGTTGGCATGGGCCGGGAACTGGCAGATGCCTTCGCCTCGGCCCGTGAGGTCTTTGACGAGGTGAACGACGCCCTCGGCCAGAATCTCTCCCGCCTGATGTGGGAAGGGCCGCAGGAAGACCTCACCCTGACCGAGAATGCCCAGCCCGCCATTATGGCCGTGAGCCTCGCCGTCATTCGCACGCTTGAGAAGGAAGGTGGCTTCAGCCTGGCCGACAAGGCCGCTTTCGTGGCCGGCCATTCCCTCGGCGAATATTCAGCACTTGCCGCTGCCGGTACTTTCTCTGTCGCAGACACGGCGCGCCTCTTGAAGCGGCGCGGTCTGGCCATGCAGCGCGCCGTGCCGGTTGGCGAAGGCGCGATGGCGGCCCTTCTCGGCCTCGATTTCGATCAGGCGTCCGAAGTGGCAGCGGAAGCCGCGCAGGGCGATGTTTGCGCTGCCGCAAATGACAATGGCGGCGGACAGGTTGTTGTATCCGGCAAGAAGGAAGCGGTCGAACGGGCGATCGAGATTGCAAAGGGTAAGGGCGCAAAGCGGAGCATGTTGCTGCCGGTGAGCGCTCCCTTCCATTGCGAACTGATGCAGCCTGCTGCCGATGAAATGGCCGAAGCTCTCGGCGCCGTTGAACTCAAGGCGCCTTCCGTTCCGCTCGTTGCCAATGTCACTGCCTCGCGCGTTGCCGATCCCGCCCCGATCCGCGATCTTCTCGTGAAGCAGGTGACAGGCATGGTGCGCTGGCGCGAGAGCGTTCTTTATATGGAAGAGCAGGGCGTAACCGTCTTTGCCGAAATCGGCGCGGGCAAGGCGCTTTCCGGTATGGTAAAGCGCATCGCCAAGGAGCCTGAACTTCACGCTGTCGGCACGCCTGCTGACGTTGAAGCCTTTCTCAAAACCGTCTGACACGAAGGAACCGGCATGTTCGATCTCACAGGCAAAACCGCGCTGGTAACGGGCGCTTCAGGCGGCATCGGCTCCGACATTGCGCGTGCGCTTCACAAACAGGGCGCAATCGTTGCGCTTTCTGGCACACGAAAAGAAGCGCTTGATGCGCTGGCCGCCGAGCTGGGCGAGCGCACGCATGTTGTTCCCTGCAATCTCTCTGATGCTGCCGCAGTCGATGCACTGCCGAAGCAGGCGGAAGATGCGATGGGCAGTCTCGACATTCTCGTCAACAATGCAGGCCTCACCCGCGATAACCTCTTTATGCGGATGAAAGACGAAGAGTGGGATGAAGTCATCCGCGTGAATCTTACCGCGGCGTTCCGCCTGTCGCGTGGTGTGCTGCGCGGCATGATGAAGCGCCGCTGGGGCCGCATCATCGGCATCACTTCCGTTGTCGGCGTGATGGGCAATCCGGGGCAGGGCAATTATGCCGCGTCAAAGGCAGGCATGATCGGCATGACAAAGTCGCTCGCGCAGGAAGTCGCGAGCCGCAACATCACGGCGAATTGCATCGCGCCGGGCTTCATCCGCAGCGCTATGACAGACGCGCTGAACGAGGATCAGCAGGCACGCATCATGGGAACGATTCCCGCCGGAAGGCTGGGTGAGTCGTCGGAAATCGCTGCTGCCGCCGTCTATCTTGCGAGCAATGAGGCCGCTTATGTGACCGGCCAGACACTGCATGTGAATGGTGGAATGGCCATGATCTGACAGGTTTTTGTTGATGGAAATAAAAACATCAACAGATTCAGTTGCATAGGGAGTTGTTTTGCCCGTCTTCCTGTGCTGGTGCAGGGCAAAAAAGTATGTTACCTAAGCCCTCGATTTGGCTTGCGGTCTTGCCTTGAAATGGGCCAGAAGAGGGGCATCCTTTCCACCGAATTCGATCACATCCAGTCCTCGATGCCTTAAATGCGAGCAGCGGGATGTGCGATGCCGGTTAAAACCAAAGATCTGAGGACTTAAAATGAGTGATATCGCTGAACGCCTGAAGAAGATCGTCGTCGAGCATCTTGGCGTCGACGCGGACAAGGTCACCGAGAGCGCCAGCTTCATCGATGATCTGGGCGCCGACAGCCTCGACAACGTCGAGTTGGTGATGGCGTTCGAAGAAGAATTCGGCGTGGAGATTCCGGACGACGCGGCCGAGAAGATCCTCACGGTGAAGGACGCGATCGAGTTCGTTCAGGCGAACGCAAAGTCCTGATCTGCGAATGTATATGGCGGGCCGGGGAGAGAGCTGTCTTTCTCTCCGGCCCGTTCTTGCTTGAGGCCCGACTGGTCTGTAATTGATCGGTGGCCTGCGGTTGATGGTGGGAGAGAGCATCGGCATGAGACGAGTCGTCGTCACGGGTTTGGGCATGGTGTCGCCGCTCGGATGCGGTGTGGAGACCACCTGGAAGCGGATCCTGAATGGGGAATCCGCTGCCCGCAAAATTGAAAAATTCGACGTTTCCGATCTGCCCTGCAAGATCGCCATGCCGGTCCCGCGCGAGGGCGAAGGGGCGTTCAATCCGGATGACTGGATGGACCCCAAGGAGTCGAAGCGCGTTGACGATTTCATCGTCTATGCCGTTGCTGCCGCAAAGCAGGCGCTGGACGATGCAGGCTGGCACCCCCAGACCGAAGAAGAAAAGTGCCGCACAGGCACGATGATCGGCTCCGGTATCGGTGGCCTTGAGGGCATCGCCGAAACTGCGCTCACCCTGCATGAAAAGGGCCCCCGTCGCGTGAGCCCCTTCTTCATCACGGGCCGCCTCATCAATCTTGCTTCCGGCTATGTGTCCATCGAGCACGGGCTGAAGGGGCCGAACCATTCGGTCGTTACCGCCTGTTCGACCGGCGCACATGCCATTGGCGATGCGGCGCGGCTGATTGCTCTCGACGATGCCGATGTGATGGTGGCGGGCGGGGCTGAATCGGCGATCAGCCGGATCGGCATTGCCGGATTTGCCGCTTGCCGGGCGCTTTCCACCAACTGGAATGACACGCCGGAAAAGGCATCCCGTCCCTATGACAAGGACCGCGACGGCTTCGTGATGGGCGAGGGCGCGGGTGTTGTCGTTCTCGAAGAATATGAACACGCCAAGGCGCGTGGCGCGAAGATCTATGCCGAGATTGCTGGCTATGGCCTGTCGGGCGACGCTTATCACATCACCGCGCCGCCGGAAGATGGCAATGGCGGTTTCCGCTCCATGCAGGCGGCACTCAAGCGGGCGGGCATCTCGCCTTCCGAAATTGACTACGTCAACGCGCATGGCACATCCACCATGGCCGACACGATCGAGCTTGGAGCCGTGACGCGCCTGCTCGGCGATGCGGCGGGGAAAGTGTCGATGTCCTCGACCAAATCCTCCATCGGCCATCTGCTGGGTGCGGCTGGCGCGGTTGAAGCGATCTTCTGCATGCTTGCCATTCGTGACAGCAAGCTGCCGCCGACGCTCAATCTCGACAGTCCGGAAGTTGAGACAGCGATTGACCTTGTGCCGCTCAAGGCGCGCGACAAGGAAGTCAATTATGCGCTCAGCAACTCCTTCGGGTTTGGCGGCACCAACGCCTCTCTGGTGATGAAAAAGGTTGATGGTTGACGCCCGGCGACACCACGCCTGAAGCGCCGGGGGCTGTCGGCGCCGATCAGGCCCTGGACGGCAAGGACGCCCCCCGCAAGCCACGCCGCTTTCTCCGCGTGGTTCTTGCGCTGCTCATATCTTTGGTGCTCGGCACTGCCCTCGCGGTCGGGGCGGCTTTCTTCTACGGCAAATATCTCTTCGAGACATCCGGCCCCCATGACGAGGCCGCGATCATTATGCTCGAGCCGGGCATGGGAGTGCGCGCGATCGCAGACCGCCTCGAGCGGGAAGGCGTGATTTCCGATGCAAATGTGTTTCTCGCCGGGGTGAGGCTCAGCCGCGCCGAACGGCAGCTCAAGGCGGGCGAGTATGAAATCCCCGCCGGGGCGAGCATGGCCGCCATCATGGGTATTCTGCGCGAGGGGCGCTCGATCCTTCACCGCCTCACCATTGCCGAAGGGCTGACGAGCGAACAGGCCATGTTGCTGGTAGAGGCGCATCCGGCCCTTCAGGGTGACATGCCGCCCACGCCCGCCGAAGGCGCACTCCTGCCCGAGACCTACAGCTTCACCCGCGGCACAACACGCGAGAAGATTGTGGCCGATATGGTTGCCGCTGCAACCCGCACCATGGATGAACTGTGGGACAAGCGCGCACCCGACCTTCCTTTCAAGACGCGGGAAGAAGCGATCATCCTTGCTTCCATTGTGGAGAAGGAAACAGGCGTCGCCTCGGAGCGGCCCCGTGTGGCGGCCGTCTTCGTCAACCGCCTGAAGGCTTCCATGCGCCTCCAGTCGGACCCCACAATCATTTACGGTCTTGTGGGCGGCAAGGGCTCGCTCGGGCGGCCCATCCGCCGCAGCGAGCTTCAGCGGCTGACGCCTTACAACACCTATCTGGTGGACGGGCTTCCGCCGACGCCGATCTGCAATCCCGGCCGTGCCTCGCTGGAAGCCGTGCTTAACCCGCCCGTCACGAACGAGTATTACTTCGTAGCAGACGGCACAGGCGGGCACGCCTTCTCCCGCACGCTTGCCGAGCATCAGCAGCGGGTTCGCGAGTGGCGGCAGATTGAGCGTGAGAGAGGCTTGCGCTAGCCGGAAGGGGCGGCGCTACTGCTATAGTCGCGAAGGTTTCGTGATTCCCGAGGGAGATTTGATGTCGCTCAACAGCATGACCGGCTTTGCCCGAACAGAGGGATCGTTCGGCGCCGCACGCTGGCACTGGGAAATCCGCAGTGTGAACGGCAAGGGGCTGGATGCCCGTTTTCGCCTGCCGCCGGGGCTCGACCGGCTGGATGCGCGGCTGCGTGCAGAACTGGCGCGGCATATCCGCCGGGGGAATTGTCAGGTGTCCCTGACGCTGGAGCGCACGAACGAGACCTCTCCCTTGCGCGTAAACCGCGATGCGCTGCGCACGGTCATGGATGTGATCAACGAGATCAGCACCACAATTACGACCGCACCGCCCCGGCCCGAAGGAATACTCGCGCTGCGAGGTGTGCTGGAGCAGGCCGAGGAAACCGAGGAAACGGAAGAGGAGCGCGCCGCCTTTGAGGACGCGCTCGTCGCATCCTTCGCGGAAGCGGTTGCCGCTCTCGCATCCGCGCGTGCCGAAGAAGGACAGAAGCTGAAAACCGTGCTGTGCGGCCAGATCGATGAAATCGAACGGCTGACGGGCGCGGCGGCTTCCTCACCCGCTGCCTCGCCTACCGCGATCAAGGCGCGTCTCATGGAACAGATGTCGGAACTTCTTGGTGCCTCATCCGCTCTTCCCGAAGAGCGGCTGGCCCAGGAAGCGGCCTTGCTGGCCACCAAGGCTGATATTCGCGAGGAGCTTGACCGGCTCACGGCCCATGTCGAACAGGCGCGTACCCTGATTGAGGGCAAGGAGCCTGCGGGGCGTCGGCTCGATTTTCTGACACAGGAATTCAATCGCGAGGCGAACACGCTCTGCTCCAAGGCGGCCGATGTCAGCCTCACGCGTATCGGACTGGAGATGAAAGCGGTGATCGATCAGCTTCGCGAACAGGTTCAGAATGTGGAGTAGGGCGGGATGAGCGGTATTGCCATTCACCGGCGCGGATTGATGCTCGTGCTTTCCTCTCCCTCCGGGGCGGGAAAGACTACCCTTTCGCGCCGCCTGCTCGAAGCCGACAGCGAAATCGATATGTCCATTTCCGCCACGACGAGGAAGCCACGGCCCGGCGAAGTTGAAGGCAAGGATTACTATTTTCTGTCCACGGAAGATTTCGGCATCATGCGAAACCGTGGCGAGTTTCTGGAACACGCCAAGGTCTTTGGCAATTATTACGGCACGCCGCGCGCGCCCGTCGAGAAGGCGCTGGCGCAGGGCCGTGACGTATTGTTCGATATTGACTGGCAGGGTACACAGCAGCTTGATGAAACCGCGCAGGACGATCTTGTGAAGGTGTTCATCCTGCCGCCTTCAGCGCAGGAACTTGAAAGGCGCCTCGAAAAGCGTGCGCAGGACCCGGCCGAGGTCGTGGCCGAGCGCATGGCAAAGGCGTCAGACGAGATCAGTCATTATCAGGAATATGATTACATCATCATCAATGAGAATATGGACAAGGCCTTTGCCGAGCTTCAGGCAATCCTGCTTGCTGAACGCTTGAAAAGGCGACGGCTCACAGGCTTGTCCAATTTTGTGAAACAGCTTCGCGAGGCACTTTAGCCGGAGGCGGCATGACCAAGGTGGTGATACTGGCGGGCGGGCTGGGCACCCGCATATCTGAGGAAAGCCAGCTTCGCCCGAAGCCCATGATCGAGATCGGGGGGCGCCCGATCCTTTGGCACATCATGAAGATCTACACGCATTTCGGGCATACCGATTTCGTGATTTGCCTTGGCTATCGCGGCTACATGATCAAGGAATACTTCGCGAATTATGTGCTCCATTCTTCCGATGTAACCATTGATGCGTCCGGCGATATCACATTCCACCAGAAGCCGAGCGAGCCATGGCGCGTCACTCTTGTGGACACGGGCGCCGAAACGCTGACAGGCGGGCGCATAAAGCGCGTGCGGGACTATCTTGACCCGGACGAGAGCTTCTTCATGACCTATGGTGATGGTGTCGGCGATATCGACATCAACGCGCTTCTTGCGTTCCACAAACAGCATGGGCGGGAAGCGACTCTGACACGCGTTATCCCGCCGGGCCGCTATGGTGCCCTGGAGCTTGAAGGAGACAGGGTTCAGCGTTTCATCGAAAAGCCGCCGGGAGACAATGCCTGGATCAATGGTGGATTTTTCGTGCTGGAGCCTTCCGTACTGGACCGGATCGAGGGCGACAGGACGGCATTCGAAGGGGATCCGCTCGTCGGTCTGGCGCGTGATGGCGAACTCATGAGCTTCCCTCATTCCGGATTCTGGCAACCCATGGATACGCTGCGCGAAAAGAATTATCTCGAAGAGCTTTGGGCGTCCGGCAAGGCGCCGTGGAAGCTTTGGGGGAACTGACGTGGCTGTTGACGGGCTCGACCCTTCTTTCTGGAGTGGAAAGCGTGTCCTTCTGACCGGGCACACTGGCTTCAAGGGAGGGTGGGCCGCACTTTGGCTCGCGCGCATGGGCGCAAAGGTCACGGGCTTTGCGCTCACACCGGATACAGAGCCAAACCTCTTCGCGCTCGCAGGCGTGGAGGACGCCGTGCGCTCGCATATCGGCGATCTGCGGGATGCAGAGGCTCTGCGAGCCGCAGTTGACGAAGCCGATCCCGAGATCGTCATTCACATGGCTGCACAACCGCTCGTTCGCCGGTCTTATGTGATGCCGGTTGATACATTCGCGATGAATGTCATGGGCACCGTCAATCTGCTGGAAGCGCTGCGGGGCCGAAGCGCGCTTCGCACGGTTCTCGTCGTCACGACCGACAAGGTCTATGAAAATAACGAGGCGAGCATCGCCTTCCGGGAGAGTGATCCGCTTGGCGGCCACGATCCCTATTCCGCATCCAAGGCTGCCGCCGAAATCGTCACGTCTTCCTATGCACGTTCCTTTTTCAATGAAACAGGCGTGCGTGTTGCCACGGCGCGCGGCGGCAATGTGATCGGCGGCGGTGATTTTTCCGAGGACCGTCTCGTGCCGGATATCTGGCGGGCGCTTGTGGCGGGAGAGGCGCCAGTGCTCCGCAATCCTGCGGCCGCCCGTCCCTGGCAGCATGTGCTGGATTGCCTTTGCGGGTATTTCACCTTTGTCCGTGGCCTGCATGACGGGCAGGACTTGCCGACAGCTCTCAATTTCGGGCCACCTCCCGGCGCGAAACCAGTCACGGTTGCGGCGCTTGCCGAAGCGGTGCAATCGGCGCTTGGGGCTGCGCCTTGGAAACCGGCGAATGAAACCGGTCCTCATGAAATGATGGCACTTGAAATCGACAGCCGAAAGGCGCGTGCCGTGCTCGGCTGGAAGGATCAGCTTGCGGGAGAGCCTTGCATTGAATGGCTCGTGGAATGGTACCGCGCGCTCGGGCAAGGAAAAGATATGCGCGAGATGACACTTCGCCAGATCGCGGCCTTTGAAGCATTGCATCGGAAGGCTGCCTGATGTCGGCGCGCTTCGACCTGTCTCTGACACCGCTTGACGGACTCATCCTCATCACGCGCAGGCGCATGGGAGATGAGCGCGGCTGGCTGGAGCGTCTCTTCTGTGGGGATGAACTGAGAGAAGCAGGCTGGCAATGGGGCGTTGCCCAGTTGAACCGGACGATGACGGCAAAGCGCGGCACGGTGCGGGGGATGCATTTTCAACATCCACCGCATGAGGAGGCAAAGCTCGTTACCTGTTTGCGCGGCGAGGTTTTCGATGTCGCTGTTGATATCCGGCCCGGCTCGCCCACCTATGGAAAGTGGCATGGCGAGCTGCTCTCCGGCGAAAATGCAAAAAGCTTCCTCATTCCGCCCGGCTTCGCGCACGGATTTCAGACGATGACGGATGATGTGGAAATGTTTTACGTTCATTCCTCTCCCTATGTGCCCGCGGCTGAGGATGGTCTGCGTGCGGATGATATCGCGCTTGGTATAGATTGGCCCCTTGCCATCACCACGCAATCTGAGCGGGACAGAGGGTTTCGTGATTTTGATCCGAGGCAGGGGAGGCCTGCATCTTGAAGTGCCGCCACTGTGAAGCAACGCTGGACCTCACCTTTGTCGATCTCGGTTCGGCACCGCCTTCCAATGCCTATCTCACGAGAGAGGACCTCGCCGCGCCGGAGACTTGGTATCCGCTCCGCGTGCTTGTTTGCACCTCCTGCTGGCTGGTGCAGACCGAAGATCACGCAGGCCGCGAGGAACTCTTCGCGCATGACTATGCCTATTTCAGCTCTACCTCGGCTGGCTGGCTCGCCCACTCCAGGGCCTATGTCGAAGAGATGGTCAGGCGTTTCGACCTTGGGGCAAGCAGCATGGTGGTCGAGGTTGCCGCGAATGACGGCTATCTGCTTCAGTATGTGAAGGCGGCAGGAATACCCTGTTATGGCGTTGAGCCGACCGCGAGCACGGCGGCAGCCGCCCGCAGCAAGGGCATTGAAATAGAGGAAAGCTTTTTTGGCGTGGCGCTTGCAAAACGGCTCGCTGCAGCGGGACGGCAGGCTGATCTCACGGCGGCAAACAACGTGCTTGCGCATGTGCCTGATATCAATGATTTCGTCTCAGGCTTCGCAGCGCTTCTCAAGCCGCAGGGTGTGGCGACATTCGAGTTTCCGCACCTTATGAAACTCGTCGCGGGGAACCAGTTCGACACGATTTATCACGAGCATTATTCTTATCTCTCGCTTTCAGCCGTCACACGCATCTTTGCTGCGAACGGTTTGGCGATCTTCGATGTGGAAGAACTGCCTACTCACGGCGGAAGCCTCCGCGTCTTCGCGCAGCGCGCAGATACCGGCTTACATGCGTCCACCAGGCGCGTGGCGGAACTGCTCGCTGCGGAAGAGACGGCGGGTGTGAAAAGCACGGCCTATTATGACGGCTTTCAGGCGCGCGCGGAAAAGGTCAAGGATGATTTCACATCCTTCCTGATAGACGCAAAACGCAAGGGCCTGAAAGTCGGCGCCTATGGCGCGGCGGCGAAGGGCAACACGCTGATGAACTTTGCCGGTATTCGCCCGGACTTTATTCCCTATGTGGTCGATCGCGCTGCTTCGAAGCAGGGAAAATACATGCCCGGAAGCCGCATCCCCATCGTCGATGAAGCCCGGCTCAAAGCAGACCGTCCCGACATCATAGTCATCCTCCCCTGGAACATCCGGGAGGAGGTTATGGCCCAGCTTTCTTATGCCAGAGAGTGGGGCGCACGGTTTGTGACAGCGGTGCCGGAGTTGCGTATGGTGTGAGGTGCGCCCGGACTGGCGGTTATTTCGTCACGCAGGCATAGATGATGTTGCAGTCTCCGGGATGTTCCTTGCCCAGCTCGTAAGAGGCACGGCAGAAGGCGCTCTTCCAGTCCTTGGTGCCTTCAGCGCCGACGCGCCCCCAGCCAAAGCCGCCTTCTTCCCACAGACCATTCTTGAGAAACCAGTCCATCTGCGGCGTTGAGAGGATCTTGTAGAAAATACCGCCTGTCTTCTGGCAGGTGAGGCCTGCTTTCTCGATGTCCTGCTGCAGGGTCGCGAGTGAATAGGAGCGGCGATGGCCCGCCACATTGATATCGAAGGGCGATAGTTCTTCACAGGATTCGAGAGTGCCCATCAGGACGGCGAGCCGCCGGTTGATGGCCTGCGCATTCGGAACATGGATGATGAGCACGCCGTCATCATTGAGAAAGCTGGCGGCCTTCTGCAACAGGGCAATCGGGTCCACCACATGCTCCAGCAAGTCGAGCATGGTTACGGTATCGAACTTCTCGGTGAGATTCAGGTCCTCGACCAGACTCTCGTGAAACTCGATCTCCGGGTGCCTTTTGCGCGCTTGCTCAAGGATTTTTCCGTTCGCGTCAACGCCGACAACGCGGTCCATCTTCTGCGCGAACATTCCGGTCATAAGGCCGTCGCCACATGCCAGATCGAGGAGGCTGGTGCCTCGCATGTTCTCCATGCAGGACTCGACCTTGTACTGGGCAAGGTAGCGGTTGTATTCGCTGTGGAAGGTCGTTCTCGACCACATGAACGATTCTTGCCGCGCCTTTTCGTCTTGATTCATTTTGTTCCGCTTTCAGTGCGAAGTTCGGCGACGAACGCCGCTTCGATATACCGGTTCAGTGTGTCCGTGATGTGGCGGGTCGGCTGCCAGCCCGTGGCTCTGGTGAGCTTGTCTGACGCCAGCTTAATATTTGCCGCGCGACCTTCCAATCTCAGTTCTTCTGTCCGGCAGCCCGGTCCTGCAGCAGAGCAGATGAGTTCGGCGATGGCGCGTGTGCTGATGGCGTCTTCGCCACCGGCCTGAAAAAGCCCCGTGAGGCCGGAGCGCGCCAGCAGCCAGAAGGCGTTGAGCCAATCCTCAGCGGCAATCAGATCGAGCTTCGGTGAGCCATTCTCATAGGCATGGGTAACGATGGGCTCTCGGGTCTTTGCCTTGCGAATAAAGCTGCGAAGAAAATGGGGCGCGACCGTTTCACCGACCACCAGACCGCTTCGGAGAATGGTGACAGGAACCCGTTTCTGGCTTTCGTGCTGAAGGGCCAGTGCTTCGGCAAGAAACTTCGTCTCGCCGAGAATACCTGCAGGACGGGGAGGCGTTTCTTCGGTGAACGGAAAAACGTCGCCCGAATAGCCTGAAAATACCTCCGGGCGGGAGGGCATGAATACCGGAATGCCTATAGCTCCCGCAGTTTCCAGAACGGTGCGCAACATGGTCAGCGCCTCGCCCATGGCGCGGTTTGTGTTGCCGATGCGCGGGGAAGCAAAATGCAGGAAACGCGTGATGCCATGCGATCGTGCATAAAGGCTGAGGGATACGCTGCCTCCCTGAAGATCGACCTCTTCACGCGTTGGAGCGAGAATCTCGATGTCGTCCGGGGCGGATCGCAAGATCAGTGATCCGAGCGCGCCACTGCCGCCGATGAGAAGCCATTTCTGTTTCCCGCTCGAACTCGTCTGGCCGGGGAGGTGATTTGCCAGGGCGCGCTGCATGTCGGCGACAACGTCCGCCCGTATCTCATTTTCCCCGGTCGCCTCGATTACCTTCCTGAGACTTTCCTCAAAGGGAATGTTCTCCGCCAAAGTAAGTATCCCGGCTGCAAAGGCATTGCTGCGGGAGATGCCGTGATCGCAGCAGACAAATGTCGGCTTTCCTTCGTTGAGCGCCTTCGCGCCGGCGAGAAGTTTCTCACGCATCTCCGCCGGTGTATTGCCCGCGCGGTCAACAAAACTTCGGACATCTATAACAACGGCATCCGGTACGCTCGTCACTTCCGCGCCGGGGCCGGTGCATAGCAGGGGGGTGATCCAGCGCACCGTCATTTCAGATCCTCTTGCGCCACATAGGTTTCCGAAAGGCTCCGGAGATACCAGCCGGGTCTGATGCAGGGCGGCTCGGGGCGTATGCCCTCATCAATGAAGCGCAGCAGAATATCGACTTCATTGAAACCGGCCAGAGCGCGAAGATAGGTTGAGGCGGAAAAGCGGGGATTGATCTCGAAGGGGATCAGGATACCGTCTCGTACTCGGCCCTGAATATTCAGCGGCCCGACGCTTCCGGTTTGCCGGGCAATATGTTCAGCCTGCTCACGCAAATGCGCATAGTCATCGATATGGCCTTGCGAGTAGCCGCTGGACACAAGGCCACCTCTTCCACGATAGGCGACGGAGAGCTTCGCATCAAAGCTGCGCCGGAGCGCGATTGATCCGGCTATACTCCCATCCGGGAGTGACAGGACGCCGATCGTGAACTCACCTTCCTCCACGCCGACATATTCCTGCGCAATCGGCTCCCCCCCGCTCCGGCGAATGAAGTCGGCATAGACAAGAGCTTCATCTGCCGTAATGGCAAAAAAGACGGAAGCGCTGCCGCCGGAGTCGGTAGAGGGTTTGATGATGCAGGGCAGGCCAACGGACATGATCGCTTCAGCGCCATCCGCAAGGGCGGTGCGGGGAATGGGGACACCAGCGCCAGCAAGTTTTTCGAAAGTGGCGGCCTTGTTGGAAAAAAGACGAACGATCTCGTCGGAATTTGCGACAAGCGTGATCCCGTTCCTGTGCAGCTCGCTTCGGGCTTTGGCGAGTAAAACCATCGGCTGCTCGCCGCCCGCTATCAGATAGTCGGCTTTAGCCTGATTGCACGCGTCAATGACACCCGCAATATAGTTCTCTCTGTCGATGTGAAAGGTCTCTCGAAACAACTCGTCGTAAAGCCCGTAGGCTGTGAGAGAAATGTCGCAGCCATAAATATTGTACCGACCGGCAAGGGCAAGACACTTTGCGATCTCCGTTCCGAGCGATGCGCCGCCAATACCGGCGATCATCACGTTGAGCGGAGTACCTTTGCTTTTCTGTTCCATCCATCAGCCCCGATTCTGGCTGGCGAACAAATATTGGGCAGCGGCAATACTTGCCGCATGAACATTGCTCAATTTATAGCGTGGTTCCCGGAGCTTCGCCGTCTTTACCTTCGTCCGGAACCGCGTGAGCATCGTCTTCAGCTTTCTGCGGATGCGGAGCCGCTTTCCGGCGCGGCACGCCGCAGCGAGATCAAGATTGTGCAGGCGCGCGAAATCTTCCATCCAGCGATCTGCATCAGCGTCTGGCGTAACTCTGGAAGCCGCGATGATGGATAGCTGCTCCTCATAGAAATTTGCGGGAAGAGGGCTGCGTAGAGGGGCTGACTGAAGATAGGACTCCAGAAAAGTGACATGCGTCAGTCGCGGCGTGATGCCGTCATCGCAGACCGGTATGTCCGGATGGAACGGAATGTTGCCTTCCGACAGGAATTTCTGGACGGGCGAAACGGCTTCGGAACTTTGCAGCCGCGAGAAGTGATGCGTGCCGATGCTGTGCCGGGAGATGCCCGCGATAGCGAGCGGTTCGTGAGAAAAGAGGTACCTGTCGGTCACACTTGCGATCGCCGTGCCTGAATAAACGTCCGGTACGCAGGAATGATAATATGCCCCAATGCGCGCCTTTATTCGGTCCATCACGCTCTTCTCGGCGAAACCGCCCGTATAGAGCATGGGAAGGTCGAAATATTCGCCCTCGCCATGCAGCACCTTCTCGAGCCAGGTGGCAGAATCACGCAGCTCCGTCCCCCGGCTCATCGGTATATTGAGGCGGCCTGCCGAACTGGGGGAGGGCCACCTGTATTTGCACAGGGTGGACCGCACCGCCGAAACGCCGGTATCCGCCACCAGACCAGCGACCTTGCGCAGGGCGCCCGGCACGAGAGCGTCGTCATCCCCGATGATCGTCACCCACCCGTCTTCCACATGAGACAGAGCAAATTCATAATGGTGAGACATGCTGAGACGTCTTCCCGGATTGATGTACCGGAGACGGGGATCGCTGAACGAGCGTACAACTTCCGCCGTGTCGTCCTGACTGAAATTGTCGCTCACGATGATCGACAGGTTGTCATAATCCTGATCGATGATGGTCTGGATCGTACTGGAGAGAACATCCGCCCGCTCCCGCGTGGGTATTATTACGGCGAATTTTGGGGCGGGACTCATCACGATTCCATTCGGGAGACATTGCGCGATTCGGTGCACGCAGAAGCTGTAGGAGTTTGCTCGTTCGTCAGGCTTTCTGAAACGGCTTTCTCCGTTCTGAAGGGGTGCCTCTGCAATCAAGGTAAGATATGTGTTGAGGCATCAATCCGTGGGGAGAGCAGATGGGCATTGTGGCGACAATAAGGAGAGAGCTGCACCGGCAGAAGTACCGTCGCACTATCCGCAATAACCCTCACATTCCTGCAAAAATGGTGTTCATCCATACGGTCAAGACGGGTGGCACATCCATCAATTCCTATTTCAAGGAATATATGGGCTCCGGCCCCGGCGGCGGAATGGTCCGGTTCGATGACTTTGCACAGACGCAGGACAAGGCGAGCCTGATAGCCAGGGGCCGGCAAGCCCGATATGTGGCGGGGCACATTTCCTGGAACACGTTTCAGCAAGTCTGCAACGAGGATACTTTTTCCTTCACGATCATGCGCGAACCCTACGATCGCCTGCGGTCGCTCTATCACTATTTCCGAAGCATCCCGGCCGATTTTCGGGGCGCCCCCCTTGTGGCCGATGTCAGGAACATGTCACTGGCGGAGTTTCTGACCTCGAACCATGAATGGGTTCGCTTTCACGCGGACAATTTCGTAGCCCGCCAGTTTTCAGGCAGCCTTGATGTTTTTCCCGCAAACAGCGCCGAGCGCGCCGATTTTGCCGCCCGGGCTATCACAAACCTGTCCGGTGTGAGCTACATGGGTTTCCATGATGACTATGAGCGGGCTTTCGCAGACATCGTCCGTGTCGCGGGGTTGCCCGTGCCGGCCGCCAGCCCGCAGATCAATGTGACGGCGGAGCACCTTGGAACAGCCACCGAACGCGCCGCCGCCCGCGCGGCTTTCGACACCGAAACACGGGAGCTGGCTTATCCGCTGGTTGAGGCTGACCTCATCATCTACAACCATTTCGACCGGCTGCGCCGGGAGGCGGGCTGACTACCGGGAAAGTATGTCTTTCAAGGCATCGCAAACCACACGCACGGTATCACGGTCCATGTGATAGCCGGAAGGAAGGTTGACGCCATATTTTGCGATTTCTGCTCCGGTTGTCTGCGCTGGCAGGAAGGCCGAGGATTCCGGCCGGTCAGCAAAAGCAGGTAAGCTCGACAGCGGAGAGAAGAAGGGCCGGGTGTCGATATTCCGCTTACGGAATTCATCCATAAGGGCGAACTTGTCGATACCGAACGACTTGTCGAGGATGACGGTCACCATCCAGTAGGAGTTTACCGTGCCCTGTGGTTCTGCGTTGAGCGTAACGCCCGCAAAGTTCGAGAGTTCCGCCTGATACCACGCAAAGATTTCTCGCTTGCGAGCGATGAGCTCATCAATCCGCTCGATCTGGGCGAGGCCGAAGGCCGCCTGAAGGGCGCTCATCTTGTATTTGAAGCCGATTTCCGTGTTGAGGAAGAGCTTGTCTCCGGGCGACCGTCCGTGATCACGCAGCGTCATTACCCGCTGGTGAAGATGGTCATCATTCGTGACAAGCATACCGCCTTCGCCGGTCGTCAGCGTCTTTGACCCGTGAAAGGAAAAGACACCAATATCGCCGAGCGCGCCCGCCTTTCGCCCGTCATATTCAGAGCCGAGGGCTTCTGCTGCATCTTCGATCAGGAGCAGGCCGCGCTCGTCTGCCAATCGGCGAAGCTCAGCCCAGTCTGCCATGGATCCGTAAAGATCAACCGCGATGACCGCGCGCGTCCGGGCAGTGAGAGCCTTCTCGATGGAAGCGGGATCAATGCACCATGTGTCAGGCCGGATATCCGCGAAGATCGGCGTCGCTCCGACATAGACGACCGGGGCTACAGAGGCGATCCAGGTTACATCGGGGACGATGACCTCGTCTCCCGGTCCTATCCCCCCGGCTGCGAGCGCGAGATGAATCGCCGCCGTGCAATGCGGCAGGGAAACCGCATGTTTGACGCCGATATAGGCGGCAAAAGCCTCTTCGAAGCGCCGGTTGAATTCATAGTGATTGCTGAACCATGCGCTCCGCGCCGCCTCTGCCACGTATTCTACTTCACGATCTGTGATCCAGGGGCCGGCAACCGGAATGGGAGCGTCCGAGTTCGTCAAGATTGTCTCCAACAGAGAGCCGCCAGAAATTTGCAGCACAGGAAAGTCAGAGGATATATAAGCAAAATGGCGCGATAAAGCGGACTTTGTTCGCTGGACTCTGCGATCTCCGGGGGGAACATGGGGCTGTTCAGACGAATCCAGCAGGCGGCGCGGCAGGTCAGCTACAGGGCGAATGAAGCCCTGTCCAGGAGGCGCCCCCCGCGGATGGCTTTCATTCATGTGCCGAAGACAGCGGGCACCTCGATCAACAGCCACTTCAAGGATTATATCGGCTCAAAGAAAAGCGGGCGTTGCATCAATTACCGCGACTTCCGCTCTGCGCCTTTGGAGAGCTTTGCCGAGAAGGCGCGCGAGGCTCGTTTTGTTTCCGGGCACATGCCCTGGACGGTTTTTGAGAGTTTCCGCGATCCTCATACCTTTTCCTTCACCTTTCTGCGCGACCCTTTTGCTCGGTTGAGATCGCTCTATCATCATGCTGCGAACATGCCGTCGCAGGTAAGAGACGATGATCAGGTGCGACTGGTAAGGGGATTGAGTCTGGAGCAGTTCCTCGCATCAGACCATCCCGATATCAGATACCGGACAGACAACTATCTGGCCCGTCAGTTGACGGGACAGATGACCTTCTTTCCCCGGACGGAAAAAGAGCGAGCGGCACTTGCGGAACAGGCCGTCCACAACTTGACGACATTGAACTTCGTCGGACTGGTCGAAAGTTTTGATCAGGATTTCGCATCGATTGCAGCAGTGGCCTGTCTGCCGCCGCCTCCGCGCGGCAAAAGAGTGAATGACTCAAGCGCGCTGGTGCAAACAGACGAGAAGAAGGCGGCCATAAAGCGAGAACTCGACGACACGTTGAAAAGGGAGTTCTTTCACCTTGTCGAGGTTGACCTGCGTATCTACGACCACTTTCTGAAACTCAGGAAGGGCGAGAAGGGTATGGCTCTGCCAAAGGCTCTGGAGCCTCTTGCCGGGTCAGAAGCGTTGCAGGCGTCTGACAATTTGATTTCGTGAAAAATGACCTGACTAGTCGAGGCCAATCAGAGAGAAATCAATATCCGGGTAAAAGCTGCGATAGCGCCGGATGATTTCCTTGTTCTCTTCGGACAGTTCGTGGCCGCGTCCTGACCGCCCCACATTTCTCCTGTCTTTTGAAGGATCGGAAGTGCCGATTGCCGCCTCAATGGTTGTGCGGTCGGGCTTTTGATGCGATCGGGCGAAGATGCGCTCAACGACATCCGCAGTCTGCTGCGTCGCTTCCTCGTAGGTTACCCAGATCGCATCCGGGCAATGACGCCAGGAAACGTAGAAATGGATGTACCAGGGGATGGCAAGGCGCACGATGGCGCTTTCCAGTTCATCGTCCGGCAGGGAGGGGTGGTCGGGGAGGAAGTAGGCAATGGGAGATTCCACCGCTTCTCGCCTCAGATGATCACGAATACTGACCACGCAGTCGAAAATATTGCGCACCAGCACGACTGGCGTGATGTCGAACGCCGTAATCGCGGCGGCAGAGTTCTCGTTGTACTTCACATGCTGCTGGCATGAGTAGTTGTAACGGTATTTCCGCAGTGCCTTCGGAAAATAGATCTCTTTCTCGGTCCGGTTCTGGAACGGACTGATAAGGGAAACCTTCCGAAAACCCGGCAAGCGGCTGACGACGTTCGACAGATATGTCGAACCACTTTTCGGCATGCACGCAATCAGGACGTGGTCGCGTTTGCGATGACGGTGCCATGCGTAATAGAGCGCAATATCGCTCACATTGCGCATGGTCTGCGTCGCAATGCGATTCATTGGCCGGTTCGCCATTCGCAATCTTTCCAAGCGTGTGAAGGGCGGAGATTAGGGCTTCAGCACCACCCGGCCCATCACGGTGCCATTGCGCAGATCGTCCAGTGATTTCGAGCCTTCGCCCAGCCGGCGGGTGCTGACGGGGATGGGGTCGATCTTGCCGGCTTTCACCAGTTCCATCATCTC
>Ga0182792_1000845_pt1 | contig 27144 bp, 23 predicted proteins | sample Passage237B_FD_130497 | JGI IMG/M metagenome (GOLD analysis project Ga0182792, IMG submission 130497) | Cellulose adapted compost microbial communities from Newby Island Compost Facility, Milpitas, CA, USA - Passage2 37B (version 2) (version 2) ...
CAGGCTCAAGGTGATCGCCCACGAGCTGCTGGTGAGCCTGCGCGAGAACGTGACGGTGGACTGGGCGCACCGGGAATCGGCCCGCGCCCGCATGCGGGTGCTGGTCAAGCGCATCCTGCGCAAGTACGGCTACCCGCCCGACCTTCAGGACGCGGCCGTGCAGACGGTGCTACGGCAGGCAGAGGCGTTGTCTGCCACCTGGATCACTTAGCCCCTCACGCATTGCGGCCTGGATACGGACCTTTCGGGCGATCGGACGGGAGTATCAGGTGGCCTCTCACGCGCCGGTTCCGTCCTGGCCTGCGGCAGCGATCTGACCCGCCTGTTCAAACCTCGATGCGCGGGGGCATTGCAACGCCTTGATTGCGTGGACCGGGCCGTCCAGAACCCGACGCCGATCGACAACCTGATCGCGCGCGCGCCCCGGCATCCCCGGGACCGTCAGAACGCGACGGCGACGGAGAAGTGCAGGCGGAAGCGCTGGTCGTCGTGGCCCCAGGCGAGGTCCAGCGCGATCGGGCCGGCCGGGCTGCGCCAGCGGGCGCCGACGCCGAGGCCGACCTTGGCGTCGAACTCGCGGCGCGAGTCGGCGGCGTCACCGACGTCGATGAAGGTCGCGATGCCCCATTCCGGGCGCACCCAGCGGATGTACTCGGCACTGGCCGTGGCGAGGTAACGCCCGCCCAGCGTGGCCTCGCCGTCCTTCACGCCGAGGCTCTGGTAGGCGTAGCCGCGCACGGACTGCGAGCCGCCGGTGCGGAACAGGTAGTCGAGCGGGATGCCGTCGCGACTGTCGGCCAGCGTGGCGCCGAGTTCCGCGCGCAGGATCAGCGTGTCGCGGCGGCCGACCGGCTGGTAGCGGGTGGCGCGGGCGTACAGGCGCAGGAAGTCCTGGTCGGACAGCAGCGACTTCGCGCCGCCGCCGATCTCGGCGCGCAGCACGTAGCCGCGGCGCGGGTCGAACACGTCGTCGACGGCGCGGCGCGTCCACGACACGCTGGCGGTCAGCGCGGTGTTGCGCGCCTTCTCGCCGCCGTCCGGGCGCAGGCGCTCGCGCTGGTAGCGCAGCGACAGCGCGGTCTCGTCGGTATCGAAGGTCCAGGTGCGCACGGCGCCGATGGCGTGGCGGTCGGTGCGCAGTCCCTCGATGTCGGTGGCCTCGACCATCGCGCCGAAGCTGTCGCGCACGTTGTCGCGCGTGGGCGGCAGGAAGATGTCGGCGAACAGGCTCTGGCGCTTCTCCTCCAGCCTCAGCCCGGTCGACAGTTCCCAGCCGCGCGAGAGGAGGTTGACGTCGCGCCAGCCGACCTCGGCGCGCATGCCGGTGTTGGTGGAATAGCCGGCGCCCAGCGCGAGCCGGCGCGACTCGGCCTCGGACACCTGCACGCGAACGGGTACCGCGTCGGCCTGCGCGCGGTCGCGCGGCACGTCCACGGACACGGACGCGAACTGCGGCAGGTTCTGCAGCGTGCTCTGCAGTTCCAGCAGCCGTTCCTGATCGAAGGGCTCGCCCGGCTGCAGCGTGTAGTGCCGCTCGACGAAGTCCCCGGGCAGGCGCTCGATGCCGCGCACCTCGAGCGCGCCGATGCGGAACGGCGGCCCGGAATCGACGGTGACGGACAGGCGCACGCTGGCCGAGTCGGGATCGACCTCGGCCCGGCTGGCCGTGATGCGCGCCGACGCGTAGTCGCGCGCCGACACGGCGTAGAGCAGGTTCTGCTTGGCCTCGTCCCAGTCGGCCTGGCGGAACGGGCGGCCGGCCGGCAGCGTCCAGTGCTCGCGCAGGCGGGCCTGCCGGTCCGCGCTGCCGGGCTCGCCCAGATGCCCCTCGAAGGCGATGTCGACGGCCGTGACGCTGGCGCGCGGGCCGGGATCGACGAGGATGCGCCAGCGCTCGGCGCTCTCGCGCTCGAAGTCGATGACGGGGCTGAAATGCCCCTCGGTGGCGAGCAGGCCGGCGATGTCGCGGCGCGCGCGGCGGATCAGCGCGATGCGGTCGGCGATGCGCTGCGGCACGGGCTGCTCGGCGCGCAGCAGGCGCACGTGGCGCTCGAGCAGCGGCCGCACGGCCTCGGGCGCCTCGAGGCTGACCGCGAGCCTGGGCTCGTCCTGCGCCGGCGCGGGGCCGGCCAGGCACAGCAGGCAGGCCGCCAGGGCGGCCGCGCGCGGGAACATCAGCCTTCCCGGTAGTACTCGACCACCCGTTCGACCTCGGCGGCCGAGCCCAGCACCACCGGCACGCGCTGGTGCAGCCGCGTCGGCTGCACCTCGAGGATGCGCTGGTGTCCGGTGCTGGCCGCGCCGCCGGCCTGCTCCATGATCATGGCCATCGGATTGGCCTCGTACATCAGGCGCAGGCGGCCGCCCTTGTCACGGCACTTGGCGTCGAGCGGGTACATGAACACGCCGCCACGCGTCAGGATGCGATGCACGTCGGCCACCATCGCGGCGACCCAGCGCATGTTGAAGTCGCGTCCGCGCGGACCGTCCTTGCCCTGCACCAGCTCGTCGATGTAGCGCTTCATCGGCGGCTCCCAGTGGCGGTAGTTCGATGCGTTGATCGCGTACTCGGAGGTCTCGTACGGCACGGTCATGTACGGATGCGTGTAGATGAAGCTGCCCATCTCGCGGTCCAGCGTGAAGCCGTGCACGCCGTCGCCGATGGTCAGCACGAACATCGTCGACGGACCGTACAGGCCGTAGCCGGCGGCGACCTGCTCGGTGCCTGGCTGCAGGAACGAGGCCTCGGTCGGGTTGCCCTCGGCGGTCGGATTCTTCAGCACCGAGAAGATCGTGCCGACGGAGATGTTGACGTCGATGTTCGACGAGCCGTCGAGCGGATCGAACAGCAGCAGGTAGCCGCCCTTCGGGTAGTCGAACGGGATCTGGTGCACCTCCTCGATCTCCTCGGAGGCCATCGCGGCGAGGTGACCGCCCCATTCGTTGGCCTGCAGCAGGATCTCGTTGGCGAGCACGTCGAGCTTCTTCTGCGCCTCGCCCTGCACGTTGTCGCTGCCGGCGTTGCCCAGCACGCCGGCCAGCGCGCCCTTGGAGATGCTGACGCTGATGGCCTTGACGGCGCGGGCGACGACCTCGATCAGCAGGCGGAGATCGGCGTTGATGCGGCCGGCGCGCTGTTGTTCGATGAGATGCTGGGTAAGGGTGACGCGTGCCATGCGAGGCTCCAGATTTGATCCGGCCGAGCCGGGGATGAGACGGAAAGGATAGAATTATCCCGCCTGCGGCCCGCTCCGGCCAGCGCGAAGTCATCGCGCAGGCGGCGGGCCGCGCCACTTCTCCTCCAGATTCTCTATGCACGTAATGGTTCTCGGTGCGGGCGTCACCGGCGTCACCACCGCCTGGTATCTGCTGCAGGCCGGCTTCGAGGTCAGCGTCGTCGACCGTCAGCCCGGCCCGGCGCTGGAGACCAGCTACGCCAACGGCGGACAGATCTCGGTCAGCCATCCGGAACCCTGGTCCAGTCCGGCCGCCCCGCTGATCGCGCTGCGCTCGCTCGGGCGCGCCGACGCGCCGCTGCGGCTGCGGGTCGGGCTGGAGCCGACCCGCTGGCTGTGGATGCTGCGCTTCCTGCATGAATGCCTGCCGGCGCGCCATCGCCGCAACGCCCACGCCATCGCCAGCCTCGCCGTGTTCAGCGCGGCACAGCTGCGCGGGCTGCGTGCCGACACCGGCCTGCATTACGAGGAACGCACGCGCGGCATCCTGCACCTGCTGTTCGACCGGCGCGAGGTAGACCACGCCCGCACGCGCATGCCGCTGCTGGCCGATCACGGCATCCGCTGCGAGCTGCTCACGCCGGAGCGGTGCGTCGGGATCGACCCCGCGCTCGCCAGCGTCGCGCCGCGGCTGGCCGGCGGCCTGTACGCGCCGGACGACGAGTCGGGCAACGCGCGGCTGTTCACGTCGGGGCTGGCCGAACGCGCCGCGACGCAGGGCGCGCGCTTTCACTTCGACAGCGAGATCATCGGCCTCGAGACGCTGGCCCGCCGCGTGCGTGGAGTGCGCGTGCGCCAGGCCGGCACCGTGCGCACGCTCGAGGCCGACGCCTTCGTGAGCTGCCTCGGCAGCCACGGCGCCCGCCTGCTCGCGGCCCACGGCGAACGGCTGCCGATCTACCCGGTGAAGGGCTATTCCGTGACCGCCCCGGTCACCGACGCCGCGCGCGCGCCCACGGTGAGCCTGACCGACGAATCGCGCCGGCTCGTCGCCTCGCGCCTCGGCGACCGGCTGCGCGTGGCCGGCACGGCCGAGGTCAGCGGCTACGACCCCACGCCCGACCCGAGCCGAACCGCGCCGCTGCTGCGCTGGATCGACGAGCTGTTCCCCGGCGCCTGCGACACCGCGCGCGCCGAGCACTGGGCCGGGCTGCGGCCGTGCACGCCGTCCTACGTCCCCATCATCGGCCGCTCGCGCGTGCTCGAAGGGCTGTGGCTCAACACCGGCCACGGCTCGCTGGGCTGGACGCTGGCCTGCGGCTCGGCGCGGCTGCTCGCCGAGCTGATGCTCGGCCACCGCAACCCGGTGGAGGCCTTCCCGTTGCACGGCATCTAGGTGCACTTGCAAATGTTTGCAGCCGCCCGGCGGCGGCGCTGCTAGATTGAAAGCATCGCCCTTCCGTCCGGAGACGCCCATGCGAACCCGTCCCCTGCTCTGCTGTGCCGGCGCGCTGCTGATCGCCGCCGCGCCCGCCCTGACCTCCGCCGCACCGCCGGCGCACGCCCCCGCCCACGGCTGGCGCGCGAAGAACGATCCGGCCTACGCGGGCTACACGGGCCACATGTGGGAACGCGACTACGGCGTGCTCGACGGCCGCTGCGACCACCGCTCCGCCGGTGCGGTGCTGGGTGGCGTCGTCGGCGGCGCGATCGGCAGCCAGGTCGGCGACGGCGGCGGACGCGTCATCGCCATCCTCGCCGGCACCGTGATCGGCTCGCTGCTCGGGGCCGAGATCGGGTCGCGCGTGGACCGCGCCGACGAGGCCTGCATCGCCCACAGTCTGGAGCTGGCCCGTGACGGCCAGTCCGTGCGCTGGGACGACGGCGGCATGCGTTACACGGTGACGCCGCTCGGGCCGCACCGCGACCGGCCGGAATGCCGGGTGTTCTCGCTCGACGTGGACGGTCCGCAGCGGGCGAACCGCCGCGGCGTGGGTTGCCGCCAGAACGACGGCACGTGGACGCTGCGCGGCCTGTGAGCCGCGCGCGGATTACTTGATGACCTTCAGGTGGGCGCCACGCCCGCCGCGTGGCGGCGGCTCGTCGTCGCCACGGCCGGACGGGGCCGGCGTGTCCGCGCCCTCCACTTCGGGCGCCTCGACGCCCGCCTCTTCCGGCCCGTCCGCATCGGCCTCCGGATTCAGCTCGAAGGCCACTCCGCCGGAGAAGGCCAGTCCGCGCCCGGTCTCGCGCGCGTAAATCGCCAGGATGTTGCCGTACGGCACCCACAGGTCGTGCACGACGCCGCCGAAGCGTGCCTGAAAGCCGATGCCCTCGGGCTCGAAGCCCAGGCGGTTCGTCGCGTCCGGATCGAGGTTGAGCACGATCTGGCCGTCACGCGCATACCCCGGTGGCACGAGCACGTCACCGTCGACGCGCACGACCACATACGGCGTCAGCGCGGCATCGAGACACCACTCGTGGATGGCGCGGACCAGATAGGGATGGGGCGAGGGAAGCGGAGCAGTCATGGGCAGGAGGGCACGCGGGCGCAGCGCGCCCGCGCGCGATGGCGCCGTCAGCGGCGCATGACCTTTTCGGAGGCGGTCAGGGCGTCGATGAAGCCCTGGCGGCTGAAGATGCGTTCGCCGTACTTCATGATGCCGGCCGCGCTCTTCGGCAGCTCGATGCCGTAGTGCTCCAGGCGCCACAGCAGCGGCGCGATGGCCACGTCGAGCATCGAGAACTCCTCGCCGAGCATGAACTTCTGCTTCGCGAACACCGGCGCGAACTGCACCAGCTGGTCGCGCACCGCGGCGCGGGCCTTGTCGGCCGCCTTCTGCCCCTTCTCGAGCGTCTCGATGTGGCTGAACAGCTCCTGCTCGAAGGTATGCAGCAGCTGGCGGGCCTTGGCACGCATGATCGGGTCGGGCGGCATCAGCTGCGGATGCGGGAAGCGCTCGTCGATGTACTCGTTGATGATGTTGGCCTCGTACAGCACCAGGTCGCGGTCAACCAGCACCGGCACGCGGTTGTACGGGTTGATCACGGCGATGTCTTCGGGCTTGTTGTAGAGATCGACGTCGATGACTTCGAAGTCCATCCCTTTCTCGTACAGCACGATCCGGCAACGGTGACTGAACGGGTCGGTCGTACCGGAATAGAGGGTCATCATGAGATTGCAACTCCCGGTTTCGGAAAACAAAGCGCACCACGCGTCCGACGCGTGGTGCGTTTCATCACGGCGGCGCGTCGCCCGGGGCGGCGCGCCACGTCGTCAATGGATGTCTTTCCAGTAGTTCTTCTTCAGCAGGTAGGCGAGCCCCGTGAAGACCACCAGGAACACCAGCACCCAGATACCGATGGTGTGGCGCTTCTCGGCCACCGGCTCACCCATCCACACGAGGAAGGAGACGAGGTCGGCCACGGCCTTGTCGTACTCCTGCGTCGTCATCAGGCCGGGCTTGACCAGCTTGAGCGTGTCGCCCTCGCGCACCTGCTCGCCCTGCAGCTGCCACAGCACGTGCGGCATGCCGACGTTCTCGAACACGAGGTTGTTCCAGCCCGTCGGGCGGCTCGGGTCGCGGTAGAACTGGCGCAGGTAGGTGTAGATCCAGTCCGCGCCGGAGCCGGCCGCCGAGTTGCGCTGACGCGCGATCAGCGACAGGTCGGGCGGCGTGGCGCCGAACCAGCTCTTCGACTCCTTCGGACGCATCGCGATCGTCATCAGGTCACCGACGCGCTCGCCCGTGAACATCAGGTTGTCGACGATCTGGTCCTCGCTCAGGCCGATCTCGGTGAGCTTGTTGTAGCGCACGAAGCTGGCCGAGTGGCAGTTCAGACAGTAGTTCACGAACAGCTTCGCGCCGTGCTGCAGCGAGGCCGGGTCCGTGCTCACCGGCGCACGGTCCAGATGGACCGAGGCGGCGGCGCCGAAGGCCAGCGCCGGCGCGAAGAGCGCTGCCGCCGCGAGCCGCTTGAGGGTCTTGATCATGCGGTTACTCATTTGAAGGTCACCCTTTCCGGTTCCGGTTTGCACTTGTCGATCTTGGTGTACCACGGCATCAGCAGGAAGAACGCGAAGTACAGGACCGAGCAGATCTGGGCGGCCAGCGTGCGACCCGGCGTCGGGTCGAGCACGCCGAGGTAACCGAGCACGAAGAACGACACGATGAAGATGGCCAGAGCGATCTTGTAGATCGGACCGCGATAGCGGATCGACTTGACCGGGCTGCGGTCCAGCCACGGCAGGAAGAACAGGATCACGACCGCCGCGCCCATCGCCACGACGCCCCAGAACTTGGCGTCGATGCCGAACAGCGGGTAGGTCACCGCGCGCAGCACCGAGTAGTACGGCGTGAAGTACCAGACCGGCGCGATGTGCGGCGGGGTCTTCAGCGGATCGGACGGGATGAAGTTGTTGTACTCGAGGAAGTAGCCACCACCCTCGGGGTAGAAGAACACCACGATCGAGAAGAAGAACAGGAAGACGCCCACGCCCACGATGTCCTTGATCGTGTAGTAGGGGTGGAACGGGATGCCGTCGAGCGGCACGCCGTTGGCGTCCTTCTTCTTCTTGATCTCGACGCCGTCCGGGTTGTTCGAGCCGACCTCGTGCAGCGCGATCAGGTGCGCGGCGACCAGGCCCAGCAGCACCAGCGGCACGGCGATGACGTGCAGCGCGAAGAAGCGGTTCAGCGTCGCGTCACCGATGACGAAGTCGCCACGGATGACCGTCGACAGGTCCGGACCGATCACCGGGATCGCCGAGAACAGGTTGATGATCACCTGCGCGCCCCAGAACGACATCTGGCCCCACGGCAGCAGGTAGCCCATGAAGGCCTCGGCCATCAGGCACAGGAAGATCAGCACGCCGAAGATCCACAGCAGCTCGCGCGGCTTGCGGTAGGAACCGTAGAGCAGCGCGCGGAACATGTGCAGATACACGACGATGAAGAACGCCGAGGCGCCCGTCGAGTGCATGTAGCGGATCAGCCAGCCGCCCGGCACCTCGCGCATGATGTACTCCACGCTCGCGAAGGCCACCGGGATGCCCGAGGCGTTGAGCGAGGCGTCCGGCTTGTAGTGCATGACCAGGAAGATGCCGGTCACGATCTGGATCACCAGCACCAGCAGGGCCAGCGAGCCGAAGAAGTACCAGAAGTTGAAGTTTTTCGGCGCGTAGTACTCGGACAGGTGCGCCTTGTACGTCGACGTCAGCGGGAAACGCTCGTCGATCCAGTTCAGCAGAGCCTGGGATTTGGTCGTCATCGCTTAGGCCTTGTCTTCACCCACGAGGATCGTGGTGTCGGAGAGATACATGTGCGGGGGCACTTCGAGGTTGTCCGGCGCCGGCATGCTGCTGTAGACGCGGCCGGCCAGGTCGAACTGCGAACCGTGGCAGGGGCACAGGAAGCCGCCCGGCCAGTCGGCGCCCAGGCCGCTCTCGGCGCCCGTGCGGAACTTCTCCGAGGGCGAACAGCCAAGGTGGGTGCAGATGCCGACGGCCACCAGGTACTCTTCCTTGATGGAGCGGTACTTGTTCTGGGCGTACGGCGGCTGCATCGGACGCTTGGACTCGGGATCGCTCACCTTGGAATCGGATTTCTCGATCGCGGCGAGCATCTCGGGCGTACGGCGCAGAATCCACACCGGCTTGCCGCGCCACTCGACGGTCATCATCTCGCCCGGGGCGAGCTGGCTGATGTCCGCCACGACCGGCGCCCCCGCTGCCTTGGCGCGGTCCGACGGCGTCAGACTCGCGACGAAAGGCACCGCGGCGGCGACGGCGCCAGCGCCGCCGACCACCGACGTCGCAACCAGCAGGTTGCGGCGACTACTGTCCATCTCTTGTTCCACGCTCATGGCCTCTTCCTGAAGGAATGCAAAATTCCGGTTCAAAAAACCTGGGCATTATAGGGAAAAAGCGGGGCCGGAAAAAGCCCGCGACGACGGAGGGAGCGCGCCCGCGCGCCCGCTCCCGTCACAGTTCCCGACGGTCCAGCAGGGCCTGCGCGACCGTGCCGGCATCGACGTGCTCGAGCTCGCCGCCGACCGGCACGCCGCGCGACAGCCGCGACACGCGCACGCCGCGCGCGGCCAGCAGCTCCGCCACCATGTGGGCCGTGGCCTCGCCCTCGTTCGTGAAGTTCGTCGCGAGGATGACCTCGCGGACCACGCCGTCGGTGGCGCGGGCGATCAGCCGCTCCAGCCCCAGCTCGCGCGGCCCGATGCCGTCGAGCGGCGACAGCCGGCCCATCAGCACGTAGTACAGCCCCTTGTAGGCCTGCGACTGCTCCAGCACCGCCAGGTCGGCCGGCATCTCGACCACGCACAGCAGGCTGCGGTCATGGCGCGGGTCGGCGCAGCGCCGGCACACGGCGTCCTCGGTGAAGCTGTTGCACAGCTCGCAGTGACGCAGCACCGCCAGCGCGTGCTGCAGCGCGCCGGCCAGCGTGGCGGCGCCGCGCTGGTCGCGCTGCAGCAGGTGGTAGGCCATGCGCTGCGCGGTCTTGGGCCCGACACCGGGCAGGCAGCGCAGCGCGTCGATCAGGGCGTCGAGGCTGGACGGGGACATGGGGCTCTCGCGGGCCGGAGCCCGCCGCGGGACGTCAGAACGGCAGCTTCATGCCCGGCGGCAGGTTCATGCCGGCGGTGATGGCGGCCATCTTCTCCTGCGTCGTGGACTCGACCCGGCGCACGGCGTCATTCACCGCGGCGGCGAGCAGGTCCTCGAGCATCTCGCGGTCGTCCATCACCGAGTCGTCGATGGACACGCGGCGCACGTCGTACTTGCAGGTCATGACGACCTTGACCATGCCGGCGCCGGACTGCCCCTCGACCTCGATGGAGCCGAGCTGCTCCTGCATCTTCTTCATGTTTTCCTGCATCTGCTGGGCCTGCTTCATCAGCCCGGCGATTCCGCCCTTCATCATGTGCTTCCACTCCTGGTTGTATGGCTCACAGCGGGCGCACCGACTCCTCGACGAAACGCGCGTCGAAGCGTTCGATCACCTCGCATACGAACGGGTCGCTCTCCAGCGCCTGCACGGCCGCGGCGTGGCGCGCGCGACGCTCGGCCTCGTTGCGCTGGGCCGGCGTCTCGCTCTCGATGGCGCCGACCTCGACGCGCACGCGCAGCGCACGCCCGATCCGCGCGGAGAGCATCTCGGACAGCCGCGCCGGCGCGCCGGGCGTCATCTCGAGCAGATGGCGGTGGGTGCTGGCCAGCCGCAGCTGCAGGGTGTCGTCGGCCAGGCCGAGGCACTCGCAGTGCTGGCACAGCTCGCGCAGCATGCCGGTGGGGCCGAGCGCGCGCTGCAGCGCGTGCCAGTCGCCGGCGGCGAGCGCGGCCTTCGCGTCATCGTCGCCGGACCCGGCCGGCGCGGCGGGAGCCGGAGCGGCCCCGGCCTGCGACGCGGGCGCCACGGCCTCGAACACCTCGTCGGCCGCCAGCGGCGGATCGTCGGGCAACGCCGGCGGCACGTCGTCCCACGGCGGCGGTTCGGAGGCGGCCGGCGCGGACGGCTCGACCTCCGGCGCCGGTGCCGGCGGCTCGGCCGTCTTTTCGGGCACCGGCACCCCGGCCCGCACTGGATCGGGAGATGGCTGCGGGCGCGGTGCGGCCGCCTGCGGCGCGGACGCGGGCGCCGCGCGGGCGGGCAGCGGACGGGCGCGCCCGGCGCCTCCGCCGCCCGGGGCCGACGGGCCGCCCAGCGCCTCGGGCTGTTCCGGACGGAAGGCGTGCAGGCGCAGCAGCGTCATCGTGAAGCCGGTGTATTCGTCCGGCGCGAGCGGCAGCTCGTCGCGGCCGTGGATCGCGATCTGATAGGCGAGCTGCAGGTATTCGGCGTCGAAGGCCTCGGCGTAGGGCGCGAGGCGCGCGCGCTCGTCGTCGGCCAGCGCGCCGGGCGCGAACTGCGCCAGCGCGATGCGCGACAGCAGCGAGGCCAGCGCCTGCAGCGCGGAATCGAAGGACAGGCTGCGCGCCTCCATCGCCGCGGCCACGCCCAGCATGCCTTCGACGTCGCCGGCGAGCAGCCCGTCGAGGACGCCGTACAGGTGGTCGTCGCCGACGGTGCCGAGCATGCGTGACACGCCCTCCTCGGCCAGCTGGCCGGCGCCGTGGGCAATGGCCTGGTCGAGCAGCGACAGCGCGTCACGCATCGAGCCGCCCGCCGCGCGCGCGATGTGCGCGAGCGCGCCGCGCTCGAAGGGCACGCCCTCCTCGCCGAGGATGTGCGACAGGTGATCGACGATGGCGCCCGGCGACATCTGCTTGAGGTTGAACTGCAGGCAGCGGCTCAGCACCGTGACCGGGATCTTCTGCGGATCGGTCGTGGCGAGGATGAACTTGACGTGCTCGGGCGGCTCCTCGAGCGTCTTGAGCATGGCGTTGAAGGCATGACCGGTGAGCATGTGCACCTCATCGATCATGTAGACCTTGTACCGCCCCTGCACCGGCGCGTAGACGGCGCGGTCGAGCAGCGCCGCCATGTCGTCGACGCCGCGGTTGGAGGCGGCGTCCATCTCGACGTAGTCGGGAAAGCGGTCGGCGTCGATCGCACGGCAGGCCTCGCACTGGCCGCAGGGTTCGGCGGTCAGGCCGGTCTCGCAGTTGAGCGCCTTGGCGAGGATGCGGCTGATCGTCGTCTTGCCTACGCCGCGCGTACCCGTGAACAGCCAGGCGTGGTGCAGCCGGCCGGTCTGTAAGGCGTGCGTCAGCGCGCGCACGACATGCTCCTGCCCCACCAGCGTGGAAAAAGAACGGGGACGCCACTTGCGCGCGAGGACCTGGTAGCTCATGGCGTCGGATTCTAGCAGGCGGGCCGTGCGGCGGCGGGCCTTCGCGATCGATTGCTAGAACAAATGGAAAACATACTGACAATCCATTGGAACTATCTCAACCCGCCACCTAAGCTTCAGAACGTCCGTGGCAATCACGCCGCGGCGAGCGAACAGGGAGGTGGCTGCCGATGAACGCATTGATCCATTCGGTGATCGACACCTTGTCCGCCGTACTGGCCGACCTGGCCCAGGCCGCGTGACCGGCAATACGCCGTCTCGGCGAATCCAAAGGAGGATGGAACCATGAGCAAATGCCCCGTAATGCACGGCAGCAACACCGCCGCTTCCGACTCGGTGATGGAGTGGTGGCCCAAGGCGCTGAACCTCGACATCCTGCACCAGCACGACACCAAGACCAATCCGCTCGGCCAGGACTTCGACTACCGCAAGGCGGTCCGCGAACTCGACTACGAGGCGGTCAAGCGTGACCTCGCCGCCCTGATGACCGACAGCCAGGACTGGTGGCCGGCCGACTGGGGCCACTACGGCGGCCTGATGATCCGCATGGCGTGGCACGCCGCGGGCTCCTACCGCGTGGCCGACGGCCGCGGCGGCGGCGGCACCGGCAACCAGCGCTTCGCGCCGCTGAACTCCTGGCCCGACAACGCCAACCTCGACAAGGCCCGCCGCCTGCTCTGGCCGATCAAGAAGAAATACGGCAACAAGCTGTCGTGGGCCGACCTGATCATCCTCGCCGGCAACGTCGCCTACGAGTCCATGGGATTCAAGACCTTCGGTTTCGGCTTTGGCCGCGCCGACATCTGGCATCCGGAGAAGGACACCTACTGGGGCTCCGAGAAGGAATGGCTCGCTCCCACCGGCAGCGAGGGATCGCGCTACTCGGGCGAGCGTGATCTCGAGAACCCGCTCGCCGCGGTGATGATGGGCCTGATCTACGTGAACCCGGAAGGCGTCGACGGCAACCCCGATCCGCTCAAGACCGCCCAGGACATGCGCGTGACCTTCGCCCGCATGGCGATGAACGACGAGGAGACCGTCGCGCTGACCGCCGGCGGCCACACCGTCGGCAAGACGCACGGCAACGGCGACGCGCGCAACCTCGGTCCGGCACCGGAGGGCGCCGACATCTCCGACCAGGGCCTCGGCTGGATCAACCGCAAGACGCGCGGCATCGGCCGCGACACCGTGACCAGCGGCATCGAGGGCGCGTGGACCACGCATCCGACGAAGTGGGACAACGGCTACTTCGACATGCTGTTCAAGCACGACTGGTGGCTCAAGAAGTCGCCGGCCGGCGCCTGGCAGTGGGAGCCGGTGCACATCGCCGAGGAGGACATGCCGGTCGACGTCGAGGATCCGTCGATCCGCCGCATGCCGATCATGACCGACGCCGACATGGCGCTGAAGTTCGACCCCGAGTACCGCAAGATCGCCGAGCGTTTCCGCAACGATCAGGCCTACTTCGAGGAATGCTTCGCCCGCGCCTGGTTCAAGCTGACCCACCGCGACATGGGCCCGAAGGCGCGCTACATCGGCCCGTGGGTGCCGCAGGAAGACCTGATCTGGCAGGATCCGGTGCCGGCCGGCAGGACGGACTACGACGTCGACGCCGTCAAGGCCAGGATCGCCGCGTCCGGCCTGAGCCGGAGCGAGATGATCTGCACCGCCTGGGACAGCGCCCGCACCTACCGCGGTTCGGACATGCGCGGCGGCGCCAACGGCGCGCGCATCCGCCTCGCGCCGCAGAAGGACTGGGCCGGCAACGAGCCCCAGCGTCTGGCCAGGGTGCTCGCGGTGTACGAAGGGATCGCCCGGGAGACCGGCGCCAGCATCGCCGACGTAATCGTGCTCGGCGGCAACGTCGGGCTCGAGCAGGCCATCCAGGCCGCCGGCTTCAACGTACCGGTGCCGTTCGCGCCGGGCCGCGGCGACGCGACGCAGGAGCAGACCGACGCCGAATCGTTCGAGTACCTGGAACCGGTGCACGACGGCTTCCGCAACTGGCTCAAGTCGGACGACTTCATCCCGACGCCGGAGGAGATGCTCCTCGACCGCGCCCAGCTGCTGGGCCTCACGGGGCCGGAGATGACGGTGCTGGTCGGCGGCATGCGCGTGCTCGGCACCAACCACGGCGGCACCCAGCACGGCGTGTTCACGGACCGCGTCGGCGCGCTGACGAACGACTTCTTCGTCAACCTCACCGACATGGCCTACCAGTGGGTACCGACCGGCAAGAACGCCTACGAGATCCGCGACCGCAAGAGCGGCGCGGTGAAATGGACGGCCACCCGCGTCGACCTGGTGTTCGGCTCCAACTCGATCCTGCGTGCCTACGCCGAGGTGTACGCCCAGGACGACAACCGGGAGAAGTTCGTGCGTGACTTCGTCGCCGCCTGGACGAAGGTCATGAACGCCGACCGCTTCGACCTGCAGTAACCGGGCCTGCACGGGCCGGCCCCGCCCCGCGCGGCCGGCCCGCTGCCCTCCGGGTGTACCCGCTTTCCCGGCTTGGGGCTATAGTGGCTCCGTCACCGGTGCCGGCCCCTTCCGGCCGGCCAGCAAGCCACGGCCCTTCGCGGCCTCTAACCTTGAACAAGGCATGAGGAGAACGATGGAACAGGCAAGCTCCGCAACCGAGACCCGGCGCCTTCCCGCGCGCCACGGCGGACACTCCCGCGTCCCGCCGCACCTGCCCGCCGCGCCCCGGCGCAAGGGCCGCGCGGCCCTCGACGCGATCAACGAACTGCTCGCCGAAGCCGACGTCGTCATCAACGGCGACCGTCCCTGGGACCTGCGCTTCCATCACCCCGAAACGGCCGAGCGCATCCTCGCGCGCGGCAGCCTGGGCCTGGGCGAGTCCTACATGGACGGCTGGTGGGACTGTGACCGGCTCGACGAATTCTTCGCCCGCGTGCTCGCCGCCCGTCTCGACGAGAAGGTGGCCACCGGCTCGCTGATCATCGCCGGCCTGCGCGCGCGGCTGTTCAACCTGCAGACCATGCGCCGCGCCTGGCAGGTCGGCAAGCAGCACTACGACATCGGCAACGACCTGTTCGAGGTCATGCTCGACGAGCACATGGCCTACACCTGCGGCTACTGGGCCGAGGCCGACAACCTCGGCGACGCGCAGACCGCCAAGCTCGACCTGATCTGCCGCAAGCTGGGCCTGCGGAGCGGCATGTCGCTGCTCGACATCGGCTGCGGCTGGGGCAGCCTGATGCGCTACGCCGCGCGCCGGTACGGCGCGCGCTGCACCGGCGTCACCGTGTCGAAGGAACAGGCCGAATACGGCGCCCGCCGCTGCGAGGGCCTGCCGGTGGAGTTCCTGCTGCGCGACTACCGCGAGATCGAAGGCCGCTTCGACCGCATCGCGTCGGTCGGCATGTTCGAGCACGTCGGCCAGAAGAACTACCGCACCTATTTCGAGGTCGCCCGCCGCGTGCTCGCCGAGGACGGGCTGTTCGTGCTGCACACCATCGGCAAGAACCGCCGCGGCACGCCGACCGACCCGTGGATCGAGCGCTACATCTTCCCCAACGGCGCCCTGCCCTCGCTCGGCGAGATCGCCGACGCGGCCGAACCCTTCTTCGTCATCGAGGACGTGCACAACTTCGGCGCCGACTACGACCGCACGCTGATGGCCTGGCACGCCAACTTCGAGGCCGCCTGGCCGCGCTTCGCGGAACGCTACGGCGAACGCTTCTACCGCATGTGGCGCTACTACCTGCTTGCCTGTGCCGGCACCTTCCGTGCCCGCACGACGCAGCTGTGGCAGGTCGTGCTGTCGCCCACCGGCGTGCCCGGCAGCTACCGCTGCCCGCGCTGACGATCGCCAAAGCCTATCGACATTCTTTAGTCATTCAATTGGAACTATTGAGCGGCCACGGCGATACTTGAGGCGTACCCGGACGTTTCAAGGAGGTCGCCATGGTCGCCAAAGTCGCACGCCTGCACTACCAGCGCGCCGGCCTGCCCGGCTTCCTGCGCGCGCTCACCGGATGGGGCATCACGCTCGCCGGTCTGGCCCTGTTGCTGGCCCAGATCGCCCAGACCCCGCCCGCACTGCCCGAAGGCTTCCGCGGCGCCGTCGCCGGCGGCGTGATGGCCGCGCTGGCCACCGCGCTCGGCGCGGTCCCGGTGCTCGTCATGCGCCGCATCCCGGCCGGCGTGCAGGGCGCGCTGCTGGGCTTCGGCGCCGGCGTCATGCTGGCCGCCAGCGTGTTCTCGCTGCTGCTCCCGGCCTTCGACACCGCCGTCACGCGCGGCGCGACCGACACCGGCGCCGCCCTGCTCGTCACGGCGGGCCTGAGCGTCGGCGCGCTGATGCTGCTCGCGCTCGACCGGGCGCTGCCGCACACGCACGAGCCGGGCCTTGAACGCACGGTCGGCGCGGTATGGCTGTTCGTGTTCGCGATCGCCGTGCACAACATCCCGGAAGGGCTGGCGATCGGCGTCGCGGCCTCGGAAGCGGGCACCGGCAACGCGGTCGCCACCGGCATCTCGCTGCAGAACGTGCCGGAAGGGCTGATCGTCGCGATCGCGCTGACCACGGCCGGCTACGGCCGCCGCCTGGCCTTCGGCATCGCGGCGCTGTCGGGGCTCGTGGAACCGGTCGCCGCGCTGGCCGGCTCGGTGGCGGTGACGCTGTCGGCGGCGCTGCTGCCGTGGAGCCTGGCGGCCGCGGCCGGGGCGATGCTGTTCGTGGTCAGCCACGAGATCATCCCCGAGTCGCATCGGCGCGGCCACGAGACGCTCGCCACGGCCGGCCTGATGCTCGGCTTCGTGACGATGATGCTGCTCGACACGCTGCTCTGAGGCGGAAAAAAGAAAACGGGCGTCGCGGTTGCGACGCCCGTTCCGTGTTCGGGGTGGCGAGCCTGACCCCCGGCACTTGCAGGTTGCGGCTGTGGCTGCTGCCTTCCGGCCCTGACCAGGTTCACCGCTCCACAATGCGGGGAGACCCGCCACGCTGCGCATTGTACCAGCTTCCGCCGCCGTCCCTCACAGCATCCACTCGATCGGCAGGATCGACAGGAAGCGGATGCCGAAGCGCTGCAGCGGTCCGGTGCCGGGCTCGGTGCGATGCACGCGCGGCCCGTCGGGCGTGCGCTCGATCCAGATCACGCGCCCGTTCTCGTCCAGGCGGACCTCGTAGGCGTTCTCGGGAATCGAGGTGTCGAAGGCCTCGGCGACCTGCGCGGCCAGGCGCGGGCTCTCGATGATGAAGCCCAGCTCGGTGTTGAAGTCGATCGAGCGCGGATCGAAGTTGAACGAGCCGACGAAGATGCGTTCGTTGTCGACCGCGAAGGTCTTGGCGTGCAGGCTCGACCCGGAACTGCCGAAGGGCCCGACGCGCAGGTCGAGCTGCCCCTGCCGCTGCGGGTTGCGCAGCTCGAACAGCTCGACGCCGGCCTTGAGCAGCGACTTGCGGTGCTTGACGTAACCGGCGTGCACGACGGCCACGTCGGTGGCCTCCAGCGCGTTGGTCAGCACGCGCACGCGCACGCCCTGCCGCACCAGGTCGGCGAAGGCCTGGACGCCGGCCGCGGTCGGCACGAAGTACGGCGACACCAGTTCCACCGAATGCCTCGGCTGGTCCAGCACCGCGCGCAGCTGCGGCATCAGCAGCCCCCTGCGCGGCGCCCGGGCCAGCCCCTTGGCCGGGTCGTCGCTGACCATGCGCGTGACCGCCCACTCGAACGGCAACGTCCCCTCGCGCAGCGCGCGCATGAAGTCCGAGGCGCGGACACGGCTCAGGTAGTGCTCGGCCTCCTCGGTGCTCGCGGCCACGGCCCCGGCCGCCTGGAGCTGGTCGAGCGCGTCCGGGGCCGGCCGGCTCAGGATGCTGTCGGCCGGATAGGCCGACGCGCTGGCCCAGTAGCGGTCGAAGTCGCGCGAGACCTCGTCGACCACCGGTCCGATCGCGAGAACGTCCAGGTCCGCGAACAGCACCCCGGTCTTGGCGCCGAAGTACTCGTCGCCGATGTTGCGCCCGCCGACGATCGTGACCTGGTTGTCGGCCGTGAAGGACTTGTTGTGCATGCGCCGGTTCAGGCGCCGGAAGTCGGTCAGGAAGCCGAAATACTTCGGCGTGCGCACGATGAAGGGGTTGAACAGCCGGATCTCGACGCGCGGATGCGTGTGCAGCGCCGCCAGCTCGCGGTCGATGGCGGCCGTGCCGTGATCGTCGAGCAGCAGGCGGACGCGCACGCCGCGGTCGGCCGCGTCGAGCACCGCCTTGAGCAGCAGCGTGCCGGTGACGTCCTGCCGCCAGATGTAGTACTGCACGTCGAGCGTGGCCTCGGCCGCGCGCGCGAGCAGCATGCGCGCGGCGAAGGCATCGCTGGCGTCGGCCAGCGGGTGGATGCCGCTGCGGTCATCCGGGCGGTCGGCCAGCAGACGCGAGACGGCGCGGCCCAGCGCGGTGTCGCGCGTGCTCTCCGCCGCGATCGCGACCGAGGCGTCGCGCCCCTCGAGCGCGGGCAGCGTGCATCCCGACAGCAGTGTCAGCAGGCACAGCAGGACCGCCAGCCCGGGGCCGGTCCACCGCCCGTGGCGGGCGGGCGTGCGGGAAACGGCGCGAATCACGTCTGCATCTCGCCCAGCGTGCGGCGCAGCCGGTGATGGGCCAGCGCCAGGAACACGGCGCCGATCAGCGCCACCATCGCGAACTCCGGCCAGACCACGTCCAGCCCGGCGCCGCGGAACAGGATGGATTGTCCCATGGCGACGTAATGCGTGGTCGGTGCCAGCGACATCAGATGGTAGATGAGGTCCGGCATGCTCTCGCGCGGCGTCAGCGCGCCCGACAGGATCTGCAGCGGCAGCAGCACCAGGATGGCCAGCAGGCCGAACTGCGGCATGCTGCGCGCGAGCGTGCCCATGAAGATGCCGATGGACGCCGCCGCGAACAGGTAGAGCAGCGTGCCGAGGGCGAACAGCGCGATCGAGCCCGCCACGGCCACGCCCAGCACGCCCTGCACGACGACGTACAGCGACGTGGTGGACGCCACCAGCACGACCAGCCCCATCGACCAGATCTTCGACGCCATGATCTCCAGCGGCGTCACCGGCATCACCAGCAGGTGCTCGATCGTGCCGTGCTCGCGTTCGCGGATCAGCGCCGCGCCGGTCAGCAGGATGCCCAGCAGCGTGACGTTGTTGATGATGGCCGTGATCGCGGCGAACCACGTCGCGTCGAGGTTGGGGTTGAAACGCGCGCGCGGCACCAGCTCCACGGGCGAGACCGCCGGCGCGCGCACGCGCTGCACGTGGGCGCGGATCTCGTCGTTGACGATGCTCTGGATGTAGCCCGCGCCGGTCTGCGCCTGGCTCTGCCGCGTGGCGTCAACGTTGAGCTGCAGCGCCGGCGCACGGCCGGCCATCACGTCCCGCTGGAAGTTCGGCGGGATGTTCAGCACGAAGGTGTAGCGCCCGGCGTCCATGCCGCGATCCATGTCGGCCAGGCCGACGAGCTCGGGCGTGATGAACTGCGGCGGATGCAGCGCGGCGACGATGCGCGTCGACAGCTGCGAGCGGTCCTCGTCGACGACCGCGATCGCGGCGCGGTGCAGCGTCTCCGGCCGCTTCTTGGTCTCGGACACCACCGACACCGTGAACATGAACACGATCAGGAACATCAGCGCGAAGTCGCGCGACAGGCTGCGGAACTCCTTGAGTCCCAGCGTCCAGGTGTTGCGCAGGAAGGACGGACCGTCGCGCATGCTCAGTCCCCCTGCTTGTCCAGCAGCCGCACCGACAGGCCGGTCAGCACCGGGATGGCCAGCACCAGCGGCAGGAAGGAGCCGCCCAGGTCGGAGAAGTCCAGCGCCTTCGAGAACGTGCCGCTCGTGATCGTCAGGAAATGCGTGGTCGGATAGACCGCGCCCACCAGCTTGCCCAGCCCCTCGAGCGAGGACACCGGATCGAGCAGCCCGGAGAACTGCACCGCCGGCAGCAGCGTGCCGATGGCCGTGCCGGCGATCGCGGCGACCTGGCTGCTCATCAGCGTCGACATCAGCAGCCCCAGCCCGGTCGTCGCCGTCACGTACAGCAGGGCGCCGGCCGCCAGCGTCACGAGGCTGCCCTTGAACGGCACCTCGAACAGCGTGATCGCGATGACGAACATCACGGCGAAGTTGAGCATCGACAGCGCGATGTACGGCAGCTGCTTGCCGACGAGGAATTCCAGCCGGCTCGCCGGCGTCGTGTACAGGTTGACGATGGAGCCCAGCTCCTTCTCGCGCACCACGCTCAGCGCCGTCAGCATGGCCGGGATGAAGACCAGCATCAGCGGGATCACGAGCGGCGCCATCGCCACCAGGCTCCTCAGCTCGGGGTTGTAGCGGAAGCGCGTCTCCACGGTCGCGAGCGGGGTCGTCGTGATGCCGGCCTCGGCCATCGCCTCGGCCACCGTCTGCGCGTGCACGCCCATCACGTAGCCGCGCGCGATCTCGGCGCGCATCGGCATCGAACCGTCCAGCCACACCGCCACCTCGGGCGCGGCACCGCGCGCCAGGTCGCGTCCGAAGCCGGGCGGGATCTCCACCGCCATCGCCAGCTTGCCGGCGCGCATGCGCGCGTCCAGATCGGCATGGCTGACCAGCTCCGGCTGCTCGAGAAAGTAGCGCGAGCCGGCGATGCGCAGCGCGTAGCTCTGGCTCGCGACGCTGCGGTCGTGGTCGAGCACCGCGAAGTGCAGGTCCTCGACGTCCATGTTGATGCCGTAGCCCATCACCAGCATCAGGATCACGCTGCCGAGCATGGCCAGCGTCAGCCGCACCGGATCGCGGCGCAGCTCGGTGGCCTCGCGCGCGGCCAGACTGAACAGCCGCGCGAGCGAGAAGCGCCGCGGGTGCGCGGGCGCGGGCTCGACCGCCACCGGCGGCGCGCGCGGCGCTTCGGCGGCGCCGGCCGCCTCCTCCAGATAGGCGACGAAGGCGTCGTCCAGCGTCGCCGCCCCGCGCCGCTCCATCAGCGCGCGCGGCGTGTCGGTCACCAGCACGCGGCCGGCGTGCATGAGCGAGATGCGGTCGCAGCGGCTGGCCTCGTTCATGAAATGGGTGGTCACGAAGATCGTCACGCCGTCGCGGCGGGACAGCTCGACGATGAGCTCCCAGAAGCCGTCGCGCGCGACCGGGTCCACGCCCGAGGTCGGCTCGTCGAGGATCAGCACGTCGGGCCGGTGCAGCACCGCCACGGCCAGCTGCAGCCGCTGGCGCATGCCCAGCGGCAGCGTGTCCGAGCGTGCGTCGAGCACGGCATCGAGCCCGAAGCGGTGCGTCAGCACGTCGATGCGCGCGGCCGCCTCGTCCGGCGGCAGGTCGAACAGCCGGGCATGCAGCGCGAGGTTCTGCCGCGCGCTCAGCTCGCCGTACAGCGAGAACGACTGCGACATGTAGCCCACGCGCCGGCGCGTCTCCAGATCGCGCGCATCGAGCCGGCGACCGAGCAGCCGCGCCTCGCCGGCGGACGGCTCGAGCAGCCCGGTCAGCATCTTCATCGTCGTCGACTTGCCGCAGCCGTTCGAGCCGAGGAAACCGAAGATCTCGCCGCGCCGCACGTCGAGGTTCACGTCGTCGACGGCCACGAAGTCGCCGAAGCGCTTCTGCAGCCCGCGCGACGAGATCACGACCTCGCCGGCCTCGATCGGCGGGATCACGACCTCGCGGTGGCCGCGGCGCCGCGCCTCGGGCAGCAGCGCGAGGAAGGCCTGCTCCAGCGTCGCGCTGCCGGTGCGCGCGCGCAGCTCGGCCGGCGTGCCGGTAGCCAGCACGCGGCCCGAATCGACGGCGACGAGCCAGTCGAAACCCTCGGCCTCCTCCATGTAGGCCGTCGCGATCAGCACGCTCATGCCGGGGCGCTCGGCGCGGATGCGCGCGATCAGCCGCCAGAACTGCCGGCGCGACAGCGGATCGACGCCGGTCGTCGGCTCGTCGAGGATCAGCAGGTCGGGGTCGTGGATCAGCGCGCAGCACAGGCCCAGCTTCTGCTTCATGCCGCCCGAGAGCTTGCGCGCGGGACGGTCGGCAAAGGCGCTCATGCCGGTGGCGGCGAGCAGCGCGTCGATGCGCCGCGCGCGCTCCCCGGCCGACTGGCCGAACAGCCGGCCGAAGAAGTCGATGTTCTCGAACACCGACAGCGTCGGATACAGGTTCTTGCCCAGCCCCTGCGGCATGTAGGCGATGCGCGGGCACACGGCGCGGCGGTGCGCGGCGTCGGCGATGTCGCCGCCCAGCACCTCGATGCGCCCCTGCTGCGGCCGGCGCGCGCCGGCGATCAGGCCCAGCCAGGTCGACTTGCCGACACCGTCCGGCCCGATGAAGCCGACCATGCGGCCGGCCGGGATCTCGAGATTCACGCCGTCGGCCGCCGCCACGTCGCCGTAGCGCTGCGTCACGGCCTCCAGCCGCGCCACCGGCGGCACCGCGTTCACGGCAGGCGCACCCTCAGCGCGGCCGGCCATTCGGCGCCGGCGTCGAGCCGGACGTGGGTCACGCCGGGCAGGCCGGTCTTGACCTGCTCGGGGTACTTCGCGAGCAGCTCGGGGTCGATGCGCGCCTTGACGCGGAACACCATCTTCTGGCGCTCGCTCCGCGTCTCGACCGTCTTCGGCGTGAACTGCGCGACGCTGGCGACGAAGCTGACCGAGGCCGGGATCACGAACTGCGGCGCGGCGTCGAGCACGATGCGCGCCTCGCTGCCGATGGCCACGCGGCCGGCGACGGTCTCGGGCAGGAAGAAGGTCATGTACACGTCACCGATGTCGACCAGGCTCAGCACCTTGCCGCCCCCGCCCAGTACCTCGCCCGGCTGGGCGATGCGGTACTGCACGCGGCCGGCGCGCGGCGCGCGCAGCTCGGCATCCTCCAGCTCGGTCTGCAGCCGCGCGACCACGGCCTCGGTGGCCGCGATCGCGGCATCGCCCTGCTCCACCTGCGCCTCGGCCGCGCGCACGGCGGCCTGCGCCGCCGCGATCTTGGCCGCCGCCACGCGCAGGCTGGCCTCGGCCGTGCGGGCACGCGCGGCCGCGTCGTCCGCCTGCTGCGCCGACGTGGCCTTCTGCTTCAGCAGGTTCTGCAGACGCTCGCTGGTGCGGCGCGCCACGTCCAGCTCGGCCTCGGCCTGCAGCAGCACCGACTCGGCCATCGCCACGTCGGCCACGCGCTGCGCCACCTGCGCCAGTGCCGTCTCGCGCGCGCTGCGCGCGTTAGCGACCTCGGCGCGTGCCTGCGCGAGCTGCGCCTGCAGCGACTGCGTGTCCATGCGCGCGACGACCTGCCCGGCGGTGACGAAATCGCCCTCGTCGACGAGGATCTCCGCCACGCGTCCGGCGTACTTCGTCGCGACGTCGACCTCGGTGGCCTCGATGCGGCCGTTGCCGGACGCGAAGCGCCCGTCCTCCTCGGCCGGCCTCATCCACCACGCGACGGCGACCACCGCGACCGCCACCGCCGCGCCCCATACGATCCAGGATCTACGCTTCACCACGATCTCCGTCCGCGCGTCGTACCGACGCAAGGACATGAAGCTTACCGCGCCCGGCGCACGGGCGCCTTGACGCGGCGCAAACGCACCGGCCGGGTGCCCCGCGGTTGCGCGCGCGGGAACTTGGTGTTTGGATACACCGGTTGCGCCCTGGCGCGTCCGTCCCGCCCGCATGCCCCACGCCTCCCCCGTCCCGCCCCGCGCGGCCGATCCGGCCGTCGAGCCGCCCGGCACCGCCGACCTCGCGCCGTCGCCGGACGGCCGGGTGCTGCGCATCGGCGGCGCCTGGACGCTGCGCCACCACGCCGCGCTGCGTGTCCGGGTCGAGGCGCTGCGGGCGCCGGCGCGCGAGGCCGTCCGCGTCGACGCCTCGGCGCTGGACGCGCTCGACACCGCCGGCGCCGGCCTGCTGTGCGAACTGCTCGACGGCCCCCGGCTCGAGGCCGTGCTCGCCGCGCTGCCGCCCGAGCGCGCGGCGCTGCTGCGCACCGTGCGCGAGGCCCACGCCCGGCGCGGCGACGGCCCGCCGGCGCGGCGCGGCTACGAACCGGGCGACGTGCTCGCGCACATCGGCCGCACGACGCTGGCCTTCCGCGACCACGTCGTCGGCGTGTGCGGCCTGCTCGGGCTGACGCTGGAAACGCTGGCGCGCGTGCTGCCCCGCCCGGGGCGCTGGCGCGTGACCTCGCTGCTCGTGCATCTGGAGCAGACCGGGCTCGACGCCGTGCCCATCGTCGCGCTGCTGACCTTCCTCGTCGGCGCCGTCGTGGCCTTCCTCGGCGCCACCGTGCTCGCCAGTTTCGGCGCCAGCGTCTACACCATCGACCTCGTGGCCTATTCCTTCCTGCGCGAGTTCGGCGTGCTGCTCGCCGCCATCCTCGTCGCCGGCCGCACGGCCAGCGCCTTCGCGGCGCAGATCGGCTCGATGCGCGCCAACGAGGAGGTCGACGCCATCCGCGTGCTGGGCCTGTCTCCGGTCGAGCTGCTGGTGCTGCCGCGCGCGCTGGCGCTGGTCGTGGCGCTGCCGATCCTGACCGTGGTGGCGATGGCTTCGGGCCTGGTCGGCGGCATGCTGGTGTGCGCGCTCAAGCTCGACCTGAGTCCGGCGATGTTCCTCGCGACGGTCGAGAACAACGTCGCGCTGCGCCACTTCCTGATCGGACTGGCCAAGGCGCCGGTGTTCGCCTTCCTGATCGCGCTGATCGGCTGCCACGAGGGCTTCCGGGCCGCCGGCAGCGCGCAGTCGGTGGGCGAGCGCACGACCTCGGCCGTCGTGCAGTCGCTGTTCGCGGTCATCGTCGTCGACGCGGTCGCGGCGCTGTTCTGCATGGAGATGGGCTGGTGAGCGCGCCGGACAACGCCATCGAGGTGCGCGGGCTGGTCAACCGCTTCGGCGCGCAGGTCGTGCACGAGGGGCTGGACCTGGACGTGCGGCGCGGCGAGATCCTCGGCGTGGTCGGGGGCTCGGGCACCGGCAAGTCGGTGCTGCTGCGGACCATCGTCGGGCTCAACCGCCCGGCCGCCGGCACCATCCGCGTGCTCGGCGCCGACCTCGGCGCGCTGCCGCCCGAGGCCCGCAGCCGCGTCGAGCGGCGCTTCGGCGTGCTGTTCCAGCAGGGCGCGCTGTTCTCGTCGCTGACCGTGACGGAGAACGTGGCCCTGCCGCTGATCGAGCACGCCGGCCTGCGCCGCGCCGAGGCCGAGCGGCTGGCCGGGCTCAAGATCGCGCTGGCCGGACTGCCGCCGGAAGCCGGCGCCAAATACCCGTCCGACCTGTCCGGCGGCATGGTCAAGCGCGCGGCACTGGCCCGCGCGCTGGCGCTGGACCCGGACATCCTGTTCCTCGACGAACCCACCGCCGGTCTCGACCCCATCGGCGCGGCGGCCTTCGACCGCCTGATCGCGACGCTGCGCGACGCGCTGGGGCTGACCGTATTCCTCGTCACGCACGACCTCGACACCCTGTACGCGATCACCGACCGCGTGGCCGTGCTGTCGCGCCGGCGCGTGCTCATCAACGCGGACCTCGCCACCGTCGCCGCCTGCGACGACGCCTGGGTGCGCGAATACTTCCTCGGCCCGCGCGGACGCGCCGCGGCCGCGACCCACAAGGAGGGCTCCTGACATGGAAACCCGTGCCCATCACATCCTGATCGGCCTGTTCACGGTACTGGGCATCGGCGCCGCGCTGATGTTCGTGCTGTGGCTGGGCCAGAGCGGCTCCGACCGCCAGTACGCGCTGTACGACGTGGTCTTCCAGGAGGCCGTCACCGGACTGTCGCGCGGCAGCACCGTGGAGTTCAACGGCATCCGCATCGGCGACGTCGCCAGCCTGCGGCTGGACCCGGACGACCCGCGCCGCGTGCTCGCGCGAGTGCGCGTCGAGCGCGACGCGCCGGTGCGCGCCGACACCGAGGCGAGGCTGGTGCCGGCCGGCATCACGGGCCTGTACTTCATCCGCTTCAGCAGCGGCAGCGACCCGGACAGCCCGCTGCTGCTGCGCGACGACGGCACCGTACCGGTCATCGTCGCCCGGCCCTCGCCGATGAGCCGCCTGCTGGCCGACGGCGAGGACGTGGTCACGAACGTCAACCAGGTGCTGATCCGCGTGGCCGAGATCTTCTCGCGCGAGAACGTCGCGCGGCTCGACCAGACGCTGCACAACCTGGGCGAGTTCACGAGCGTGCTGGCCGAACGGCGCGACGACATCTCCGCGGCCCTCGACGCGACGAGCCGCCTGCTCCGGACCACCGACCGGCTGGTCGACGTCGAGCTGCGCGGCGCGCTGGCCGACGCGCGCGCCTCGGTCGCGGCGATGGAGCGCACCGTGCGCAACATCGAATCCGTGGTCGCGGACAACCGCGGCAACCTCGACACCGGCCTGCGCGGGCTGGCCGACATCGGCCCCGCGATGGCCGAGCTGCGCGGCACGATGGCCTCGCTGCGCGCCATCACGCGCGAGCTCGAGGAAAACCCGCGCGACTACCTGATCGGCCAGCCCACCCGGGAGTTCAAGCCATGAGACGACACCTCCTCCCCGCCGCGCTGGGCGCCGCCCTGCTCGCGGCCTGCTCGGTCCTGCCCGACAGCCGCCCGGTCGACGTCTACCGCCTGCCCACCGCGCTGGCCGTGCCGGCCCAGTCCGCACCGCTCCAGTCCGGCGCGGGCGCCGTGCGCGTACTGCGGCCCAACGCCGGCAACCTGCTGTCGGGCCGGCGCATCGTCGTCGTGCCCGACGACCTGCGCGTCAGCGTCTACGGCGACGCGACGTGGTCCGACACCGTCCCGGCGCTGATGCGCGAGCGCATCGCCGACGCGCTGCGCGCGGCCGGACGCTTCGACGCCGTCAGCACCGACGAGCAGAGCCTGCGCGCCGAGCACGAGATCGAATCCGATCTGCGCGCCTTCCAGAGCGAGTACCGCGACGGCGCGCCCGTGGCCGTCGTCGTGCTCGACGCGCAGCTGGTGCATTCGGGCTCCCGCCGCATCGTCGCCGCACGCCGCTTCGAGGCGCGCGTGCCGGCCGGCGACACGCGGCTGCCGGCCGTCGTCGCCGCGCTCGGCCGCGCCGCCGACGAGGTCGCGACCGCGCTCGCGGCCTGGGCCGCCGACACCGCCTCGGCGACGCCACGCGCGCGCTGAGCGCCGACCCGCGCTGGTGCATGGGGCCCGC
>Ga0182792_1000847_pt1 | contig 27130 bp, 19 predicted proteins | sample Passage237B_FD_130497 | JGI IMG/M metagenome (GOLD analysis project Ga0182792, IMG submission 130497) | Cellulose adapted compost microbial communities from Newby Island Compost Facility, Milpitas, CA, USA - Passage2 37B (version 2) (version 2) ...
CCCGAACAGAGCAGTTAAGCCCGCCAGAGCCGATGGTATTGCCGTAACAGGCGTGAGAGTAGGTCGGCGCCGGAACACACAGGAGCCCCGCAGCGAAAGCCAGCGGGGCTTTTTTATGATAATACCCTAGCTTCCATTTTCTCAAACCTATACCGATTAAACCAAAAGTAAAATTACACCAAAATAGGTATTGTCCACGTTTTCGGCACTTTTGATATTTGTGTTGTTCGGCGATGTCGTCGGCAATATCAGATACCGTAGATGCTCTACCCAGCTATTGAAAATATCCAGCGTATTTTGAACGATACCATCACCCCTACTGCGGCGATAGCCAACGTGGTGGATATCGTAAACGGAAACGATGGGCAGAACGATGCCGATATTGTCATTTCCTTGGTCAATATCGAAGAAGTACGTTTGGCCCGAGACCAGCAGTACGTGGTAAGGGTCGATGACCAATTGCTCCCCAAACACCCACCGGTACACCTAGATATATCGTTATTATTTACTGCCTATGGTGCCGGATATGAAAACAATATCAAGAATTTACAGGAAGTAATTGCTTTTTTCCAGCAGCAACCGGTTTTCAGCTCGACCGAAATTGCGGAATTTGCCGCAGATGGAATCGAACGATTGACCATGGAGTTGGTAACACTCGGCCTGGAGCAATTGCAACAACTGTGGTCGATGTTAGGGGGTAAATACCAACCCTCCGTGCTCTATAAGATGCGTATGTTGACCATCGACAGTGTACAGGATCGTCCGGTCTCACCAATTAGACAAATCGATACGAATTTTAAGCGAAAGGGATAATACCATGGAGACCGTTACCGTACGATACGAAAAGCTGTTTTCGATTTTGTTCGCATATGCTGACTTTCCCGTCCCCTCGGAGGGTAAAAACTGGCTTGCATCCCTTGCCAGTGAAATGACCATTGAACCCGATGAGCAAACAAGGAAATTCTTTGATACCCACGAGATACAATGCCGTTTCGCATACGATACCTTGTCGTGCTTTATCCGTGTGGAAGCGACAGCGGATCGGCCTTTTCATCGATTGCCGGTTGATTTTTCGGCACGGTTTATCCTCAACGCATCTAATGCATTGGTAGCGAAATCTGCATTGTCTTCCGGATTCGGCGGGGTGAATACCTACCATATTCGCGTGAAACTCAAAACCACCACTTCTTCCACCAATTTGCACGCTAGCCTGTTGGCCAGCGTAGCATCGGCAACCCCGGACTTGGTATTCCAACCGGGATATGGCGATCAACCGGGACATTGGGTGAAATACCCCGTATTCATCAACGGTTGTCTGGCTGTCTTGGATATCCTAACGGAAGGCAACGGAAAGAATAGGCTGTTCAAGCAGGAGGAAACACAGACACTCAACTATACCGTTGCCAACGGTAAGTCAGACCAGCACCTGTACCGCATTATCTTAAAAGCGTAAATGTATACAATTTATCACCTTAAAATTTATTGAGATGGCACAAATCAATGAAACAGCAATCAAGACCCCGGGGGTATACGTCAATGAAATACCCCTGTTCCCACCATCGGTGGCCCAGGTCGAAACAGCGATACCAGCGTTTATCGGGCATACGCAGAAAGCCGAGAACGAACTGGGCGAATCGTTGACGAATAAACCGACCAAGATTTTCTCGTTGAAAGAGTATGAGCAGTATTTTGGTGGACCGGAAAGCCAATCAGACATCAAGGTAACGGTAAATCAAACCACGGAGGGTACAACGGTCACGTCACTTTCTGCATTGGCTGAACTGCCCGCGGATAAAGTGTCGAAGTATAAGATGTACTACAGCCTGCGGTTATACTTTGCCAATGGTGGTGGCCCTTGTTATATCGTATCGGCAGCTCCAACTGCTACCAACATTACACCGGCGACACTGGAAGGCGGATTGAACGCATTGGCTACAGCCGATGAACCGACAATCATCGTGATTCCAGATGGGCTATCATTGGCAAAAGATAAATATTACGAACTGGTCGGAAAGGCCATCGACCAATGCGTATTGCTCCAGGATCGGTTTACGTTGGTGGATGTGCATAGCGAAGGGACCAATGTAACCAATACGATCAACGCTTTCCGGACGGATTTTACCAAAAATGACAACCTGAATTATGCCGCTGTATATTATCCCTACCTGAAAACAACCTTTGAATATGCTTATGTGGATACCGCGGTGAATGTGGTGGTCGTGACGAACGGCACCGCCGCCGGGGCCGTGAAACTGAACACGCTGAAGACCACGCAAACAGCCATCTACAACCTGTGCATGGAAACCATTAATAGCAAATTGAGCCCCACCTTAGCGCCATCGGCAGCCATGGCTGGCATCTACGCCCGCGTAGATGGTTCAAGGGGAGTGTGGAAAGCTCCCGCCAATGTGTCCGTAAACTCCGTGTACGGCCTTAGTGCCAACATTTCGGATGCGGAACAAGGCGCGATGAATATCGACGCGACAACGGGCAAATCCGTGAACGCCATCCGTTCATTCCAAGGCAAGGGTTTCTTGGTATGGGGAGCACGTACGCTGGCCGGCAACGACAATGAATGGCGCTATGTCAACGTGAGGAGGCTTTTCATCACCGTTGAAGAGTCGGCCAAAAAGGCTACGATGCAATTTGTATTCGAACCCAATGATGCCAATACCTGGGTGAAAATACGCGCGATGCTCGAAAACTACCTGACGGTCTTGTGGCGCCAAGGGGCATTAGCCGGCAGCAAACCGGAGCATGCGTTCTATGTACGCTGTGGGCTGAACCAAACGATGACGGCGATGGATATCCTTGAAGGCAAACTGATTGTCGAAATCGGTATGGCCGCTGTGCGCCCCGCCGAGTTTATCATCCTGCGGTTCTCCCACAAAATGCAAGAATCATAAGGAGTCTTATTCGTTAATTGATGTGAAATCCATAAATCCAAAATAAAATGGCAAACTATCCGTTACCAAAGTTCCATTTCCAAGTAGAATGGGGTGGAGCGAAAATCGGCTTCAGTGAAGTATCCGGCTTGGATGTATCCGTCGAAGCAATCGAATACCGCGACGGCGCAAGTCCGGAATACCACAAAATCAAAATGCCCGGTCTGCAGAGTTTTTCCAACATCACCTTGAAGCGGGGCATTTTCAAAGGCGACAACGATTTTTACAACTGGTGGAATACCGTGGCTCTGAACACCATCGAACGACGGGATATCATCATCTCATTGCTGGATGAAGCCCATGCGCCCGTAGTGGTGTGGAAGATAAAGAACGCCTGGCCGCTGAAAGTGCAGTCGACAGACCTCAATTCCACAGGAAACGAAGTCGCCATAGAGACCATCGAGATCGCACATGAAGGGTTGACCATCCAAAATGAAGGGTAATGTTTTCCTATCCACCAGTCGGCTTCCATTTTTTGGTGACATTCGAGCTGTTTCCGCAGACACCCAACGATTTTCGCTTCCAGGAAGTGAGCGGTTTGGAAATGACCATGGAAATGGAGCCTATCGCGGAGGGCGGACAGAACCGTTTCACATGGGAGCTGCCCGTAAAAGCCAAATACAGTGATTTGGTGCTTAAGCGCGGCATGTTTATCGGATCGGGAATCCTGATGTGGTGTAAAAATGCATTCGAAAATTTTGTTTTCGAGCCGGTAAACATCCTGATAGCGCTGTTGAACGACCAGCATGTGCCTGTCCAGGCTTGGTATGTGGTCAATGCCATTCCCAAGAAATGGTCGGTGTCTGCCTTCGATGCGGAAAAAAGCAGTGTCGTCGTGGAAAGCATCACATTGAGCTACCAATATTTCAATATCATCAGTGTGGATTCGTTGCTGTCAGCCGCGGGAAGCATCAGTGGTTCGATTAGCATTTAACAGTAAATGGATTATGCCCATCGAAATCAAGGAGCTTCATATTAAGGCAGTGGTGGTTGCCGAGCAACAGCAAGCCCGCCCGCCGGTATCCGCCAATATCGCAAAACTGAAAAGGGAAATCACCGATGACGTGCTCCGGAAAGTTTTGCAACAACTCAAACAAAAAAATGAACGATAATGTTTGGTGACCTTACATCTGCTGAAAAGTTGTACGTAGAGCCGTACGTCGATGCCGCATTCACCCAGAAAGCGCCGGGTGAGAAGTTCAGTGCGCTCATCAACCCGGCTACGTATACCTGCAAATACGAGTTTGAGTATGACGATACACAGGCAGGGGGCAAATCGTCGGTAAAAATGAAGTTCAACAAGATCAAACCACAGAAATTCACGTTTGATTTTTTGTTCGACAGCACCGGTGTCGTAAAAAATGCGTCGGTCTTGAATATCGCTGTTGCCAATCCGTTTGCGAAGCCGGTTTCGGTAGCCGAGCAGCTGGAGGATTTCAAGAAGAAAATCATCGAATTTAAGGGCACGACCCATCGTCCCTACTACCTTAAAATCCACTGGGGCACATTGCTTTTCAAAGGCGTGCTGAACCAGATTGACATCGAGTACAAGGTATTCACCACAGACGGGACGCCTATACGTGCAGTAGCCAAATGTTCATTTACCGAAAGCATCGAAGATAACCTCCGGGAGGCCATCGAAAATAAGCAAAGCCCAGACATTACCCACGAACGGATTTTTACAGAAGCCGAACGCATCGATCGCATAGCCGGTCAAATCTATAATCGCCAAGAATGCTATATCGGGGTGGCCGCATTCAATGAGTTGGATAGTTTCCGGAAAATCAAGCCCGGTACGAAACTCTATTTCCCACCACTGGAAAAATAACGCAACCATGTCCGCAGCCAACAACAGCGATTTAGTCACTTATACGATTCTCGTTGGAAGCCAACCGACGCTGACGGCAGCAGACGAATTGCCGCAAGTATTGCATGTAGTGGACATTGAAATCGAAAACTCACTCAATAAAATCCCGACAGCTACGCTTACCATCGCGGATGGCAACCCGTATGAACAGGATTTCGCAGTGAGCAGCAGTGGGGTGCTGGTGCCTGGAAAATTCATCGAAATCAAGCTCGGCTACAACGGCGATAACGCCACGGTGTTCAAAGGGGTGGTTACTGCAAACAGTCACCAGATACAAGACGCTCGATCCTTATTAGCCGTCACCTGCAAGCACGAGACCGTCAGGATGACGATTGCAAAAAAAAGCCGCCACTATGCGGAGATGAAGGATTCGGATGTTGCCGAGCAGTTGCTTTCCGAAAACGGCATAAGCGATTTTGATGTGGTATCCACGGATGTCGTCCACGAGCAACTGCTCCAAAACCAAATCAGCGATTGGGACTTCATGATGACGAGGTTGGATGTCAGTGGGATGTACTATTCGGTTGACGGGGGGAAAATAGCGATTCAAAGGACCGATATCGATGGTCCTCCGGTGTTGACCCTTACCTATGGGGATAACATCGTGTCGTTTGACGCAACCATCGATGCGCGTGTCCAGACTCCGGGCGTGGTTGGGTATGCCTGGGACCATGCGATACAGGACGTCACCGAATCCGAAGGTACGGGTGGTCCGTCTGCCTATGCCGGAGCGCAGTCGACGGATGAGCTGGCGGGTATTATGGACAAGCCATTCGAAATCCGATTGCCCGGAGCGGTGGAAACGCAGTCACTCCAATTGCTGGCGAACGCGAAAAAAACCAAGCAGGCGCTTTCCAAGATTAAGGGAAAGGTTAGGTTTTCAGGGGAATCAGCCGTCATTCCAGGCTCGTTTCTCACCTTGTCCGGATTGGGCGATCAATTCAACGGAAAAGTCTTTGTTTCGGGGGTACGTCACGAGATTGGCGAAGGGAACTGGATGACGGAGGCGACGCTGGGGTGGGACGAGGTTTTCTTTTCGGAAAAGCTGTTTCCAGAACACCCGGTTTCGTTCACCGGTCAATACGTGGCTATGCAGGGGCTGCATGTGGGCGTGGTGACGGATATCATCGACCCGGCGGGGCAGGGGCGAATCAAGATACGCCTACCGATTATCAGCATGGCCGACGACGGGGTTTACGCGCGGTTGACCACGCTGGATGCCGGAGACAACCGCGGGACATTCTTCATGCCGGAAGTCGGCGACGAAGTGATTGTCGGTTTTTTGGGCGATGATCCCAACTATCCCGTTATCCTCGGGATGCTGCACAGTGGGGCAAAACCCGCGCCGCTTGCCGCCGCGGAAGCAAACGATGAAAAAGGATACGTATCCCGATCGGGAATAACGATTCTCATCCATGACAGCGACAAACGTATTTCCATCGAAACGCCGGGTGGTCGGAAGCTGGTGCTCGACGATACCAATAGCTTATGTACGATGGAAGATGCCATGGGAAATAAGCTGGTGCTGGACAACAGCGGAATCACGCTGTCCGCGGCGAAGGATCTGGTGCTGAAGGCGACCGCATCCTTATCCCTATCGGCGCCACAGTTGGATATCAAGGCAGACGCTGCCGCCAAGCTATCAGGAAGCGGTTCGCTAAGTGTGGAGAGTTCAGGCATCACCGAAATAAAAGGATCCGTGGTAAAAATAAATTGACCGATCATGAGTTTAGCCGCAAGAGTAAGCGATATGCATACCTGTCCGATGAGCAGCCCCAATCCGCATGTAGGCGGCGTGGTATTGCCGGCGGGTTGCCCGACGGTACTGATTGGTGGGCTGCCCGCAGCGCGGATGGGCGATTTATGCGCGTGTCCCGGACCACCCAACGCCATCGTAAAGGGTTCCGCAACGGTATTAATCGGGGGGCTTCCCGCGGCACGGATGGGCGATCCAACGGCACATGGTGGGGCCATTACGGGTGGTTGCGCGACAGTAATCATTGGAGGATGAACGATGGATAAGCTACACAAATCTTTCCTCGGCACGGGTTGGAGCTTCCCGCCGCAGTTTGACAACCAAAGCGGAAGCGTGGACATGCTCAGCGACAGCGAAGATATCCGGAGCAGCCTGGAAATCCTGCTTTCGACCCGGCCTGGAGAACGGGTGCTACTGCCCGAATATGGGTGCCAACTGGATGAATTGTTGTTCGAGCCGTTGACAACGACGATGAAAACCTATATGAAAGACCTGATACAGACGGCTATATTGTACCATGAGCCCCGCATCGAAGTCAACAAAATCGAATTGGTTGATACCGGGGAAATGGAGGGGCGAATCCTCATCACCGTGGATTATACCATACGTGCCACCAATTCGCGATTCAATTATGTTTTCCCCTTTTACCTCCAGGAAGGTACCGAAGTAAAACGATAAGCCATGGCATGTTCAGATAAAAATAGCTTGGTACGTGAAGGAACCGGACAATACAGCAGGTTCCTGAGAGCACTGTCTCCTGCCTTTGCTCAGGTAGACGAGCGGAATTTCCATGAACTATTGTTGTTTGTGCAGCGCTATGCAGCCCATGTGACCTATTTCGACACCGAAAATAGTGCCGCAGGAACGTGGGAGCCTCTTATCCAGCGGGACCTGAGCGTTATCTTGGCCGCCTTGGCCACCTTGGATCCCGTGGTATTCACGGATTACCACAAATCGCTTGTGAAACGTATACGCTTGGCGGTCAAGGGAGCGGATAGCGACGAAGCCAAACGTTGCTTTAAATACCTATTCGATTTGGTATATACACTGGCCAAAACCGTTGATGAGCAATGTGCACGTTTAGCGGATGATCCGGACTATCAACGAGATATCGCGGAAATCATTGCCTTGAAAATGGATAAAGCGATACGTGCCTTGCTGACGTTCAGGGCAGCCAATCCTGCCCTGCTGCCGGCAGCAAACGCCACAGATTCATTGGCGCCCTTCATCCCGTTGAATTCTTCCATTGCAACGCACGAATTCCATTACATCAGTGATGTACCCGAACCGCTGAGCCTAAGTATCCCTGATATCGACGAACTTTCGAAAATCAATTTCATTGTTCACCATAACCTGTTCCAGCAACAGGTAAAGGCCGTATTCACTAGTACGGCATTGGCGGTCCGGAAAGCGGATGCGCTATTTAGGGAATCCATCGAAAACTACGACAAACATCGCCCACACATTGCCCTGCTCCAGGCTTTTTTGCAACTATTCGGCCATGCCCAGCACCAGTTGAACCAATATGGGAAAAACCACCTGGAATATTACTATAAGGATGTTTTGCAGCTCAGGCCGAGGAAACCGGAGCCGGATAGCGCGCATTTGCTCTTTGACCTGCACACGCACGTGGACAGCCATCTGCTGAAGGCTGGCACCTTGTTCAAGGGTGGGAAAGACAACGAAGGGAATCCCATCCTGTATCGGTTGTCGCAAGATGCTTTACTCAACCAAGCGAAGGTGGTATCGGTCCACTCACTGAGGAAGGCCAGCGGCACCTTATATGTGTCTGAACATAGCAATCAACATCCGGTATTTCTATTCGGGGAATCACCGGCCCCTTCGCTGGCAACGGGGTTTGCCATTGCCTCCAAGTTATTTTTCCTGAAAAGCGGTGAACGGACCATTACGGTATCCATCCAACTCAATGGGACACGGCTGTCGACGAAATGGAGCAGACCCCGGAACATCACCTTCAAAACCCGATTGACCGGTGAAAAAGGCTGGCTGGAGAATCAGGTACGGGCAGCCTATCATCCGCAAAACGGTGAACTGGCTTTTTCCATCGCCGTTGACGGTGGGAAGGAAGCCATCCAAGGCTACGACGAAAAAATCCACCAAAAAAACATCCAGGTTTCCCTGCCGTTGCTAATGGTCTATTTTGATCAGGAGGCGTCCGATATAAGCTATGACTTGCTTGCTGAACTGGCCATCGGCACGATACGGATCAGCGTGGATGTGCAAGGATACAAGGAAGCCGTTCTCAGCAACGATATCGGATTGCTTGACGGCAGCAAACCGTTCAAGCCGTTCGGTGACCTGCCGAGGCGGGGTGCGGGCTTCTACATCGGCAGCGACGAATTGTTCCAAAAGCCGCTGACAGCACTGACCTTGACAACCGACCTGCCCGCCGAGTTTTCCGCGGGGTATTTGTATCGGGGGAAATGGAATCCACTGTCGGTGGGTAGCACCAATGGTGGCTACACACTCGGTATACCGAAACAACCCATCCAAGAACGTGCTCTGGCGACGATTTCGAGGCGTGCCTACGGAACAGGCGACCGGGACGGACACGTCCGGCTCTCCCTGACCACCGACCAATATTCCTTATCGTCATTCATGAACAGCTTGACGCAAAGCTTCAATGAAACCAAGCTGATGAAAATTCCGCTGCAAACCGCGAAGACAGTTGATGGGTTGTTTGCTGCCGGGACCGACTTGAAAATCGAAGCGAAAAAACTGGAAACCGGGGCAGCGGCGTACCTCGAGGACACCCATAAAGAACTATTGAAAACGGTCGTGTCAGCCGCGCAATTTGAAGGGTTCAGGATGGTGAGGAATTCAACCCCTACACCCAAGGAATTGGTCGCCAGCACGTTCGAAATAAGTTATTCGGCATCCGATACGATTACCTTCGGGCCGGAAGAAAGGCACGCCTTTTTCCATCTCTACCCGTTCGGTTACAAGCAAATCCCCCGTACTAAGCGATTGGGACTCCTTCCGGCCATTTCAAACAACGGCGAACTGTTTATCGGATTGGCTGGCGTCCATTCCCCCAAGACCATCTCGCTGCTTTTTGAAGTGGTGGAGGGAAGTTCAAACCCGCTGAAACCCGTCGAGGCAGTACGCTGGTATTACCTCGATGACCATAACGACTGGAAGATACTGGAAAAAGAGGCCTTGATTGATGGCACAAAGAATCTGACCCGTACCGGAATCGTCACGGTCTCCTTTCCGTCGGATGCCACATATGGGGGTACGGTGATGCCCTCGGGAATGCTTTGGATGAAAGTGGCTGTGCAAGCGCAGATTGATGCCGTCTGTAAATTGACTGGCATCCGGGCGCAAGCAGGTCAGGTGGAACGGGTGCAGGACGAAGCAAACGGCAGTTATTTCAAGGAAACACTGCCCAAGGGAACGATTTCGAAATTGGTGGTGAGCGATGCCGCAATAAAACGCATCGAACAGCCGATGGACTCGTTTGGCGGTAGGCCCCTGGAGCCTGCCGACCGGTTCTACACACGTGCCAGCGAGCGGCTGCGCCATAAACAGCGGGCCATCACGATGTGGGATTATGAGCGTTTGGTCCTCGAACAATTCCCTTCCATCTACAAAGTGAAGTGCATCAACCGGGCGGGATTCATCGAAGACAAGGGGGTAACCGCATTCTGCGAAAACTATCCGGGACATGTGACCGTGGTGACCATACCGGATTTGAGCAAATCCGCCCACGTAAATCCGTTGCGGCCATATACACCAATCGGAACGTTGGTCGATATCGCCGACTGCCTAAAAGGGATCAGCAATCCGTTTGTCACCTTGCACGTCCGGAATCCCCAATTCGAGGAAATACAATTGGAGTTTGCGGTGACTTTCCGTCCGCATATGGATGAAGCCTACCACCTCAACGTACTGAACGACGATATCGAACGTTTCCTGTGCCCTTGGGCATTCGACACATCTAAAACAGTTGCATTCGGGGGCAAGATACACAAGAGTACGCTCATCGATTTTATCGACGAACTCCCCTATGTCCATGTGGTCAGCGCATTCAAGATGCATCACATCATCCGCGACGAACAACATGCCATCCAAACAGCGAATTACGATGTCGAAGAAGTCGTGGCCACGTCATCGCGTTCGATACTGGTCTCGTATGCCGATGCGGCGACAAGACACCTGATCCATGTAACACCAAACTGTGAATGTGTATGAAAAGCTATACCATACCGGCAAGGCAGCAGTTGCATCCCGCCCTGGATTATGAGTTCCTGCGGCAGGAAGGATTGAAGCATATCGAGCAATTGGCGAGCGACCTGTGGACGGATTACAATGCACACGATCCGGGAATCACCATCTTGGAGGCACTGTGCTATGCGATTACCGAGCTCGGCTACAGGAGTTCTTTTGAGATGAAGCACCTGCTGCATGGCGCTACCGACCAAGTACTGTATCCGGCAAGGCAGATTTTGACCAGCCATCCGTTCACCCTAGCGGATTACCGGAAACTGCTGGTCGACATCGACGGCATAAACAACGCCTGGCTTTCCCCTGCCAAGCATCAGGAAACCCCGATTTTTTTCAATCATCAGGAAAAAAAACTGCAGGTTGACGCGACGGATACCCCTATCCAGTTCAACGGACTCTACGATGTAGTCCTGGATTTCGACAGCGACGAACGATATGGCGACCTGAATAGCGGGGATGTGGAACTGCTCAGCCCCGAGGGCGATTTTGTCGTGAAATTTGAATTTCCGCAGTACGGTGACGTTCACCCAGACACCCTGCGTGAGCCTATCGCTTCCGTCTTGGTACAAAAAGTCGATGGCACCGAGCTGAATGAACTCGTACTCACCAATACCAGTGGGGCCGCTTTCCATATTCCGTTTGGAATGACCGTTGCCCTGCATCCCACCACCGGAAAGGTCACGGCGGCCCAGCTTGGGGAAATGCTGGAAGATGCGGATTATGTCCAGCAGATTGCCGATACCTACCTGCATAAATTGAAAACAATCGACACGATTTTCAAGCGGGCAGTCAGGCAACTGCACGCGCATCGCAACCTATGTGAAGATTTCGTATCGATCAAGCAGGTGCAGTACGAGGAAATCGCCGTTTGCATGGATATCGACGTAGCACCCGACGCAGATATCGAACGCATACAGGCCGAGCTATTCTTTGCGCTTGAGCGCTACCTGAGCCCGTCGGTCAATTTCTATTCGCTGAAAGAACTGCTCGACAAAGGCTGGGAAATCCCCGATATCTATGACGGCGTGGCACTCAACAATGGATTCATCGATCCCAAGCAGTTGGAAGAAACCCAATTGCGTACCCATGTATACGCATCGGATATCATCAGTTTGCTGATGGATATCGACGGCATCACGGCCGTCCGGAACCTGTTGATGACCAAATACGGGCACGATGGGAAACCGGTGGACGGATTCATCGGCTTGGACTGGTGCATGGCGGTTACCGCCGGGCACAAGCCGGTATTAAGCGGTTCACGATCCAAAATCCTGCTTTATAAAAACGGTTACCCGTTTCACGCGCGTATGGATGAGGTAAGCGATACCTTATTGGTGATGAAGGCGCAGTACACGCTGGGCAAACGCAAGGGGTATGACGTAGAGGTCGTCGTCGATGAGGGCCGTCCGCGCGACACCCTCAGCTATTGGCCTATGCAATATGATTTGCCTGGCGTGTACGGTGTGGGCGAGGCTGGCCTCCCGCCGCATGCAGATGCCTTGCGCAAGGCGCAACAGCGGCAATTGAAGGGGTACCTGCTATTTTTTGAGCAGCTGCTGGCCGATTTCCTTGCGCAGTTGACCAATGCCAAACGGTTGTTTTCCGTCGAAGATATCAAGCAGACCTATTTCGCGCAGTACCTTGCCGATATCAAGGATACCGACGGGTTGCTGTCGGACGAATTGGAAAATGCGATTACCCTGGGACCCGACAGCGTGGAATGGCAGGCGCTGTACGAGCGCCAGGCATCCTATGCCGAACGCCGGAACCGTTTCCTGGATCACCTGCTGGCTCGATTCGCCGAGTCCTTCAACGATTTCGCGTTGCTCCGGTATCAAATCAACTATGAGGAACAGACGGTCGAACGTATTGCCAGCGAGGAATTGATTGCAGCGAAAATACAGACCTTGAAGCAATATCCCGAAATCAGTGCGAACCGCTCAAAGGCATTCAACTATTTCCCCCAGACCGATGACTTCGATTTGGCAACCGACAAGCTTTGGGATACCGACAACGTATCCGGACTGGAAAAACGCGTGGGGGCGCTGACGGGCATGCAGGAGTTGACCCGCAGGTTCCTGTATTGCATCAAGCATACGGAAATCCTATGCGAGGAGGAACAGGTAGGCGACGAAATCCGGTGCATGCACCGCTTCGAGCTGGTGTCCCGGGAAGGCGTGGTGCTGGTGTCCGCGAAGTTCCCGACCAAGGCAGAAGCGGAGGCCGTACTGGCCAAAGTCATCGATGCGGCACCGACGGTTGAAAACTACAGCATAGCTGCGCATAAGGTTGTATTGCTCGCCGACGGGGAAAAATTGATGGAAACAGCGGACACGTTCGAAGATGCAGCGGAAGCGGATGAAGTCATCGAAAAACTTGCCGCCGAATTCCGGGAAGGATGCGGAGATCCCGAAGGACTGCACCTGATCGAGCACATCTTGCTGCGGCCAAGGACGCCAGCATTCCAACTGATGGACCTTTGCGAGGTTGGGGCAGATTGCCTATGCGAACTCGACCCCTATTCGTTCCGTGCATCGGTGGTCCTGCCTTACTGGCCGGACCATTTCGACCATCCGTCTTTCCGGAACTATGTGGAAGACAAGCTACAGGAGGAGGCGCCTGCACATGTACAGATCAAGGTCTGCTGGATCGGCAACGAACAGCTCCGGCAATTTGAAATTCGATACAAAGCCTGGATAGCAGCCCTTGCCAATTATTTCCAGGAGGGCAGCGGGAGCCTATCGGCGCTGCAGGAAGCCAACGACAGCCTGTTGGAGCTGCTGCCGCAGCTGAAAAGTATTTACCCGCGGGCAACGCTGCACAATTGTGCAGAAAGCGATATAGCGAATAACCCCGTCATGTTGGGCAGAACAATTTTAGGTACTTATTTAAATCAATGACCATGGACAAGATTGAGTCATACCCCATTTTTGAGGCCGATCAGGTATTGACCAATAACCACCTGAACGACACCGTAAACTATTTGGATCGGCAGAGCCGTTTATCCAGGGTCCGGCTTATTGGAAACGGCATCGTTTGCGGATTGGAAATCACGGTTACGGATGAAGGCATAGCAATCAGTGACGGTCACGGCATCACCTCGCAAGGTTACCTCATCGAGCATTGCCATCAGGAGTATACCCACTATATCGGCTATGTTTCCCCCGACGTTCCCACCGGATTGAACCTGATCACGGGATGTGGCGATGGACCGGAATCACTGCCCTATTATGGCGTGGAAGGCATTTTTGAACTCTTGCCAACCGACTCACCGGCAACAGACAAAAAGCCGCTTGCTTCCTTAAAAGCACAGGAATATGTGGTGACGCTATTGCTGGAAGCCAAGCAGGTGAGGCTGAAAAATTGCGACACGAATGATTGCAATGATAAAGGGGGGCGCCTGGATTTCGAAGTGAAGCCGCTCCTGGTGCATACGGATTTGCTCAATGGGGGCGATGAATCTGCATTCAACGCCCTGCTGCTGAAACGATACGGTGTGCCAACAGGCGAACGCCTGGAAAACGGCGAACAGGTACTCCAGGCGTTTTATGACATCGTGGATGACGACACCCTCAACAAGCTGGGGCAAAACCTGAACAGGTGTTGGGATCGATATGCTCACTTGCTTGGGCTCCCTGAATCCAATCCGTTCGAGAAGCTTGATTTGAAGGTTATCCGGGATAAGTACAGCTACCAAAAAGGCAATTTCCACTATATTCAATACTTCTATGACTTCATCGATGATTTGGTAAAGGCATTTGGCGAGTTCAAGGACAAGGTGCAAGATTTTTCCGGCGGATGCCGTGTCGACGAAGGGGCTTTCCCATTGCACCTCCTACTCGGACTAGCCTCGGAAAGTACACGGTTCGGCCATTGGGATAGCTACCGGCAATATTTCGTACCCGTCCATTACCTTTACGGACAGCGGCACCTCAAAGCAGAGGTTACGCTGTTGTTGCAGCGGCTGAAACACATGGTGGAGGAATTCGATGGCACATTGCCATCCAAGAATCAACGCCTGCAAATTACACCCAGCTACATCGGCAAGGAGCCCCTGTCGGACCGGTGCATCCCTTTTTATTACCGGCTCGAAAACCTGGGCAAGTGGTGGGGTTTTCAACCCAATATAGCCAGCGATGCCCTGCTATACGATATCGAGCGATTCAATGCCTTCCGCATCGAAGGGCATGTCGGCAAACGCTATTCCGCCGCATTGTCTGAAATCGTAGCCGAGCGTGACAGGTTCAACCTGCCTTTTGACGTGGTGGCATTAAGCGCGGTCGATTTGGAACACATCACCAATGGGAACGAGGTGACCTGCAACGTGCAGGACCTGGAGTCGAATTATAACGTGCTGATTGCCGGCTTGCTGTGCAGGGTTGAGCAGATATTGACCTACGTAGGCAACCTCCGGCCAAAACGGGATCAGGTCATCGGCGATGTGCTGATTACGGATGCAGTCAACCTTGGCAAAGCCTCTTCACTGACCACGTTCTCCAAAAAAGTAGCAGCGATCAAAAAAGAGGTGGCCGCGCAAAAGAAAGTGACCACACCACCTGTAAATGAAAAAGTAAACTATATCGGCCGGGTTATCGATTTGGGTGCGGATGACACCGAGGTCAAACTGATGGATTTCGTGGCCAAGGACATCAATTCATTCCTGGTTGCTGATCGGAAATTGTTTGAATACATACTGCCCAAGCCGGATTTGCTCTTGGTATTTCTCCAGCAACTCAACGGCATCTTCGGTTATCTTTTTGAACACGATTTACCGGAGTTTGAGGTAGCTGCCTACAATGCACTATGGGCCGAATACCAATCGACGGTCAATAGCATCATCGCAGCATCGGCAAATTCGCAGAATGAGGCATTAAAGGACTATTTCGCCCCGAAAAACAACAATGTATTGTTCAATTGTGCCAACGAAGAGCTATACGCCATCAAGGAGGAGTACAACGAGCGGCTCGACCGATACCAAGAAGCGGTTACCTTTGCCAAGTATTTCGAAAAGCATAAGGGGCTCGAGCACAAGGCCGGTGTGCCCAAAGGCGGAACATTTGTACTGGTGTACCAGCCTCCGGCGGCCCGCTATTCGGCTGTCATCCCCGAGAGGGACCTGCGGTTGGTTGCTCAGCCTATTGAAAGTGGCCGATCCACGGTATCTACCGCTGCGGCCAAGCCGACAGTGGCTACTGCTATGCTGTTGGGATCAAACCGGAAGATATATGCCGATGCGGTCAGCCTTATCGAGCAATTGAACCTCGGGACCGACGCCTCCAGGGTGTTGGATGCACTGAAAAGGCGGGAAGAGGAAGAGAAACAGGTCAGTCAACTGCCGGGGGGAGTCGTGATTGCCGATTTCTACGTGCCCTATATGTGCAAAAGCAACTGCCCGCCCATCGCCTATGTTTTTCCTGCATCACCGGATGAACCCTCGGACCCAGAAAAACCCGATGAAGGCACACCTACGGTATCCATCGAACCCACCGTTTTCTGCACCGATGATAACAAGGAATATACGATAAAGGCAAGCCCCGAAGGTGGTAAACTGACCCTGAACGGGAAGGAAAGCGGACCGGAAGTCATTCCGGCGCGGTTGGGAGCAGGTACGTTTAAAGTAGTGTATACATTGGAATCCGGGGTTGCCGCGCAGACGCAATTTGTTGTGCAAGAGGCGGCGGATGCGGACTTTGAAATCTCGAAAGCTACCTATTCGGAGCGCGACGGGAACTGGGAATTGACGTTGAAATCGACGGTACCCGACATCGGCGAACGGAAAACGCAATGGCTGATGGACGGGAAGCCAATTGCCGAAAATCAACCGGAGGTGACGCAATTGCTGACGCCCAACAACCCGAAGTCTACCATTACCCATGCCATACGTGAGAGCGTTTGCGGAACAGCGGAGCATACCCGTACCGTTATACGCGACGAACAGGCCCAAACGGTTGATTCACAAGCCGAATCAGTGACCATTCCGGTGAAAACTTCCGGTGCGATCCATCTGGTAGCGGCACCGAAAGGAGTAACGGCCAAGGAGGACACATTGGTCATTTCTCCGGCTCAAATGACGAAGGAGGGACTAAAAAGCGGTGTAATCGCATACTACTATCCCAACGGCGATCAGGTGATATTGGCGGTGTTGACCGTGACCTTGGGTACGGCGGCTTTCGAAGTGTCAATCAGCGTACCCGGCACCGGTGCCGTCTTGACGCGACGGACCACCGACGCTGCGGTCAGTATCGTACTCAACGCATTGTCAGCAGGCGGAACGTCAAAGTGGACCATCAATGGGAAAGCGGCAAAGGCAACGACCAGTATCCCCCTCAAGGAGTTTGAACAACTCAAGGAACTGGCCATTACCCATCAAATCGAATTTGGTGACGGTTCCCGGGGAGCCGTGAAGACATTTACCCAGCCGATCGATGCGCTGCGGAAACAATTGGAAACAGGCAAAGGAAAAATCATCGTAGAATAAGCGGCCATGCAGCACACCCGCCATATCGTCCATCGGCAGTCCCTGGAGGTTGCGTTTGAAAGGCCGGGGCAGAAGCCGGGCATGCAAGAGCGGCTGGCTGCGGTCTACTACCAACGGATCCTGCCCGAATTGGACAAGGTGTTCGGCGAATTTGAACGGGAATCACACGGGGGGCTGACGATTCCGATGGTTTCGATTGACTGCGGTATACTGCATGAAGCCAATTGGGAGGACGAGCTCGCGGCAAACGCATTGCGTGGGGTATGGGATGAATTGCAGCGATACCGGAATTCCCCGAAAGCACATCAACAGGTGGCCCAGCAGTGGAATGCCGAATTCATACACTTCCTAAGAACGGGAACGTTCCAATGGGATAGCCGAAAGGAAGTCCCGGCCGATTATGAAGGGCGGCTCGTATTGGACGACCCTTTTTTAGACGAGCTGACCGCAGCATTGCGGCTGGCTGACGATGTGTTGAAACGCCTCTTCCATTATTGTACATCCGATTTTATCACCCGGTTGGCGGATGCACTTGCGATAGGCCGTATCCCGCCGGAGGGCGCAGCTTACGTAAGGTTGCTAAAGCAGGTTGGGGCGGGAGCAGCTATGTTATCAACCGCCGTGGTTGATGCCTATTGTGCCATTTACTGCCGACCATCTGTGGGTAAGGAATCGTTTGCCGTTGCGCTGACCGAGCGCGTATGGCCAATGATCGGTGCCGCCCACCGGGTGCGGATCGTCGAACGGATTGGGCAATTCCCATTCTTGGACGTCGATTTCATAACCGCTTTGCTGCCGTTGATTTCAAGCGAATTTCCCGATTGGGCTGCGGTGATCCAGCAGCAGGGTACTATCCAGCTGCGTGAGGCGCAAGGGTTACAGGTCGAGAAAAAGGCCCCAACTGCTAATCCACTGCCGCGCGCCGAGCAAAAAATGGAGGAAAAAATACGAGCTGATCGCGTTGTCGATACCTATTATATCAACAATGCCGGTCTCGTACTCGCATACCCATTTATCGCCCCTTTATTGCAACATACGGGTTTCATGGATGACGAGCGGCAATTTTTCCCCGAAGCCAAGGATAAAGCAACGGTCTTGCTCCAACACCTGGTGTATGAGTCGCCCCTTGCCGAAGAAGGCGAACTGCCATTGAATAAAATCCTCGTCGGCTTGCAGCCGACGTCTTTCGTTGACCCACTGTTGTTCGAATACACACCGCAAGTCCAACGGGAATGCGAAGATGCGCTGGAAGCTATCATTGCGCATTGGAGCGTCCTACGCAATACCAGCGTGGCAGGGCTCCGGGAAACCTTTCTACAACGGGGAGGTAAACTCACCTCGCGAACGGACGGTTGGCTGCTGCAGGTCGATTCCCATGGAGTAGATGTGCTGCTGGCGAGCCTGCCGTGGTCCATTGGGATTGTCAAGCTTCCTTGGATGGACGGTATAACATATGTCGAATGGGCATGATGAATTAAAACGATGAGTTATGGAACTATTAAAAATCAATAGCCGTGGAGATGCTGTTGAATTGCTCCAGGAACTACTCAATGAGTATGGGCATGAATTGGCCATCAACGGAATATTCGACGAGGTGACCGAACAGGCGGTCCGGTCATTCCAGACAAAGCATGGCTTGGTGAGTGACGGCATTGTCTATACCAAAACGTGGACAAAGCTCATCAATGGCGTCCCCATCGATATGGGCAAGATGGAAGAGAAATACCTGAAGGAATCGGATATCCGTAACCTCGCCGATACGCTCGGTATCGATGTGGCGACCGTCAAGGCGGTAAACGAAGTAGAAAGCCGGGGGCGGGGATTCAATGCGGACGGTAATCCCAAGATACTTTTTGAAGGGCATGTATTTTGGAAGGAACTGGAAAAGCGGGGTATAAACCCGGCTGCCCATGTTTCGGGCAATGCCGATATCCTATACAAGCGATGGACCAAGGCATACTATAAGGGTGGGTCTGCGGAGTACGACCGATTGGACAAAGCCATCAACTTGATACCCAACAACAGCAAGGTTGCAGCTGCAGCGTATGCTTCGGCATCGTGGGGATTGTTCCAGGTCATGGGCTATCATTATGAAGCCCTGGGGTACGGTTCCGTGGTCGAATTCGTGGGCGATATGCAGTTGAGCGAAGGGAAGCAATTGGAAGCGTTCGGCAAATTTCTGGTTAAAAACAACCTGGTGAGCTACCTCCGGGATAAGCAATGGGCTGAATTTGCCAAGCGCTATAATGGCCCCGAATACGCGGCGAACCAATACGACCGTAAATTGAAAGAGGCGTACCAGCGGTACGCAGCCGCGGAACGGGATGAGGCACCCGCCAACACAACCCGGGGATTGCTGAAAAAGGGAAGTGCAGGTGAGCTGGTCCGCGAACTGCAAACCATACTGAACGAGTTGGACTACGCAGTGCCCGTAAACGGGGTATTCGATGCCAAGACGGAACAGGCCGTCAAGGATTTCCAAGGCGCACACGTGGATAAGCATCAGCAGCCGCTGACCATAGACGGCGTTGTAGGGCAATTGACCTGGTGGGCATTGGAGAATCCACGCCCGCGGGTCGTGGCCGGGGTCATCGCGTATGATAAGCTGCCACCTACGGAGCATGGCGAGAGTCCGTTGGGAAGGGCAGCGCTCCGGGTAGCGATCAGTGAGCTGAAAGCCGGAGCAGGCGAGGTGGGCGGAAACAATAAAGGGCCGTGGGTAAGGAAATACATGGAGCCCGCGGGTTTGTCCGACGGATACCCGTGGTGCGCTGCCTTCGTGAGCTGGTGCTTCCTCCAGGCCGTGGGTGGCGACCGGCGAGATATGCCGTTCAACTATTCGGCAGGTGCGCGGGATATCTTCAACCAGCTGAAAAACAAAGGCTGGAGTTTCACCGGGGAATCGGAAAAGCAGCCCAAGCCGGGTGACATCGTTTGCTGGTGGCGCACATCGCTGGCCTCCGGCAATGGGCATATCGGAATCGTGCACCATTGCAAAGACGGATTCCTGTACACCATCGAAGGCAACAAAGCTGCAAACGTCGCTGGTTTTTGCTATGTAAAAACACGGATGGATAAGCTATTGGGGTTTGCCCGCATATACTAATTTGTTGACGTAAATCACGAGATATGTTTTCTTCAAACAAGATTTCGAAACCGGTGTCCGAAAAAGCGAATACAAATGGCGTCTTTTTCCAGCCCAAGTTGAAGGTTAACCAGCCAAATGATACCTATGAACAGGAAGCGGACGCGATGGCCGACCGGGTGATGCGGATGCCAGCACCCCATGACACGATACAACGTAAATGCAAGCATTGCGAAGAAGAAGAAAAGCAAATCCATCGGAAAGAAACGGGTACCCCTACGCCCAACGTAGACGGCGATTTCGAAAATTACGTGTCAAGACTCGGAGGGCATGGTAAGGCTTTGTCGGAAAGCGAACGACGTTTTTTTGAACCACGTTTCAACCGCGATTTTTCGGAGGTACGCATCCATACCGACTCGCGTGCCGCGGAATCCGCAAAACAGATCAACGCGCGAGCTTACACTACGGGGAGCAACATCGTGTTTGATGATGGGCAGTACCAACCCCATTCGGAACAGGGCAGGCGGTTACTGGCGCACGAGCTGACGCACGTGGTGCAGCAGCGTGGAGGCTTGGTAGAAGACTTGGACGCCGAAAGAGGAATTGGCGGGCAGATTGTCCAACGGGATTTGGCGATAGAACCGCCCAATCCTGATGGAGAACCCGTAGTGCTAACAGTGGAGGAAATCAATGAAGCCATTGCCTATAATGAGCGTAGGTTTCATGATCCGTATAATATCATGAATATCCGCGATGTATTAGGTATTCCCAAGTATCCGGCTATCATCGATGCCGATTTCGTTGAAGCACTGGTGGGGTGGCAGGTCATGTACGATTTGGAGCCGGATGGCAAGATGGGCGCGGAGACCACGGCTACCCTGTTGGCGGAGTTGAGGGCTGAAGGGGCCGATGCGGAAGCGGATACGTTGGATGTGGACAACCTGGTTACCACAGTTGACGTCGTGCCGCGTACCTATGAGGTATGTGCGCCCGGATTGCCTTTTGAATTCGATTGGCAGGTTGCATTCCGGACCACACTCCGAAACGGATTCATTATCCAGCGGATAGACAATGCGTTCAACGGCCAGATGTGCGATGGTACACCCTATACGGGTTGGACGCCCATTAGACGATACTGGGAAGCTTGGCGGGTGGATGGTGCTGGGAACGTGACGCCAATGATTGGGGGCGTAAACGACATGTTTACCCGCCCTCTTTTGCCGGGTTCCAGCGGGACTTGGGAAATGCGTGGAACAATCTACACAACGAAGACATTGCCCGCTTCGTTCGTAGCGGGAAGCGTGGCAGATGCAGGGATTCTCCGGGCTACACGCACAGATCCAGGGGATGACTTTTTAGGATATGTAGTTGCTCGCAGAAGGGTAGGCGGCAACTGGGGTTGTTGCGCTGCCCCGGCCACACACAACCCAACGTGATTACCCTGATCAAAACCGTGGTTTTTAAAGCGCATATTTTCCTTAAGCAATCTTTTTAATCATATTGGCATGACCTATTTCGAACAACTTACCGATGGCCTGCAACTCCATGAAGTTGCTATGTTGATTCTTGGGGCACTCCTTTTCATTGTTTTGCTTTTTCTGATCATGTTGTTTGCCCTTCGCAAGCGACAACTTAAACCGCTCTTGTTATTTTTCATTATCCCCATCGTGATGCTCGGCTGGCCCTCCATTGCGAAGATACAAGTAAACAGCGAAGGGTTGGCGCTGGTCAATAACCTCAAGGAGTTAGAAGAAAATCCAGGCGACAAGGCATTGCAACGTAAAGTGGAACAGCGTATACAGGTATTGGAAGAAAAAAATGTAAACGCACCCGACATGCTGGCTAATATCGCCAAGGCGAAATTCCTATTGGGCGAAGACGAAGCGGCATTGGAAACCATCCAGCGGATTCCGGAAGAGCGCAAAACGGAAGTGGGTGCGACCGAATTGCGGCAGACCATATTGGTTACGCAAGATTTGGAGCGCAAGATGGCGAAAGCAGAAACTTCGCCTAACCCGGAAAGCTTGGAGATACTGAAGATAACGAAAGCGCAGATCAGCGCAGACAACAAGCTGAGAGAAAACGTACGATTGCGGCAATCCTTGGCAAAATCAGACTCATTGATTCGTAAGAACAAGTGAAGCAAACCGCTGGACATATCGCCCCAAAGACATCCAGAACAGCTCCTTTCAAGGACGGTACGGTCAGGGATGTGGTGTTTTTCCAACCCAAGCTTTCCATCAATCAACCAGGTGATGCCTATGAACAAGAGGCAGATGCCATGGCCGAGCGGGTGATGCGTATGGCTGCGCCGGAAGGGAGTGATGCATCCTTTTTCTCACCGAAACCTGTTGTGATACAACGCAAGTGCAAGGAATGTGAGGAGGAAGAGCGTAAGGAACGACTGCAAGCTCAACCCACTGTGCAGCGCAAATGCGCGGAATGCGAGAAAGAAGAGGAACATGTGCACCGAAAGGAAATTGACGCTCACGCGCCGGAAATTGATTCGGCCTTCGAACGGTACACAGCAGGTTTGGGCAGCCGAGGAAATCCACTGTCGGCCGAAGAACGTCATTTCTTCGAGCCGCGTTTCAACCGTGATTTCTCAGATGTGCGGATTCATACCGGTGTGGAGGCGTCGCAGTCCGCACAAAGTATCAATGCGCTTGCTTATACCATCGGTAATCATATGGTATTCGATGATGGGCAGTACCGGCCCCAAACCGATGCTGGCCGACGCTTGATGGCGCATGAATTGACTCACGTTGTACAGCAAAACGGGCACGTGCGTCAAAAGCGTGTCCAGCGTATGCCCAATGGGATCAGTGAATCCAGGCAATGTAAGGAATACGATGTTAAGTTTGAGGGCTATATCAACAACCCTAAAGGAGAGCTGCTCTACCAGCAAGGTGGTGTGCCGACAAAAAGCGGTGACCAAGGGCAGCCGTTGAAGAACCCGGATGGTTCGAATGTAGTGATTCCTCACAAGACGAAGATTGCCGTTGGCGACATCGGATTCGGGTATTGGCGGGCCGTGTGCTTAACGGTACCCCAACGAAAGAACCCCGAGATATTTTGGGTGAGGGCTGGTTATGTGCAAAAAGCGGGCGAATCATCGCCAGCTAAATCAGCCAGTACACCATCATCCAATACACCAACTGCCCCGCCATCGGTACTTTGGGATTACATCGAGGTAATACCTGAGTGTCCTCCTCGTGCGCGGCTACTCAACACGGCGGTTGGCAGGCAGGAAATCGTTCAGGAGTTATACGGGGGTCAGGCAGTCGATGTATCGCTGACGGATGATTTTACCTTTGATGTGCATTACGAAAACCTATCGCCTGTTTGGAAACCCAGATTTAAGGGATGCGTTCCCGAAGAAGAGGAAATTCCAGTCGAACAGCAGGTCTGCCGCGCCGATACCGAATATGTCGGAAATACCGAAATAACCCCCGGGCGGGTGAGTGCACCCAAAGGGATCAGGTTGCATACCACGCCGGACGTGGCGGACTGCGACTATGTCGGCAAGGTCGGGATAGCAGCCAAGGTTTTTGCCAAAGGTACGGACCTTATCATCATTGCGAAAGGCAATATGGCAAACGAAGGGTGGGTCAAGATTCAGATTGGGGAGCAGCAGTATGAAGGATGGATACAAGAACAATTTGTCAAAAGGATAAGCGATAAGGATAAAACGAAAGACGCGGTCACCTTACTGACCTATACCACGCAATCCGGCGACAAGCTGGAGCCGCTGGTGAAGGAAATATACAAAGACTACCCGTATACCACGGGCAATGACAGGCGCACGATTGTCCACGCATTTTCCGTGCTGAATGAAGGCAATCCGGCTATTTATTTCGAAGGAGATACCGGCTCCTGGAAGGATATCTTTGATCCGGAGTTTGCGAAGTCAAGGGATATTTATCAGACCATCAAATTATACGCTGGCCGCGAAATCCGCTTTCCCACGGTAGCCTATATCGACTATTTGCGAGCTGAGGGCAAAGTGGGTGTGCGTCCTGAATGGAAAAACACGGCAATAGCGTTTGCTCGCAGTATAGAAGGATTCCTGGAAGGCATCGTCACCGGTTTCTTTAAAGCCGCTTGGGACACGGTCAAAGGGCTTTGGGACCTTATCAAGGGCATATTTACGGGAGAGTTGCTCAATCAGGCGTACGAGCTCTACAAACAGATCAAGGAAAAGGGCTGGTCGGTCATTTGGGACATGATCAAAGGCTTTGCAGAGGGCATCATCAACGATTTCGAGAAAGCATGGAATAACCCCAATCCCTACCAGAAATGGAAATTCTTCGGTGAAATCGTAGGCATGGTCGTATTGGAAGTCGTGATTGCTTATTTCACCGCCGGGGCGGGTGCAGCAAGGCATGTCGGGAAAGTGGATAAGGTACTTGACGCCCTGCCCGCATTGAAGAAAGTGGCGACCAAGGTAGGTACAAAATTGGATGACGTACCTGCAAAAGGTAAGATTGATGTGTCCAAATTGGGTAAAATCGAGAAGAAAATAGACGATCTGGGCGAGATGACCGGCGAAACAAGGAAGATGTTACGCGATCCTAAACACGCCCCGATGCTTGACTCGCTTATCGAAAACAAAAAAGCTGCCAAGGCCCTTAAAAAATGTGCCTCCCCTTGCTACAAGGATTTTCTTTCCACCCGGCAAATCGATGAGGTGGAGGCCGTGCTCAGAAAAGCGGAGACACATAACGTCAATATTAACTTTGATGAACTGAAAACCTATTTTCACAAGGCTGTTGATGCAGATGACCTGGATGAGAAAATTGATGTGCTTCGGAGTAGCCTTGATCGATTTGCATACGACAAGTCGAGAGGCGTATCTCCTTTCGAGCTTGATCGGCTCACCAAAACCGAAAAACTGAGGAATATGCCCGGAAGGTTATCGGGTGGGGACCGTCTTCCTACGGTCACGAAGGACAATGTGTCGACATGGTACGGCGAAAAGCCTGCGGGCTCCACGCGTCTCCACGCTAGCGAGGGTAGTATCATGATGCCTCCCAAGCAGGTAGTCGATCGACTAAAAGCCAGGTTCAGTGGCCAGGATATCACATTCAGGAAATTACGGGAAGAGTTCTGGAAGGAGATGTATAACGATGAGGTAATCCACAAATTCTTCAGCGATCGCGGTGCAGCAAAGAGCCTCGATGAAATGAGGAATGGCCGGGCACCGTTCGCGTTGAAGGATGGCCGGACGGGAGGCGGCGCAAATGCAAAACTGCAATTGAATCACCAGCAAGCTTTGGAACACCTAGGAGATCGTGCTGACGAGGTATTAAACTTCGACAACCTGGAGATTGTCTCTCCGCGCTTCCATGAAGCTATGAAACAATGATTGTATTCGTGTTAATCATATAATTGATGAAATTAATGGAACGTTTTCTAAGCTATTGCCAGGCGCTGGTGACGATTCGGTTAAATCGCCACTTCGCGGCCGATGATAGGTCAATTGCGCTCCCCGGGCCGTTGATTCCGGCGAAAGATGATTCCCCGTTATCAAGCGTGCTAGCCGGTACATCGACAACTGAACAACAACTGCTCGCCGTTGCGCTCAGCCCATATATCTTCCCTGCTTTTTACGATCGTATCATCCAGGAATTCTTGCCAAACGGCGGGGATATCATCGAGATGGGAGGCGTGAAGAACACGGGCAATCACCGCGGATTCCTGCCGACGGGTGAAACGGCCTTGTTTATTATCGCCGGGGATGACATCGAGAGCCGCTTGGAAGTGCAGCGACTGCTTAACGGCGAGAGCCGCTTGGTCCAGGAAGGCGTGATTTATCTTGAGGCGGTCAAGGAAGGCGAGCCCCCGATGAGCGGACGGCTGGTCATCACGCCGGAATGGCTGTCCAAGTTGTTGCTTGGCAGAGAACAGCTGCCGGTGTTCGGTCCCGATTTCCCGGCCAAGCCGGTGAGCACGTTATTGGATTGGGGAGATTTGGTGATTGCCGACAAAACGCGCGAACAACTGGATGACATCAAGACGTGGCTTCGACACAATGCAACGTTGATCGGCCGGTGGGAGATGCAACGAGTCATCAAACCCGGCTACCGCGTACTCTTCTATGGTCCCCCGGGGACGGGAAAAACGCTCACTGCTACACTGCTTGGCAAGGAATTCGGTCGTGATGTCTTCCGGATTGATCTTTCGCAGGTAGTGTCCAAGTACATCGGAGAGACGGAAAAGAACCTTGAAAAAATCTTCCGGCGGGCGGAAAACCGCGATTGGATCCTGTTTTTCGACGAAGCGGACGCCCTGTTCGGCAAGCGGTCCAATGTGCAAAGTTCGCACGACCGGTACGCCAACCAAGAGGTGGCTTATCTGCTGCAGCGGGTGGAGGACTTCCCAGGATTGGTCATCTTGGCTTCCAACTTCAAGAATAATATCGACAAAGCGTTCATGAGGCGGTTCAATGCGGTTGTCCACTTCCCGATTCCCTGTGCGGAGGAGCGGTATAAACTTTGGCAAACCATACTCCCGGCTAAGGGGACCCTTGGGCAAGATATCCAACTGAGGGAAATCGCCGAAAAATACGAAATCAGTGGGTCCGCAATCGTGCAGGCGGTGCATTATGCATCGCTTAAAGCCTTTTCCAAAGGCGATTTGATCATCGAAAAAAAGGAATTGCTGGCTGGGATACGGCGCGAATTCGAGAAGGAAGACCGGGTATTTAAGTAGCGTCGTCCTTTTTGTTGACGGTGCTTCCCGCTTTGAA
>Ga0182792_1000851_pt1 | contig 27020 bp, 15 predicted proteins | sample Passage237B_FD_130497 | JGI IMG/M metagenome (GOLD analysis project Ga0182792, IMG submission 130497) | Cellulose adapted compost microbial communities from Newby Island Compost Facility, Milpitas, CA, USA - Passage2 37B (version 2) (version 2) ...
ATTGCCGACGCGATCTGCGATCGCATCGTCCACACCTCCAGAGTCATCGCCCTCAAGGGGCCCTCCCTACGAAAGTCAATCAACCAAACAACCTAAACCAGCCGTCGCTTCGCTCCGATTCTTCATCGAGTGCCCGGAACGACTGATCGGGTTGGCCGGAATGCTCACGTGAACTCACGAGAGCCCCATTGAAGCGCGAAGCTCGAGAGGGTCGGTGCGCCATGAGCCACCAGCCTTCTCTCGTGAACTCACGAGAGCCCCATTGAAGCGGTCAGGTTCGGGGGCATCGAGGTTGGCGGCATTCGCACCTTCTCTCGTGAACTCACGAGAGCCCCATTGAAGCTCCGGAATCCTGCATGACTCTCAGACACCGCTGAATCGCGTCCTTCTCTCGTGAACTCACGAGAGCCCCATTGAAGCTGGTGTCAGCGGGCGCATGACCAACTTTTGCACAGGGCCTTCTCTCGTGAACTCACGAGAGCCCCATTGAAGCGCGCTGCTTGAGCACGGCAGCGCGCGACTGATCGACCTCCTTCTCTCGTGAACTCACGAGAGCCCCATTGAAGCCGATCGTACTCGGGGTCCAGAACGAGAACTGTGTCCCCCTTCTCTCGTGAACTCACGAGAGCCCCATTAAAGCTTGAGCTCCGATCGGAGCATCTGGGCGGCTTCGGCCACCTTCTCTCGTGAACTCACGAGAGCCCCATTGAAGCCGTTCTCGGCTCCCGATTGGGCAGGCGCGGCGCTCGTCCTTCTCTCGTGAACTCACGAGAGCCCCATTGAAGCTTTTTCGGCCTCGGCGTTCGCCGTCGCAAGCTTGATCGCCCTTCTCTCGTGAACTCACGAGAGCCCCGTCGAAGCAATCTCTTAGTCGTGCCACCGCGCCCCGGCAACACAGAGCGCGCCGCTCACAACACCTCCACAACCCATGATTCTCCCAACAAACCCATACCGCACACCATTTTCGACCACACACAGCGCGCCCCGGTTTCTCAAGGCAATTTGTGCGAGAGGTGCTTGCGAGATTTCTCGGGCGCTCTTACACAAGCGACAGCAGTTAGCCGCTCGCTCCTTTGAGCGTTGGCGAAAGAACTGCTCCACCAACCAACAACAGGGAGAATCACATGTCTCAATATTCTTTGAGGGCCAAGCGCGGCCTGCTCAAAGCGTCCACCCTCGCCGTGGCGGTCCTTTTGTCGTCCTCGTCGGCGTGGGCGGCGGTCCAGAGGTCCACAACTACGAACGCACCCAGCCAGGTGCGGAAAGTCAGCGACTATTCAACGTCGTACACCGAATCAAACAGCGAAACCATTGTAGACAATGCCTCGAGCGCGGTCGCACTGAACATCTCCACGCGGGCTGTCAACGTCGGATACAACTCAACCACCAAACCTGTCATCCATTCGCAAGTCCTCGCCTACTCACAATCAAGCTGGAACAAAGGACAGAACCGCGTCCCCTCCGCCACAGCCAACGTTGTTCACACCTTCTTCGGCCAATCGCTTCCGCTGCAAGTAAGCGTCGACAAGAGCAACGCGTCCAACCTCATCCACGAGGTCAGACAGGTCAAACAACTCACCCAAGGCTATCGATTCCTCAGTGTCCCTTTTCTGGTCCTGGGCGTATACCCGATCGAGTTCTCCGTCGGGGCCACCGGGACCGCATCAAGTGAGGCCTTCGGAAGCGCCGCCGTAACGAAGGGCAGCGTGGAGAAGAGCAACTACCTGAGCAGAACAACTCTGAAGACGAGCGGTGGTCTGTCGCTCTACGGCCAGCTTTCGGTCGGCCATCCCAACGTCGCCGCAGCTTCATTCACAGCTCAGTTCACCATCGTTTCGCTCACCGCGTCGGTCGACGGAAGCACTCACCTCGCCCACAACAGCGGCAAGGATGTACGACGAGGGTATACCCTTACAGGAGCATACTCGGTCGGCTCCGGGTCAGGACAGATCATAGCCAGCTACCAGCTAGTCGAATGGCTTTTTGGTGGCCTAAAAGGCGCCAAGACGCTCGCGAGCTGGCCCTCGCTCGCATCCTACCAGAAGAAGTGGGCCGACTACGGCATCCTGGTCATGTCCGACGCGGGGGACGCCTGGTGATCTGAGAAGTGTGGTGAGGGACATATCATGAAAACGAAACAAGTTCTTCCGTGGCTGCTAGTTGCCGGTGGCGTCTCGACGTTTTTCCTAGCTCGCACAGTACCGTCCGGAGCATTTTGGCTCGCGCCAAACGCCCCTGCGGAGTCGGCTCAAGACAGGGACGCCGAGGAGGACAGACTCGCGATTGAGGTCCCTCACCTCACCTACCAATGGAGGCAGGTCGCCGTCGCAAAAGCTCGCGGCGTCGTCATGTGGAGCATCGAGCTCAAGGGCGAGCTCGACCTCTATCAACTCGCCCCTGCTCCGGCTGGTGACACCGTCGGTCGCACGCACTCTGCCGAGGTCCGCCTCCTCCAAGGCACCCCTGAAGACATGGCCCCGGCGATCCTCCGCCTTCGGCAGCGCGCTGAAAGTCCCTTCCGCTTTAAAACCGGCGCGGACGGAAGCATCACTCTCGCCGGCTTCCCTGAAATCGAGCAGGATGGCTCATGGGCGCACCTTCGCTCGACCCTCGCAGCTCTCCAGGTGAACAGCGCGGCGCCCGATCGCACCGGTGAACCCAGCACTGTCGGCCCCTGCCAGGTCAACTACACCCAAACCAAGCCCACCGTCTTGAGCAAAAAGTCCACGCGGTGCCGCTACGCTACCGCGCAAGGTGCGCAGGTCGAGGTAGGTCTCGCGACCTTTGGTCTTCACGGCGAACTCACACTCGACGCCGCCGAGCGCATCGTGGCCAGCCATTACGTGGAAGAGACAAACTTCAGCGAAGGTGCTCTGATAGTAACGGTAACGACGGACCTCAAGCGCATCCGCGAGGGGACCGCAAAGAACCCGATCAAAAAGTACCAAGACTGGAAACTCTTCCCCCTCGACGGAAGTCATTTGACCACGCTTAAAGCCAAGGCCTCGCGCGAGGTGAGCGACGACGATCGTGAGCGACTCGGAGGACGCACCTACCCGGAGCTTCTGAATGCCCTGTCCACTGCCATCGACAACCAGGATGTCGATGGAGCGCGGGAGGCCGTCACCTTGCTGACAATCTTATTCAGAACCAACCCTGAGGCGCTCCGACTCGCTCGCGCCGAGATCCAAAGAGGTCTGCCTGTGAACAAGGCGGAGCCGCTCATGGGTGCTATGAGCATGGCGAGCGGTCCGGAAGCCGAGTCCCAGCTCATTGAGCTCGTGAACGACCAGGGCCTCGACCCCGAAACCCGCGAATACTCCATTACTCACCTGGGCTCCGTCGAGTCCCCGAGCGACGACGTCATCTCGACGCTTGCTGCCTTGAGTTCCGATGAGACGTCCGGCCCCCTCCGGCCTCAATCGATCACCTCGCTCGGGAACGCCCTGCGTCGCGGTGCAGAGTCGGGGGGAAGCGAGACGCAGACTCAAGCCTTCGAGCAGCTCATCGAGCTCTCCAAGACGGCCTCGACTCCCATCGACAAGGCCAACTCGATGCTAGCTCTCGGAAACACCGCCAGCCTGAAAGCTTTCCCGGCGATTGTAGAGGGCCTCACTTCGACCGATCCCATGGTCCGCCATTCAGCCGTCTTCGCTTTACGCGAGGTACCCGGCGCGGAGGTCGACGGCCGTATCGTTTCGGTCATGACGAGCGATCCTCAACCAGAGGTGCGCATGGCCGCCAGCAGCGCGATTAGCTACCGTGAGCTCAACGCGCCCCTCGCCGATGGTATCCTCAAGGCGGTCCAAGTCGAACCGGAAGCAGCAGTCAGAGACGCCGCCCTCACCGCGATAACTCAAGGTGGGTTCGACCCCGACTCGCCCGCTTACCCCATCGTCGACTGGGTCGCGAACAACGACCCCGATCCGACGCTCCGCGAACGTGCCACGCAGTTCCTCACGGGTAGCGACACATAAGAGCGTCGTGCCGAAGGCCGCTCCGTCCCACGGGGCGGCCTTGTCTCGGATCGAACCTCGGTAGCCCGCACAATCTGTCTTTCCAGCAGGTCCTGGTCGGGGTCCACAACCAGCCGTTTCCTTGGGCGACCTGGTGCATCCCATCTTGGCAGCTCCCTCTACCTTCACGAACGCGGTCAGCGCTCCAACTTCCGCGCCTCTCACCGCGTGAAGTTCTGCACGGCCCAGACCTTGCCCGACGCCGTCGTGTAGAAGCCGCAAGCGACGCGCTTCATCGACAGATCCGTCATGTTGATGAAGTGGCCGTATGTTTGGAAACACTCCCCCTCACAGGGCTCGACGGGCGGCGGTCCTTCGTCCCACATCTGCTGCAGACAGAGGCCGATCACCTGAGCGTTTGAAGAATACCCCGGACACTCATTTTGAGCTCCGCCGGGCTGACAGATTTTGGCTATGGCTCCGGCGTGGGCCTGGTTCACGCCCGCATCATATTCCGCCATCTGATCGGCGCAGGCTTCGCCGTCCATACGCCGCTCGAGCGGGGGCAAGCACGCGCACTCGGTCCGGAACTGATTGATGCGATCGACGCAGTCCTGATAGAGGTCGCCGGTGCTCGGTGGAGGGTCGAGCTTACACGCGATGTTCGGGACGCAGTCGCCCGAGTCTCCGCCGCTGCCTTGTGCGCCACCGTTCCCAGGCATTCCTCCGCTCCCGCCTGGCGGACCGCCGCCGATCGACGGTCCTCTTCCGCCGCTGCCGTCGCGCCCGCCCGCGGGGTTCCCTGAACCACCATCGCTCGCGGAGGCGCCTCCACTCGTCACTTGCCCTCCGCTCGCGGTCTCACCTCCGCTCGCTCCGCCACCAGCGCCCCCGCTTCCGCTCAAAGGCGCCCCACCGGTGGCCCCCTGACCACCGCTCTCCGCCCCCGGCGAGCCGCCCGAGCTCGCGTCGTCCGCTTCCGGATCCGGCGTCGCACTACAGGCCACCACGAGCGCCACCCAACTCATCGACCAAGCCCGCATCGTCCCTTCAGTATCAAAGTGTCCCCTTTGAGATGTAAACAGCTTTCGCCCCGAGCACCTCGCGTCAGCGCGGAATCGTCCGTGCTGACCGCAAACGTTCCGGGGGAGTGCTGAATGTGTGCGTTCACAGAGCAGATCAGCGGCCCTTTCGGCTGCCGGAAAAGCGAGAGACGTGAGATAAATTTCCTCTCCCTGCGCGCCCGCAGCGTCGCTTGAATCCTCTCCGATGAAGCACAACGTCGCCCTCTTGCTCGCCTTCAGCCTCACAGCGCCCCTCGCCTGCAGCGGCGGAGACGGCCCGGGCACCGGAGACGATTCCTCAGAGACGAGCGGCGGCACCAAAGCGACAGGCGGACGCAGCGGCAGCGGCAGCGGCAGCGCACCGAGCTCCGGTGGAACCGGCGGCGACGCAGAGACTTCCGATGGCGGCGCGAAGGCGACGGGCGGCGCTTCTTCCGGAGGCAGCGGGACCAGCGGAGGAGCTGGCGCCGGCGGCGCCCAGGGAGGAGGAGACGGAAGCGGTGGCGCGCCTCCCGTCAAGATCCCCGACGCCGTCGCTTGTGAGCCCGTCCAGGCCGATCACCCCACAGTCATCACCGTCGACGGCGACGACGTCGCCTCCGAGAACAAAAATGGCCTGACCTTCAAGGGCTTCGGTGTGCTGAGCGCGAACAGCACGAGCGCCGTACTCCTCGATTACAAGTATCGGCACCCCGAAAAGTACGCCGAGCTCCTGCGTGTCCTCTTCGGCGGCCCCAGGCCCATCATGAACCACATCAAGTTCGAGATGGGCAATGATAGCAACACCTCGACGGGCCCCGATCCGGCGACGAAACGCTCGGCGTCTGAGCCCGCGAACGTCGGCCGCGCCCCCGGGTTCCAGTTCGCCGCTGACGCCAAAAAGCTCAACCCGGACATCAAAGTCAGCATCTTGCGCTGGCACTCGCCCGCCTGGGTCGGCACGAATAACGATCGTCTCTACACCTGGTTCAAAGAGACCATCCTCGCCGCTTACCGCGAGTACGGCTACATGGTCGACTACGTCAATCCGGGAGAAAACGAGCACGCCGCGAACCTGACCTGGACCAAAGAGTACGCCAGTCGCGTCCGCACAGACTCCGAAGGCTTCGAGAGCGCAGCCGAACGCGAGCTCTACAACCGCATTCAGGTCGTCATCTCTGACGAGGTCGGCACGGGCTCTTTTGGCGGTCAGATGATCTCGGACGCAGCGCTCCGGGCCGCCGTGGGCGCTTCCGGCTTCCACTACAACACCGACGACGACGGGAGCGGTAACTTCACGCGCCTCGCCGAACAGTTCGACCACCAAATCTGGAACAGCGAAGCCCAGGCCACCTTCAGCAACACCTCGTTCCGGCCGAACGCGAGCTCAAAGAGCGGCATCGGCGGCGCGGGCGGGCCCCTCGAGATGGGCAATACGATCATCAAGGGCTTCGACCGCTCCCGGCGCACCCTTTTCATCTACCAGCCCGCGATCGGCTCCTTCTACGAAGGGGGCCAATATTCTCACAAAGAGCTGATCAGCGCCCGCGATCCCTGGTCCGGCTGGATCCACTATGACGCCGGAATTCAGGTGCTCCGCCATTTCTCGTGGTTCGCCAAGACAGGCTGGGAAAACGAAGACAACAGCGCGGGGATCTGGCGCGCGGTGCCTCAGGCGAGCGACACCGGCGCCACGGGCACGAACCCCGTCGACGGGCGCAACGGTACGCCGAGCTACATGACCCTCGCCTCTCCGGACAAAGCAGACTTCTCCGTGGTCATGGTCAACGACAGCAGCCAGACCAAATATTACCGGATCCGGACCGCGAACCTGAAGGTCCCCGAATCGGCGCACCTCGAGGTCTGGGAGACACGAGCCGCGGATGACGGCCCGTTCAATGAGAACTATATGCGCTACCAATGCGACCTCGCTCGGGACGACGGCGCCTATACTCTCGAGGTCAAACCCTGGTCAGCGGTCACCGTGACGACCCTCGCGAATCGCGAAATCGAAGCCTTTCACCAGCCGCTCCCGGTCGAAGGTGAACGCCAGGTCCTCGACACCGACGAGAGTGGACATGGGCGCGACACCAAAGACAACATCCTCTACGCTGACGACTTTGACTATTCGAAGCTGACGGTCGGGCGCATCGGCGACGGCGGTGTGCTCTCGGGCACCGAAGCGTTCATCGCTACGCGCGGAGGCCCGAAGAGCACGATTGCCCGCTATTCCTGGGATCGAAACGGCGCCTTCGAGGTCTTCCTCCCGGACGGCTCAGAGAACTACGTCCTCCGCCAGCAGGGCAACATGGGCACGGCTTGGAACGCTGGCGAACCCGTCACAGCCATCGGCGACAAGTCCTGGCTGAACTATCGAGCGAGCGTCGACGTGACCTTCGAAACGGTCGGAGGCGACCGAAACTACGCGGGCATCGGCGCGCGTCAGCAAGGCGGCGGAAACAGCCACGGCTACGCGGGCACCGCCTTCACGCTCCGTCTCTGGCAAGACGGCGGCTGGTATTTGAACCGCATGAATCAGAACGTCGCGAGCGGCACTATCGCCGGCTTCGACGGAACTCCCGGCAAGTGGCACAAGCTGGCTCTCGAGGTCGACGAGAACCAGATCACTGCTTTCATCGATGGTGTCGAGGTTCACTCCTTCACCGACGACACGCATCTCGCCGGTCGCGTCGACCTCCTGAGCGGCCCGCTGAGCGTTCAGTTCGACAACCTGCTCGTCGAGAGGCTCGAAGGAAAACCCGCCTACTACGTCGAGTACCTCGACAACCTCGAGATGTACGACCTATCCCCCGAGCGAAAGAAGAAGCTCGAATACAGCGGAAACTGGGCTCACGAAGTCGGCAAGAGCATGTACGACTACCACCGGACCCTCTCGACCAGCTCGGGAGCCGGCGCCACGCTCAAATACACCTTCACGGGGACCGGACTCGACATCCTCGGCGGGAACAACGGGACAGCGGCTCTCGATGTGACCATCGATGGGAAGCTCCGAGACGGTCCCGCGGCTCAAACCCGAGCCTCCGATCAGCTCTACCAGACCTTCAGCCTACGAGGACTCCCGCGCGGTGAGCACACCGTCGAGCTCAAGGTCCTGAGCGGTACCTTGGTGGTGGACGCGGTCGGCGTCGTGGAGTGAATGAACCTCCTAGGAACAGAAAAAAGGGCGCCCCTCGAGCTTTTAGGGCGCCCTTCTTTTGTGAGGCGGGCGCGCCTTAGAAGCGCATGAAGAAGTCCCAGGAATCCTCAGCGATCCAGTTCTTGCCGCCTTCGTTGTCGATGTTGGTGTGGCCGCCGCCAAAGGTGCAGACGCGGGTGGGGTAACCGGGGTCACAATCTTCGAACTCGTAGCAGACGTGATTGCCGCCCGTATGAATCGGGATTTCGGCCGGAATCTTACAGCCGTTGTCCTCCGCCTTCTCGATCGCGATGAACTTCGCGCCTTGCTTCGCGCCCTCGTTGTTCACCCAAGGACAAGTTCCATCCTGAAGGCCCGTCGTGTGCATCCAGGCGATGGGCTCGCGGGTCTTCTGGGGCAGCCAGATATTGTAGTTCGCGGGGGCGATGCCGACGGCGGCGCGAATGTCCTGTTGGTGATTGGTCGACAGCGAATAGGTGATCATGCCGCCGAAGCTGAAGCCTGTCGCGAACACGCGCGTCGTGTCGATGCAGAGATTCTCCTTCACGAAGGCGAGGAGATCATCGAAGAGCGCATGGTCCTTTTGTTGCCAAGTGGCGCCGTCGGACTGAGGCGCAACGAAGATCGCTCGGACACCATCCGCCTGAGCGAGCGGCTTCAAGAAATAGTAGTCTTGATCGCGCACAGCCTCGGAGGTGCTCCCGATCCAGTGTGAGGTATAAAAGAGGCGGTGCGGCTCGTTTTCGTCGTAGTTATTGGGGATATCGATGATGTACGAGCGGTCTTGGCCGCTGCTCATGATGCTGCGTTTGCCGCTCATGATCGTCGCTGGCTTGCCGCAGCCGGCGCTCTTCACCGGAGGGTTGCCCAGCGGAAGTCCTCCCCCTTCGCCGGAGCCACCCGTGTTGTCCGAGCCGCCCGAGCTCTCCGAGCCACCCGAGCTTGCTCCTCCCGTGCTCTGAGCGCCGCCAGCAGCCCCGCCGCCCGCTGGGTTCGCGCCGCCGCTCGCGGCTCCCCCAGAGCTCTGAGCGCCACCGCTTCCGGGGCTCCCGCCTCCGCTTGAGCTCCCTCCCGCGCTCGGTCCGCCGCCCGCAGCTGCTCCTCCGCTTGCCGCCGGAGCCCCTCCCGTCTCAGCGCTCCCGCCCGTTCCCTGAGCGTCATCGCCCGCAGGTTCGCCGGAGCAGGCACCAAGGGAGAGCGCAACAGCGCCGAGAAGAGCGAAAGAAGATTTCATGGGGGACACGGTACCTCGCTGGGGCGACAGGGGCGGTTTAGGTTTGTACAGCGTGTTCTCATTCGAGAGAGCCGAAAAGGTGCCCCTGCGGGCCCTCCCTCTCTGGAAAATTCCCCTCTTCGTGACCGAAATGCCAGCACAAAACGCGAACAACCTCGGGTAGCGCTACCACTCGCCGCATGGACGGCCTCACGAGTTCCATCCTAGATGGTCGAGGCCGCTTCTTTTGGGCCAGAAACGGAAAAGCACCGCCCCTCTCCGAGAACGAGGGACGGTGCCTACGGCGGAGAAACTCCGCATGGGGGGAGCGGACCTTAGGGGTTCGCCGGGGGCGAGAAGCGGAACTCCACGCGCCGATTCATGGCCCTCGCTTCGCGACTCTGGCCCTCGGCAATCGGGCGAGACTCGCCGTAGCCTGTAGCGATGAGTCGCTCGGGAGGAACTCCCGCGTTCACAAGGAACTGACGCACGCTGTCGGCGCGCCCTTGGGAGAGGCGCAGGTTCGACGCGTCACTTCCGACGTCATCGGTGTGGCCATCGATCGCGATCACACCGAGCTCCGGCCGAGCTTGAATCACTCGGGCCATCTCGATCAGGAGCGGCTCGCTCTTGCCTGAGATGACTGTCTTCCCGGTTTCGAAGAAGATCGGCTCGAGGGTTCGGATCTGACCGTCGAGGACCCGAATCATGTCGGGGCAACCGTCGTGGTCGTCGATCTGGTTGATGGTCTCAGCGTCCATCGGGCACTGATCCTCAGAGTCGGGAATTCCGTCGCCGTCGTTGTCGTTATCGGGGCACCCATCTTGGTCCTGGAACCCATCAAGGTCTTCGGCCTCGAGCGGACACATGTCGATGCCGTTTTTGATTCCATCACCGTCCGCGTCGAGCTCGGGACAAGCAGCCGGATCTTCCGGAGGAACCTCGCTCAAACAGGGATCAGGCGGGGGCGCCTTGGCGACGACCTCGCGCTTGGGTTCGGGGGTGGGCTTCGGCACTTCGACTTGCTCTTCCTTGCGGTTCAGCCGGACGCCGCCCATGCCGAGCGCGTGCAAATTCGGCGCGCCGAGGCCATCGGTGAGACCCGGCCCGAGCCCCGCCGCGACGCTCCAGTTTCGCGCCGCATAACGAACACCCAATAGTGCACTCAGGGGAACGTTCCCGTCAGAGAACGCATTCGCGAAGGGAGTCCGCCCCTGAAGCTCGGCCGTCAGGGCCAGACCTCGCCAAATGTCGAGGTTCAGGCCCGCGCCGAAGGTGAACTGACTCCCTACGTTGACGTCTTGCAGGCTGCGTTCTTCGCGGAAGAGGGCCCCGGCGTTCAAAGCCACGAAGCTCCTCTTCTCCTCACCGAAGGACTTGCCGAGCATGATCCGGGGACCGCCGCTTGCGGCCCTGTCGGCCACGAGTTGGCTGCTCTGTCCCACGGGAACAGCCACGCGACCGGCAAGGCCTAACTCAAAAGGGGCGGCAACATCCAGGACGTTCACGCGGACTTCCGCCTCAGGGTTTCCGACGGAGACGCCGTCCGGCGTGAGCCCCGTGGTGCCGACCGCCTGCCCGGACTGAGCATACAGGGGCACCATGGCGGCGACGTGGAAGCGATCGAAGAGAGCGAGACCCGCGCTCAAGTAGAGCGCACCCTGAGCGTCGATCAGAGCCACCTCTTCTCCGGTCGCCGTGTTTTTCATGACGAGCGGATCATCGGCGTAACGGAGCATGGCGCGCCCGAAGAAGCTCAGGTGATCCATCGGGATCGTCGGTCGCTCAGTCCAGAGCAGATCTTCGGGAGCGAGAGGGGTCGGATTCGCATCCGTCGAAAACCCCTGAGCCCGAGCCTCGGGAGCGAAACCGAGGGTCCCGACGAGAGTCGCCGCCACCGCGGCGGCGGCTCGCCGCCGCCGCATCAAGAGGGCCGCTCCGAAGAGGACCGCGAGAAGGCCCGACTTCGGACCACCCGTGGGCCCGGTACCCATCGAGCAGGCACCGCCGCGGATTTGCCACGCGCCCTCGTCTTCATCCTCGTCGAGGGGCTTCACAGGCTCATCATCGCCGCCCTTGGCGCCGCTGCCCTTCGAATCATCGTCGGACCCTGCAGAACCGTTCGAAGAGGAGGAGCCGTTCGAGGTCGATTTGCCTCCGTCGCCCGAGTTCCCGCCGCCGTTCGACTTCGCCCCAGTATTGTCGGGATCCTCGGAACCCGCGGAACCAGAGCCGGAGGCCGCACCAGAGCCAGACGCCCCAGTGCCCGACGCCGCACCAGAGCCAGACGCCCCAGTGCCCGACGCCGCACCAGAGCCAGACGCCCCAGTGCCCGACGCCGCACCAGAGCCAGACGCGCCAGTGCCCGACGCCGCACCGGAGCCAGACGCCCCAGTACCGGACGCCGCACCAGAGCCAGAGGCGCCAGTGCCGGAGGTCGCACCAGAGCCGCTTCCGCCCGTGTTCGGGTTCGAACTGGAACCAGCGCCGCCGCTTCCGTTCTCGTTCTCCCCACATTCGGGGATCGGCACGTGGGCGCAGAGGCCAATCGGTTCGACACAGACGTCGAGCGTGCAGCTATCGGCATCGTCACAATCGAGGACGGACTCACAGCTTTCGCCTTCACCGTCCGCTCCGCCCGACGAGGCTGCTGCGCCAGAACCGCCCGCACCTGCTCCGCCGGAGCCTGCGCCACCGGAGGCGCCGCCGCCACTGCCACCACCGGTCTCGTGGCAGCCGAGGATGCCCACGTTGAGGCAGATGTTGCCGATCGAGATGCAGAGGTCGAGCGTACAGGTCAGCCCGTCGCCGCACTGGGCATCGTTCTGACAGCCACCGTCAGGAGTATCTTCCGGCTCGCAATCCAGAGTCGGGTTGTTCACACAGGCGCCCATGATGCAGCGAGAGACGGTACACTCGGGGCCCGCAGCGCAATCGCTATCGATCATGCACTCGGGACCCGGATCGGGCTCTGGCTCCGGTTCAGGCTCGGGCTCTGGCTCCGGTTCAGGCTCCGAGTCGGGGTCACAGCCGAGGAGCGGCAAGTAGAGACATTGACCGAGGACACAGTCTCCAATCTGACAGACCAGACCGCCCTTACACTGATTGTCCCCACTACAGCCGAGCAAGGAGAGCTTCTGACGCGACTCGCGCGTCGTCTCATCGAGGGCCTCATCTCTCACCCCCTGACAGGCGAAGGCAAGCAAACACAGGACCGGCAATGTTTTGAAAAAGTTCCATCTCATAAATAGCTCCTCGTGACTCCCTGTGTGCTCTCAGCAAGGTTCGGGCCACCCGGATGCGCTAGATTCTCGTCGTTTCTGACTGAGAGTTTCGAGCCGGGGCATAGTTTGCTGTCGAGACGACCGGTCAAAATGACCGAACGGGCGAAAGCGCCCTCGCCCTTCCGGAGTCACCCCGATCGACCAATCGCACAAATGCTAGGCAACCTTGCTCAATCACACACCGCACCGCCTCCCTCTTCCCCACACATCACACACAACATCCTCACGCATGAGCCCCACAATCTCATCCCGAGACACCACTTCCGCATCTGCGCACCGAACTCCGAGAGTGCACAAGGAGCAAGCGCGCAACCGCAAAGCGCTACAGCGTTCTTCCTCCGCGCCACCGCGGACAAAAACGAGCGGACCCGCTTTCGCGAGCCCGCTCTCCCTACCCCCTTTTCTCTCCCTACGGAGAGGCTCCTTGGGGTCCTTCCCTCAACGCTTGAGTCTACCTCAAAGCGAAGGGGTTTTCCTGGCTCAAGAGTCCTTCGGGCCGCTGTCCGAGGACCTCACCACGCGCATCCCTGTCCACCGGAAATCCCAACCCAGCGAGACACTTCAATTTCCAATATCGACAATCGCCGCCACTCCCGGACGAACGCGCGTCACGAAGTAGGACGTTCCCCCACCTTCTGACTCGACCTTCAGCGTGTGCTCACCGAATGGAAGGCTCGCGGAGAAACGTCCCGTGCCCAGCAACTGACCATCCTTCCAAACTTTCACGCCAGCCGGCGCATTCACTAAGACATCACCGGTCGCGCGCGGGACTTCTTTCACCGACTCCTCTGCTACCGGTGCGCTAGGCAAATAAGCGGGGCTCGCGGTCCTCACCGCCGGCTCCTTTTGGAGAGCCACTTGCGCTTGGGGCTGACTCGGGACGACCTCAGAGGGAACTTCGATGGCTCCCAGCTCTTCTCCCAGATTCGGCTCGGGAAGTGCGTCCGAAGGGACCTCGGCAGCGACCTCTCGGGGACCGCCCATCGGAAGGGCCTCCACGTCTTCACCTTCAATAGCAAGCTCCGCATCGACCGGATCGGCCGCCATCTGAGTCGCTCGCGGAGTCTCACCAAAGAGCGGATTGAAGCTCATCTCGCTCATCCGCGTGTTGCCTCCGCTCCGCACCGCCGCCTGAAGCGTGAATCCGAAGATGACGAGGAGCGCAGCCAAGATCACTCCCGCCTGCACCTTGCCCTTACGCTTCGGTTTGCGCGCCACGACGCGCATTCGGGGCGCCGCTTCGTCCTCGAGCCACGAGAGCTGAGCCACGCGCTGAAGTTCCTCAATCGGAGGCGTGACGATGCAGGTGGTTGAATCATCCTGAGACATCGGGTCTCGACCGCCGAGAAAAGCGTCGAGAGGATTCGGAGGCAAAATCGGCTCGCCCACGGAACGCGGCACCTCCGGCTCCAGCTTCTTCAGCATCGAGAGCTGCATCTTGGTCGAGATACCCACGAGCTCGTCGGGGAAAATCGTCGACATCAGCGCTTGCGCTGCGGTCACTCCCGCTTCGCCGTCCATCTGAGCGAGTCGCTTCAGTTTCGCCTCAATGACGCTGAGCTTGACCCCGCCGCGCGCCATCAGCGTCTTCTGGACAAACACGCCCATCTCCTTTGAGATCCGAGGATTCAGCGTTCGCGGATCGGGAACAGTACCCTCTTGAATGAGATCGATCGTCTCTTCGAGGGTATTACGGCGGAAGAGCCGATACCCGACAAGCATCTCCCAGAGCATCACGAGGATCGAGAAGGCTTGGCCCGCCTCGGCGGAAGCCACATGGGGGCTTCGGTAGGCTGCGCTCGCCTCGTGACCACCGAGCGGGAACCCGGAGGTGAGCGTCTCGAGCCACGACCAGCGCCGATCGAGTCCCCGGACGAGCCCGCTATGAAGAACGAAGTATTCCGTAGGAAGGACGAGGTTTCGGTCACTCGAGGCAGGCAGAGTCGGCTCACGGAGAGTGACTTGGGCGGCGCGAACGAGCTCGAGAGCGATCCAGGCCACGGTGCGCTCGTGGAGCGGAGTCAGGGTCAAGTCGCGCTGGCGGGAGAGAGCCTTAATCAGCTGCGCAATCGTCGCGCCGTGGAGGTAGGGAGCGGCGGCGTAGATCTCATCATCCACAAAGCCGACCTCGGCGAAGTGACAGATGCGCTCGTCTTTTTCGACCTCAGCTCGGGCAGCCGAAGAAATACCTCTCCAGAATTTTTGGTCGACGTTCTCGCCGCTGAAGAACTTCACGACACTGAGCTCTCCAGTATGAACGTTTTCAGCGAAGTAGGTCGACGACGCACTCCCCAAGAGTCCGTTCAATCGATACGATCCAATGACCAGTCCCTCTGATTTCTCCATTTGATGCACCCTCCTGACTTGCGCCAAGCTACTTCCGCGAAGATGAGCGGTAAGGCTTACGCAAGAACCGGACCGACTTCCGGGAGCGTTCGCTCGATGGTGAGTCATGAAGGAGTTCGAGGACGCTCCTGCTCGAGTTTTCGCCCCTGTTCGCGTCCGCTCCGGCCCGGAGCGAGCCCGTCCTCGGGGCCCTTTCGGACGACGGGCCAAAACTCGTTCTGCTGACCGATCAGGTCATTTTGACCGGTCGGACCTACTGGCCGGGAGAGGCGCGACCTTTTTCGGACAACGAGCCAACGCGGATTGCCTGGTTTTTTTCGGGGTCCAGCTCGGCACGAGCCCTGCATAGGTAGATATCACCATGGAGAGGGAGCCCCTGGTCGACACTCGACACCTCACGAAGCTGCGCGGCTTCGGATGGGGAGTCGCGTTCGCTTGGCTGACCCTCTTCGCGCGACCGGGCCCCGCCTGGGGTGCGAGTCCGAGCTCGGCCGACAAGGCCTCGAGCGAAAGCGTCGAACGAGCCGCGAGCTTCTTCGAACAGGGCGTCGAACATTTCGTCGCGGAGCGCTTCGAAGCGGCCGCCCGCGCCTTCTTAGACGCGGACCGGATCCTGCCGAGCGCCGACGCGCTGGGCAATGCTTTGTCCGCTGCCCGCCGGTCTCACGTGGATCTTCTGATCTTGCGCGTGGCCCGTGAGGTGCTTGTGCGCGGAGACACAACGGAACCGTTGCGCTTTGCTGCCCGGGAGGCCATCGCCGAGTCCGAACCGCGGGTTTCTCAGGCGGTCCTCCAATGCACAAGGCCCTGCACGCTCACAATCGACGGCACGGAGGCGCTGCCCGGTCTTCACGACCTGAGCCCCGGCTCTCACCACATCACCGCGACCTTCGGCGAAGCCGAAGCTGTCGACCGCCGCGAGGATTTTCGGGCGGGAGCGCGCCTCACGCTCACCTTCGAGCCGCCCCCCGCGTCCGAAAAGGCTCCGGCACCTGCTCCTGTCGGCGCAGGGAGCTTCGATACGCCCCCAGAAAACGCGCCCGGCCCGGCCTCCCTGAGGCCCGGCTCGACTCGAGCCGAGAAACCGCGCGCCGCGAGTGTCGTCCGCCAGGTTCAACCGGATCTCGAAGACAGCGCCCCCGAGAGCTCGCGTCTTCCAGGCGACAAGATCCTCTTCTACTCAGGTGTCGCGGCGACGCTCGGTTTGGTCACAGCCGCGACCGTCAGCGGCGTCGACGCGGTGAGTTATCACAATGGGATTGGGGATGTGCCGAGTCCCGTGGAAAGAGAAGAGAACTCGGCGCGGGCGCTTCGAACCGATGTGCTCGTAGGGGCGAGCGTCGGGGCGGCGCTCTTGACCGCTGCTTGGGGAGTTTTCGGGGTTGAGTGGAGGCCGGTCCAAAAGACCCGCGTGTCCATCTCGGCCGATCATCTTGGCTTCGTGACGGGGGGGAATTTCTAACATGGTTACCGCTCTCACTTCGCTCGAAATTCGGGAACTGATGCCGCTCGGCACCGGCGGCATGGGCACGGCCTATCTGGCCTGCACCAAGGCAGGCCATTTTGAGCGCCTCGTCGTCCTCAAGCGCCTCCACGAACACCTCGTGGACGATCCCGACGCCAGGCAAAGGCTCCTCGCAGAAGCGGAGCTCGCCGCCTACGTCCATCATGCAAATGTGGTCGGCGTCCAGCACGTCGGGAAAGACGAGCGCGGCCTCTTCATCGTCCTCGACTACATCGAGGGAACCTCTCTGAACCATTTGATTCTGGCCCAGAGCCCCCTCTGTATTCCGGAGCCGATCGCGCTCCGCATCGCCCTCGACTGTCTCGCGGGGCTCTCCGCGATCCACACGACGACCGACAATCGCCGTCAGCCGCTCAATATCCTCCATCGCGACGTCACCCCTGACAACGTTCTGGTGGGACTCGACGGCCTCGCTCGCTTGAGCGACTTCGGCATCGCTAAGAGCTCTCGCAGCACGGTCCAAACGGGGCCACTCCAGCTCATCGGCAAGCTGCCTTACATGGCACCGGAGTACGTCGACCGCGGCCAAATCGGGCCAGCGATGGATGTGTACGCGATGGGCGTGACGCTGTGGCAATTGCTCGTGGGGCGCCTCCCTTGGGAAGCCCAGGAACAGGCCCAGTACCTGGTAAAAATCCTGATCGACGGCGTCCCGCCGCTCCCCGAAGAAGGGAACCATAGCCCTGAGCTCCGCGCCATCGTGGCGAAAGCTTGCGCGCTCGACCCGACCCAGCGCTACCAAACAGCGCGCGAGATGGCCGAGGCCCTCGAAGGGCTCCGCGCCACCCATCAGATCGCTGAACACAGTCAGGTCGCCGCTTATGTGACCGACGCCGCGGGACACGAGGCCGAGTTCCGACGTGAAGAGGCTTCGATGCGCCTCGCGCTCGCTTCCTTGGAGCCCTCCGTCAATGGTCCCCTCTCGGATCGGGCTATCCCGAGTATCCCGAGCCTGCCCTCGTTGGCTGCGCTCGGACGCGTCTCGGAGTTTCCGAAGGTCCCGGCGGTGTCGGAGTTCGGACGCGCCTCGGAGTTTCCGCGCATGCCGGCGCTTCCGGACTTCGCGCGGAGCGCGGAGATCTCCAAGCAAAGGCCCGCGCAGGTCGCAGGTGATCGCCCTGCTCCTCAGGTCCCCGGAGCGCCATTGCTCCCCGACTTCACGCGCGCCTCAAAGCTCCCCACGGTTCGGATCCGCGAAGCTGAGCCTGAGCCGAAAACCCTGAGCTCCGCCTCCCTCGTGCCCACGCCCCACGCCTGGACCACGGCGGACGAGGTGCGCGAGTCCGACGAGCGTCTGGAGAGCGCGATCCGTCCCACGCTTCCGGCGACACCTCGCACGAAGAGTCGCGCGAAGCTCTACATCTGGGGCGCAGTCTCGCTGATCATTGGCTTCGGCGCCACGCACCGCACCCGCGGGTTCGGCATCTTCGAACTCTCCGCGTCCCACGCGGCCAGTCTTGCGACCGCAGAGCTCACCGAGAGTCCTACCCCGTTAGAACTGGCAAGCGCGGAGCTCAGCGCTCCCGATATCGCTCCTGCCCGGGGCCCCGAAGAGCCGCTCCCCGTGACCGCCATCGCTCTCGCGGAAGAACCGAGCTCCTCCCCGCCGCGCCCGGCCGAGCCCTCTGTCCGAGTTCCCTCTGAGGCCACCGCCGCCCAACGCTCCACTGCTCAGCTGCGACCCACGAGCGCCTCAAGATCACCGACAGTCACAGTCAGCGCGCAGAAACCGGGGCCAGAAAAACTCAAAGCGGCCCCTCTCGGGCTCGTCACCCAAAACCCTTACAAAAGCGGGAGCGCTCCAGAAAACCATGCGCTCACCACAGCCCCCAAACGTTAACAGATTGGTTGTCATTTTTATGAACTTTCTCTCGAAAGCTTTCCAGGGCGCGTCCGTAGTCTATGTTTGCCGCGCTTTCGTGCGCGGCACCGGCACATGAAAGGGAAGGTAGGGATGACACGACGCCCGAACGCGGACCCGGGGCACGATGCGCAACCGCAGGTCGCCACAATCGCCAGCTGCTTGCTGCACGATTTCGGCAATCTGCTCACGCTCATGGGAGGGCATGCGGAACTTCTCGCCCGCAATGCTGCCCTCGACGACAACGCGCGCGACGACGTCGCTTCGATCCGGAGCGCCGTCCGTCGCGCGATGCATCTCGTCTCGAACTGGTCAGACTTCCTTCGGCCAGCGAGCTCCGAATGGGTAGTTGTACCTCTCGAGGGACTCTTCCGTGAGATCGAGGATCTCGCGACGCCGAGCCTCTCCAGCAACGTCCAGCTCGAGATCCATTTCGACAGGAAGCTCTCGGTCCAGTCGAACTACGAACACCTCCAGCGGGCTATTTTGAATCTCGTCCTGAACGCCCGAGACGCCGTCGGGCGTCGAGGAAAGCTCGAGATCACAGCTGAGCCCTGCCCGCGCCACGGTGTGTCGACGGGAGGAGTGCGCATCACGGTCAAAGATTCCGGAAGCGGTATCTCTCCCGAACACTTGGAGCGGATTCGCGAACCATTCTTCACGACGAAAAAACACGGCTCGGGCCTTGGCTTGCCCCAGGTCAGCGAGTTCGTCGAAAAGAATGGAGGAACCCTCGAGATTCGGAGCGAACTCGGCGCTGGCAGCGAGTTTTCAATGATTCTTGCCCGTGGCCCCGAAGTCTCCTTCGTCCAGCCCCACAGCGAGCCTCCTCCCTCCCACCAACAAGGCACGATCCTCGTCGTCCAACGGGACGAGACCTTGTGCTCGCTTCTCCGTGACGTCCTCAAGCGCGCAGGATACACGGTCCTCGTCGCCGCGGGCGCAGGGGACGCCCTCCTCGTGTTGGCGCGCTTCCAGTCGACGCTCGACGCCGTCATCCTCGACTCCGATCTGACCTGGATGCCCGTGGGGGAGCTGAGCGAGCAGATTCGCCAGGAGTATCCGTCGATCCCGATCCTGGTCCTGACGAACTCGCCCGCCTGCACGGAACTAGAAGCGGACCGGGTCATCCTCAAGCCCTTCGACGCCAAGACCTTCGCCCAGGACGTGTGTCAGCTGTTGACCCGCCGTCCTCAGCTCATGTCCGAGACGAGAATGAAGGTGCTGCCCCCTCGTTCGTTCCTCAAACCCGATCGCGAGAAGATCGGCTGAATCGAACGCGGGTCAGGCCGCCCCTCGGGGCCGGCGGCCTGGGCTCTCCCTCACTCGAGGTGGTGCCGCTTGAGCAGACGCCGAAGGTTCGAGGGATCCAGGTGCGCGAGGCGCGCAGCGTCCGCCCGAGACCCGTCCACTGCAGCCAAAAGTCGCTCCAAGTAACGCCGCTCGAAGGCATGCCGCGCAAGGCGCAAGGGTTCGACCGGCTCGGCCGGGTCCGTCACCTCAGCGCGAGGGGTGACGACCCCGCTGCTCGGAGGCATCCAGTTTTCAATGGTCTCGAAGAGCTCCACGGTGACCTCGTCCGCGGCCAGGATGAGCGCTCGTTCGATTGAGTTCTCGAGCTGACGCAGGTTGCCGCGCCAGGATTGTTTCATGAGCCATTCGAGAGCGGCGGGTTCGATGGAGGGGGGCGTTCGGCCCTGCTTGCGGGACAGCTTGTTCAGGAAGTGCGCGGTGAGCAGCGGAATGTCCGCGAGCCGCTCCCGCAGCGGCGGGATGCGGAGATGGAACACGTTCAGACGGTAGTAGAGGTCCTCCCGGAAGCGCCCCTGACTGACCTCCTGTTCGAGGTCCCGATGGGTGGCGGCGATGACGCGAACGTCGACAGGACGATTGGTCTCAGAACCGACGGGTCGGATCTCGCCTTCCTGGAGCACGCGCAAGAGGCGCGTCTGGGTCGAGAGTGTCAGCTCGCCGACCTCGTCGAGGAAGAGCGTGCCCCCGGAAGCGGCCTCGAAAATGCCCCGGCGAGAGGTGGTTGCGCCGGTGAAGGCGCCACGCACGTGCCCAAAAAGCTCACTTTCGAGCAGGCTCTCGCTCAAAGCGCCGCAATTGATGGCCAAAAACGGGCCTTGGCTGCGGTTTGACTGGGCATGCAGGTCTCGGGCGACGAGCTCCTTGCCCGTACCCGTCTCGCCGATGATGAGCACGGTCGCGTCCGTGGGTGCGACGGCTGAGATCATGCGACGGAGCACGGTCATCACCGGCGTGCTGCCGACGATCGTCTGCCCCGACTCATTGGAGAGACGCTCCTTCAGGTCTCGATTTTGCTTGAGGAGGTCATGGTGAGCGAGGGCCCGACGACAGGCGGCGACGACGACCTCGGACGACTCGAAGGGCTTGCTGAGGAAGTCGAACGCCCCCCTCTTCATGGCGGTGACCGCCGCCTCGACGCTCCCCTGGGCTGTCATGACGACAACCGGCAGCTCCGGGCGCTGTTTCCGCGCAAGTTCCAAGAACTCGAAGCCGTCCCGCTCGGGCATGTTGAGGTCGACCAGGACCATCCCGGGCAGCCTCCTCTCGATTTGCTCGAGGCCTTCCTCGACGCTCGCGGCGTGCTCCGTTTCAATCCCCGCCTCCCCTAGGAACCTCCCGATCAGCCTCCCTACCGGCACCTCGTCGTCCACGACGAGAACGGCCCCATTGTCTGGTGATGACCCCTTTTCTGGCACACCTGGTGATTTACACGAAAAGGGCCACGCTCGTAATGTCGCAGTGATGGGGGATTTTGGAAAACGGGCCAAACGGGTCGGTAAAAATGACCCGTCCAATTGACTGACTGGACGACGGGCCAAACGAGCTTCATGGCCAAAATCAACGGAGTTTCCCAAGGCACACCGTTTGCAAACCTAGGGGCGTGCGCCCAGCCAAAAACGAAACCCAGGGTCATCTCACGTGGGGGAACTATGAGTTGCTCGAAGTGCTCGGGCGCGGGGGGATGGCCACCGTCGTCCGCGCCAAACGGCGCGTTGGTTCTCCAGCGGATGTCGCTCTGAAGTTCCCCCACCCAGAGGTCCTTCAAGACCCTTACGCCCTCGAAGCCTTCCACCTCGAGAGCGAGCTGGGACAAAGCCTGCGCCATCCGAGCCTCGGGGAAACCTACGGCATCGAAGCCGTGGACGGACGCGAGGCCCTCGTCCTCGAGCTGATTCGCGGGGTCTCCCTGCACACCGTTCATGAGCGCCTCCTGCGCCCGAGCGCCGACGAGCGGGACTTCTTCGTCGTCGCGTCCTTAGTGGCCCAGGTTGCCCACGGGCTCCAGGCTCTCCATGTCCACCGCTCGTCCGACGGGACCGCCCTCCGAGCGGTACACCGGGACGTCACGCCCAAGAACATCATCGTCACCCACGATGGCGTTCCGAAGGTCATCGACTTCGGCATCGCCTTCTCCGCGGTCCGCAACTTCCGCACGGCGACGGGCATGATCAAGGGCAAGGTCTCCTACATGGCCCCCGAGTATCTGCGGGGGCTCGCCTGGGACCATCGCGTCGACATCTGGTCCCTCGGAGTCGTACTCTGGGAGCTCTTGACCGGTCGGCGCCTGTTCTCGTCTTCGTCGCCTACGCTCACGATCCAAGCGATCCTCTCGGCACCGATCCCGTCCCCGAAAAAGCTTCGCCCAGAAATTCCCGATGAGCTCGCGCGCATCGTCCAGCGCACCCTCGCCCGCGATCCCCTGGAGCGCACCCCCACGGCGACCCTATTGGCCGCGGAGCTCGAAGAGTTCCTGGAGACCTACGACATCCACGAGCACGCGAGCGGTGCCGCGGCTTGGATCGATGAAATCACGGCACCCGCCGCTTCTTCCACCTTCGAACGAGCCGTACTCAGCACAGAGACCTCGCCCATCGCCCACACTGCGGTGATCTCTTCGAAACGGTCTCGGTAGATTCTATGAGTATCGCGCGAAAGTGGACAGGACTCCCGATCGGCTGTTTGCTCATCGTGAGCGGCTGTTCGCTCTTGCTCGAGCTACCTCCCGAAGAACAGAGTCAGTACTTCGACGATGGGCTCGGAGGACAGACAGAGCGCGACCCTCAGGGCACCGGATCTCATTCTGAGAGCGGGGGCGCGCGCGCGGACGGCAGCGGAGCTCAGCCTGGAGGCGGCGGCGCGAAGGACAAGCACACGGGAGGAGCTGCTCCCGACCGGGGCGCGGCAGGAGAGTCGGGAAGCGATCCCTCCGGAGGTCGATTCGGCTTGGGTGGCGAGCTCACCTCTGCAGGCGGAAGCGGGAACGCATCAAGCTCAGGAGGAGCAGAGAGCTCAGGCGGAGCGTCCGGAGGGGCAACATCAGGGAGCGGCGGAGCGGCGTCAGGTGGGTCGAGTGCGGGCGGAGCCAGCTCCGGCGGTACCGGCGCCGGAGCATCAGGAGGCGCGCCCACAGGGGGCAGCTCCTCGGGAGGCGCGAGCGGAGGCTCGGGCGGCAGTGGCTCCTGCGTGACGCCCTGTGACTGCGATGGCGATGGGTATCTGTCGGACTCAATGGCCTGCGGCGGAAACGATTGCGACGACGAAGACAACCGCGTCCACCCGGGCCAGACCCAGTACTTCGCCGAACGCTCACCCAACGATCGGGTCGGCTTCGACTACGACTGCAGCGGCACCTTAGAGCGCGATCCCCTCCAAGGCTCGACAGCACTTTCCTGTCTCGATCTGGATCTCTTGGCCTGCGAAAACGTCCAAGGCTTCCAAGCGCCCCTGCCCGCCTGCGGCCAACCAGGAACCTGGGCCGAGTGCAAGGGCGTCCTCCTCGTCTGCAGCGCCTCCGTCCTCGACACCAACGTCATCGCTCGCTGTCATTGAGGGGCGCCACTCTCACCGCCGACCCACGGGCCAGCCACGCGCAACCTTTTCGGGATCCGATCCGCGTTCTCCGGCGCACGATTCTCACAGAATGCCATCTGAGCTCAGAGTTCCTTGTACGCTCAACGGAGCCCTGGCGCGCTTCCGCAACCGCCGGGCGCTGGATTGTGTTCAAGTCAGATGAGATGGTTGATTGATCTTTCAAAGTCTCGTACCGTCCGCTCCCATGAGCATGGGGGATCTCAGGCGGTGGTCCGTTTTCGGACTGCTCGGGTGTTTGGTACTGAGTGGTTGTCGAACATCCGGCAAGGGCTCTGGCGCAGACCAGAAAAGCGTTGAGGATGTACGTGCCGACGAAGTGTCGGTGCGAGGCCGCGCGCAGAAGTCTACTTTGCCGACAGTGACCGTGACTCTCCCCCCGAACGGTGCCCTAGGGACAACCCCGATGGCGGCGAATGGCACTTTAGATTTGAAGGATCGCTCCTCACTCAAGTCCCCAGGCGGGGAAAATCTCCCGCTTTACAATACCGGGCCAGGGACCACGGAACTCGGAGTCGGAACGATCACCGCGGCTGTGACCTCAAAAGGCCCTGTCTTCATGCGCAACAACGCTCTTGTACAGGGAAACCTCGTTACAGGAGCGCTACTGACACGACAAGCTGGCGCCACCGTCACCGGAACAATTTCTCAAAACGCGACTATCCCTGCCCCGATCAGCACGACCTGGACTGTTCCTCTCGTATCTTCCCCGTCCCTACCCCAGACGGTGAACTACGATGAGTCGGCCTCGCTCGCGCCCGGAAGCTATGGAAAGCTCACCGTGCTCCATCACGGAAAGCTAACGTTAACCTCAGGCACCTATGCCTTTTCTGACCTCGAGCTCGAGTGGGACTCGGAGTTGAGACTTGAGTTGGATCCGACAAAGGGACCTGTGATCATCTACACTGACGCGTTTTCGGCATTCCGAAGCGCCGTCACCGGTATCAACGGAGATCCTTCTGAGAACCTTCTCCTCGTCTACCGAGGAGCTTCCTCGGTCCGCATAGAGCGACCAGCTCTGATGGCACTCGTCGCCCCTGACGCAAACGTCGAATTCGGAACAGGTGGAGTCGTCCATCGTGGCTCCTACTACGCGAAGGGAATTTCGCTCGACCCGGATGTGAAGGTGGTGCACGTGCCCTTCAAGTACTGGGACTGGCTCGAACCTCCAACACCTACTGTCTCCTGTGTCCTGCCGACAGGTCGTGGCAAGTATGCAGTGGCGTTTGGCTACCAGAACCCGCTCACAGCCGCTGTCACCGCTCCGCTAGGTACTACCAATCATCTTCTTCCGGACCCAGGGTCTCCTCACTCGCCACCGACGACTCTGCTCCCCGGCGGGCACGAGCGAGCCTTCTGGGCGCCGATGATGGGCGAAACGCTGACCTGGAATCTCTTCGGACGCTCAGCAACCGCAACGCGCACTTCGCCCCGCTGTGAGTTCGAATTGACGCCCGATGATAGTGAGCCTGACTACTATTCTGAAGGCCGGCCTTATCCCCACCCGGGCGTTCCTCCGGTCCCCGCGCCGAAACGCGAGCGCATCTCCCGCGAGAACGCATCCGGGGCGGGGGTATTTGCGGGGATGATTCCCCTCGATGCCGTGGTTCTCGAGAACAGTCCCGGCGTCCCCGGGTCAAGCACTCCCGAGGTCTCTGACCCGGAGTACCCGGCCTTCCTGGGAGTCCCCCCCAACATTCCGGACGGCGTCCAGTTTCACTCACTCGTGGGTGACCCGACTCGTCGGTACCTGACTTTGACGATGGAAACGCAGGTTCCGGGCGAGGGCTGGCCCGAAGGGACCGATCTGCGAATCAGCGGCACCTTTCGCGATCAGCCGGACCTGAATGAAACCAGAGTCAACGTCATCGACAACGTCGGAAGGTTCGGCCGGGGTTTCTCGGTGCCGGCCGACTCTCTCTTCGAGCTCACGGTCCAGCAGATCGAGTACAACCACTTCAGCGACCACGAGTCATTCATCCTGAGGCTGACCGTGGACCCCGTGTCCGGCAACTTCCTCGCGCGGCAGGAGAGCGGCAGAATCCAGAAACACTGGGTCTTCCCGCTGCCCTTTGTTATTTCAAGCTACGAACAGCTCAGCGTTGAGACGATACCGGGGTCCTTCGGCGAGCCGAAGCACTTCACCTTCCACGGGGACAATCATGTCATTTGGACTCTCTCGGGCGAGCCCGCGCAGCAACAAACACCCTTCACTGAAGAGGATCGGACGCAGGTCTGCCTAAACTGGACCGCCTACTTCGTGGACGAGGAGCTACCCTCGCTCGACGGAGTCACGGAGGAGTTCACCGGGAAGAGGCTCGAAAACAATCTTCGGGTGCGCGGCTACCCGGCCTCATACGCCGGGTACGAGCTCGCCACGAAAGGCGTCGCAGGCTCGCACAAGCAAATAGGTCTCCTCGATGAGAACGGCTGCATCCCCGGAGGCGTAGCCACCGCAGGTCTCGCCTATCGCCCGGAGGTCACGGACGGGTCCCGAGGCGGTGTGGCGTTTTCCGTCCGTCTTCACGGTCAATTCCGACATCCAGGGTGGCCGGATGGCTCTGAGATCCTATTGAACGACGGCGACGTTGCCCAGGAGTTTCACTACACCCATTTCCCAGGCTGGTCGGCCGTGGACGGTCTTCTCGTTCCCCCCGAGACCTTGGAGATTACGGCGGCCCACAGGAACGAGAAGTCGACCGCCGCCGCAATCATTTCGCAGATGGTTCGTCGCTTCGCCGAAGAAGGAATCGTGCTCGGAACGGCGGGAGAAAACCCAACGGTCATAGACGTGACCACAGACAACGGTTACGCCGCGGGGACATTCGACTACAAGGGACAAGAGATCCTCGATTCGGCAGCCAGTGGGAAAACTCTCAGGATCGGGAGAGCATTCTTTCCCTGCGCTGACCCGAACCCGTCTCTGGTGCCAACCGCCGATGCACCTTGCGAGCGTCGCACCTGTAACGCCGACGCTGAATGCCCTGGCGGTCAGCATTGCGCTCGCGAGTCCGATGCCGGAGACGGCTGCGTGCCAGAAGAAGGAAGCTGCTATTGCGCTTGGTCCGATCAGGCGACCTGGAAGTATGTGGTTGCTCATGAACTCGGGCACACCGTGCAGGCCGCGATGCTCGGAGGGCTGCCGACAGGCGCGGGGGGATACTACTTCTCCTGCCCGGGAGGCGACTGCGATCCGGAAAACTCAGTTTACGGCCGACTCACGCAGCTCGGGAACCAGTTCTTCCTGGCCGATCCCCCTCTCATGGACCCGATCTGTGGCTGTCAACATGTCCTCGCAGGCCCCCCTGGTCACTGCCTCCAATCCATCGAGCGAGCAGAACGCTCACACACCGAGGGCTTCGGGCAGTTCTTCGCGTCACTCATCTGGAACTCCCCTGGCCACGCCAGCTGTCGCTTCAACTATTATAAAGAATTCTTGGACTTAGGGGCGGATTCTTGTCGAGTCAGGCGGGCCGATGGAACGCCGGACCCGCTCGCCTGTAAACCGTACGCCTTGGACGCTGCTACCACGGGAACGGTTTCCCTCCCCCCGATGACAGTCAATTGCAGCACCCCACACAAATGGCGAAACCAAAACAGGTGCTCCGTTGACTCATCCTCTGAGCCCATTCAGAAAGCCACTATGGGCACAGAGATGGATTGGATGACGTTCTTGTTCGATGTGAATCGTCAGCTCGGCTTCACTGAGCTCATGAACTTGCACCGTGCGGCC
>Ga0182792_1000854_pt1 | contig 26988 bp, 27 predicted proteins | sample Passage237B_FD_130497 | JGI IMG/M metagenome (GOLD analysis project Ga0182792, IMG submission 130497) | Cellulose adapted compost microbial communities from Newby Island Compost Facility, Milpitas, CA, USA - Passage2 37B (version 2) (version 2) ...
GAGATGCCGCAGGTCACCTCGTAGTTGATCGTGCCCAGCGGCACCGCGACCTGCTCGGCCAGGATCGTCTGCCCGCCTTGGCTGCCGATCAGGGTCACCTCGTCCCCGACTCGCACGTCCGAATCGGCCCCGAGATCGACGGTGATGTTGTCCATCGAGACCGTGCCGGAGATCGGGTGGCGCCGGCCGCCGATCAGCACCTCTCCCTTATTCGAAAGCCCGCGCCGCACCCCGTCGCCGTAGCCGACCGGGATCGCCGCGACCCGGGTCGGCTGCTCGGCCCGCCACGTGCGACCGTAGCCGGCGCTCATGCCCGGCTCGAAGTCCTTGACCGAGGCGACCCAGGAGTGGAGCGAAAGCACCGGGAGCAAATTGTGGTCGGCGGGATCCTTGCCGAAGGGATCCATCCCGTAGACCGCCACCCCGGGCCGGACCATGTCGAAGTGGCAGGCCGAATCGGCGATCAGTCCGGCGCTGTTGGCGGCGTGGAGTCTCACGTCAGGAAACTCGCGGCGAGCCCGCTCACCCAGTTCGGCCAAGCGATCGCGCTGCAGGTCGCGGAAGGTCGCATCTGCTTCGTCGGCGGTGGCGAAGTGAGTCCAGATCGCGGCCAGCTTCAGGTTGGGGTGAGCCGCGGCGGTCCGGGCCAGCTCCAGCACCAGCTCAGGATCGGTCGTGCCGAGCCGCCCCATGCCGGTGTCGTACTTGATGTGGACCCCGACCACCAGGCCCGCTGCCGCGGCCTGGTCGGCCAGCGTGGCGATGAAGCCCGGCTCCCAGGCGGCGACGTCCGCCCTGGCCGAGATCGCCATCTCGATCTCGCCGGGGGCCAGTGCCCCGAGCACCAGCAGCGGGATGTCCGGGACCACGCTGCGGGCCAGCATCGCTTCCGAGGCGGTGGCGAAGGCGATCCGGTCGGCTCCCGCTTCGGCGACGGCACTCACGCAGTGGAGCGCTCCGTGACCGTAGGCGTCTGCTTTCAAAACCGGGCAAAGCTCGACCCCTTCGGCCAGGCGTGACTTCAGCTCACGGCAGTTGTGCCGCAGCGCGCCAAGGTCGATCCGGGCCTCTGCCCGCTCGTACATCAGGCCCCGGTGAGGGCGGCCAAGACGTCGACCCGGGTGACCACGCCGACCAGACGGCCCTCGTCATCGACTACCGGCAGGCGGTTGTGCTTCTTCTCGGAGATCAGGCGACCGGCATGCTCGGCCGGCTCATCCGGGGTGACCGTGATCGGGTCCGGGGTCATCATGTCGGCCGCGGTGGCGGCGAAGGCCTTCTTGGCCCGTTCCTCCCAATGCTTGGTCGATTCGAGAAAGACGATGCCACCCATGATGTTCACGTAGTGCGGCAGATGGAAATCCGAGTCCTCGTTCGAGATCACGAGGTCGGAATCGGTGATGATCCCGACCACCTTCTTCGTCTCGTCGACCACCGGGACGCCCGGCAGGTCATTCGTCTGAAGCAGCTCGATCACTTCCTGGATCGAAGCGTCCGGAGAGGTGGAAACGGGTTCGCGGTCCATGATTTCGGCAACGGTCGGCATCGGCGGCAGATTATTTCATCCGGCCGGAGGGATCATTGCCCGGGGGATCGCCCGGATCACGTCGGTGGCGATCACACCGTCCCGGTTGCCGACCTCGATCGCCGCTATCTCCCCGGCCGCCGCATGGGCGAAGACCGCCGCCGAGGCGGCTTCGAACGCGCCCAGGCCCCGCGCGAGGAAGGCCCCGAGGATCCCGGCCAGGACATCACCGGTACCGGCCGTGGCGAGGGCCGGTGAGGGCAGCGTGTTGACCGCGACCCGCTCGCCGTCGGTGACGATCGTGTCGTCGCCCTTGAGCACCACCACGGCTTTTGAGCGCTCGGCCAGTTCCCGGGCCGACGCGAGACGGCGGGCGCCGATCGCGGCCGATTCGCGCCCCAGCAGGCGACCCGCCTCACCCGGGTGAGGCGTGAGCACGGTCGCGGGACTCCGTGCGGCCAGCGCGGTGAGATCGGTGCCGAAGGTCGAGAGTCCGTCCGCGTCGAGCACGAGCGGCGCTTCGCACCGCGCCGCGATGTCCCTGGTGAACGAGGCGGTCGATTCATCCCGCCCGGTCCCTGAACCGAGCACCACGGCGGCGGCGCCTTCCAGGTGCCGGAGCACTGCTTCGGCCTGTTCGCGCTCCAGCCGGTCGGCCTCGCGACCGAAGCCCAGGGTCATGACCTCGGTCAGTTTCGCTTCGAAGATGTCCTCGAGGCCACCCGGCACAGCCGCGGTCGCGTACCCGGCTCCGGCGCGGATCGAAGCGTTCGCGGCCAGGCAAACGGCGCCGGTCAGTCCGCGGGAGCCGCCGACGATCGAGACTCGGCCCGAGGTGAACTTGTTCGACTCGGCGGCCCTCCGTGACAGTCGGCCAAACACCTGGGCCCGGATCGCCCCGCCCGCCTGGGGTGGCGGTGCGCCTTCAGGGATCCCGATCGGGACGACTTCCACCGGGCCACAAAGATGCTTGGCCGGGGCGATCAGGTGGCCCAGCTTGCGCTGATGGAAAGTGACCGTGCGGTCGGCTTGCACGACCTTCTCAGCCGCCTCGCCGGTCGAGGCACTCACCCCCGATGGCAGGTCACAGGCGATTACCGGCAGGCCCGACTCGTTGATCGCCTTGATCGCCGAGGCGACCGGTTCTCGCGGTTCGCCTTCGAAACCGGTGCCGAGCATCGCGTCGACTATCACCCCCTCGAGCAGGCCGATCGGGAAGCCCTCTCCCACGACCTCGGTCCGAACGGCGGCCGGCAGGCGGTCGAAGTTCGCCTGCGAATCGGGGCTGAGCTGGTCGCGCTCGCCGAACAAGACCACCGCGACATCGAAACCCGACTCGGCCAGGTGGCGGGCCGCGACCAGGCCGTCGCCGCCGTTGTTGCCCTTGCCGCAGACCACCGTTACCGCGCGACCAGATGCGATCGGCGACTCCTCGCCGGCGACCTCGGCCGCCGCCCGAGCCAGGCCCCTACCGGCCGCCTCCATCAGCTCCAGAGAAGGGACCCCGGCCACTTCGATTGCCCAGCGGTCGGCCGCCGCCATGCCGGCCGCGTCATAGACCGGATCGAGCCAGTCCTCCATTCACGCCCTCTCCGCGATCGCCACGGCCCCGGCCATCTCGCGGGCGTGGGTCAGGCTCACTTGGACGCTCAGGCCGCGAGAGTCGGCCTGGTCCCGAACCTGTCCGCTGAGCCGGATCTTTGGTGCCGCATCGAGCTCGTCACCGGCCACGACCTCGATTTCCCGCAGGCTGGTCCCGGGCCCGAGTCTGAGCGCCTTCACGACCGCTTCCTTGGCAGCGAAACGGGCCGCCAGATGGCGCCCCGGGCGGCCCTTCGAGGCCGCGTACCGAAGCTCACCTTCGGTGAAGAGCCGGTCGGCGAGGCGGGGATGCCGATCGAGGGCCCGCTCGATGCGGGCCACTTCGATCAGGTCCATCCCTACCCCGTCGGCCATATCGTCCTTTCAGAACCTCCGTCTACTCCTGGAGGCCGAGATTGAACTCGAACGTCTGGTCGCCATCGCCGGATCCAGCCGCGATGTACTTGAACTTGCGGACCATGTTCGCGATCTGTTTTCCGTCGGGGTCACCGGCCGAGGCGTTGGTGATCAGGCGCGCGATGTTGGCCGGGTCGGCAAACAGGTCGAGGCCCTCGCCGGGGATCGACTCGTCGGCCGCCTTGTACGCGTCGGAATCCGCAAGGGTCTGACCGCTGCCGGTCAGCGCGGTCCGGGCGGCCCGCGTGCCGATTGCGATCACCAGACGGTTGTCCTTGACTCCGATCACGACGGGGCGGCCCGGCAGCTCGTCCGTCCGGACCTGGAAGCCGGTGACCCCGCCGCCGAGCGGTCGGACCGAGGCGTCATCGGCCAGGGCGATCAGCGAGGAGATGCCCTTCAGCGAGCTCTCGATCGGCTCGATATCCGAGCTGGTCGCGACCAGGGCGCCGCCGATCGTTCGCTCGGAAACTCCGTTGACGAAGAAGGCCACGGTATCGAGGGACTCGACGATCCCCTTCACGTCAATCTGGCCGGAGGCTTGGTCGATGAACTTGTCGACCTGGCCGGGTTTGAGGAGGCCCGGGATGCCTTCCTTGTTGAGGGCGTCGATGATCTTGGTCGCGTTGGCACCGACGTCACCGGATCCGGCCGCGAAAATCGAGTTGGCCGGGAAGGTCTCGATCACCGAGGACGGGTCGCCGCTTTCGAGGTCGGAGCTGGCGCTTGAGTAGCCCTTGACGGCGATCTCATTCGGTTCCGGCACCAGACTGATTACGGTGCCGCTGCCTTCGAGGTCGATCCCGAGGGCCGAGTACAGGCCACCAAGATCGAAGCCCGATTCCTTGAGGGAGTCGAGGTACGGGTCGTTGGCGGTGTAGATGGTGGCGAGGGCGCCATCGGAGGCGTGGCTGGACAGGTCGGAGAAGGTGTCGGTATCGGCCAGGTTGTCACCCTTGGAGGCGTCAACCGCCGCCTTGAACTCGTCCTCGGTCGAACCGACGACGAGGTTGTCGTCGACGATGCCGACGGTCGAGCCGTCATCGGCGGCCACCTTGTAGGAGAAGCCTTCGTACTCACCTTCCTTGGCGCCGCCATCGCTCTCGGCCTGCTTGTCGATGAAAGCCTGGGCCGCGTCGGTGTCAGTGGTCTGGACGACCAGGCCGAAGGAATCCTCCTCGTCGGCATCCATCGAGTCGCTGACCGAAGCGTCCGCGGTGAGCGAGGAAAGGCTGTCGGCTCCGACCGCGTCGGTCAGCGAGGAGGGATCGAACTGGGCGAAGACCCCGGCGTTCTCACCCAGCCACGGCTTGACGTCGGTATCGAAATCGACGTCACCATCGCCACTCGCATCGATCTGGTTCTTGATCAGCTCGCCGAGGTTGACGCCGGCGATCTTGTCGGAGATCGCATCGACGTTGGCGGCCACGTCGTCCGAAGGCTGGACGGCGCCTTCGACGAAGACCGGGGAGTCCGCCGGAGCGAACTTGGCGAGCTCCGAGCTGGAGTCGTCGGAGGAGCTCCCGCAGGCGCTGAGCGCAAAAGTCGCGAGTCCGAGGGCAAGAATCGAGGGTATTGAGTACTTCCTGAATTGACTGGGCATGGCCGGGATCCTAACGCCGACCCTTGCGAACATCTTGCGATCCCAGCCCAACCGCCACCGCCACGACCGCGAGACTCCACTTTTCGCTGCATAGCAACGAAAAGTGGCGTCTCGTGAAGCTCGGCGGAGGAAACCGGGTCGGGACGAGCCCGGGTCGGGACGAGCCCGGGTCTGGTTACTCGACCGTTACGGTCTTGGCGAGATTTCTGGGCTGGTCCACGTTGAGGCCGTTGAGGCGGGCGACGTGGTAGGCCAGGAGCTGCAGGGGGAGGATCGCGAGTAGAGGTTGGAGAACCCAGTCGGTGCGGGGCACGGCGATCGTCTCCTCTGAGACCTTGCTCACCCGGTCGTCGCCTTCGGTGGCGACCGCGATCACGTCGGCGCCGCGGGCCTTGACCTCTTCCATGTTGGAGAGGACCTTGTCGAGGATCGGGCTGTCGGTCGCCACGCAGACCACCGGAGTCGACTCGTCGAGCAGCGCGATCGGGCCGTGTTTCATCTCGCCGGCCGCGTAGGCGTCGGTCGGGATGTAGGAGACCTCTTTCAGCTTCAGGGCCCCTTCGAGACAGACCGGCAGACCGATGTGACGACCCAGGTAGAGGAAGAATTTCTGCTGGTAGTGGCGCTTGGCAATCTCCAGCATGCGCTCGGATTCGGAGTCGATCGTCGCCTCCATCTTCTCCGGGATCGCACGCAGCTCGTTGATCAGGCCCTTTACCTCGGAGAAGCCGATCGTGTCGCGCAACTCGGCCAGCCGTAGGGCGACCAGGTACATCGCGGCGACCTGGGCGACGAAGGTCTTGGTTGCGGCAACCCCGATCTCCAAGCCGGCCCGGGTGAACAGGACCGCGTCGGAGTCACGGGTCGCCTGGCTGCCCATGATGTTGGTGATCGCGAGCACCTTGGCGCCGCGATCGCGAGCCAGGCGCATCGCGGCCAGGGTGTCGGCCGTCTCGCCGGACTGGGTGATGCCGATGACCAGGTCGTTCTCGCCGATCACCGGGTCGCGGTAGCGGTACTCGGAGGCGATGTCCATCTCGACCGGCACCCGGGCCCAGCGCTCGATCGCGTAACGGCCGACCAGGCCTGCGTGGTAGCTGGTCCCACAGGCGACGATCACGATCCGCGAGGCGTTTCGCAGGACCTCGTCACCGAATCCGATGTCGGAGAGGTCGACGCTGTCGTCGTCGGTCAACCGGTCGAGGATGGTCTCTGCGATCGCTTCCGGCTGCTCGTGGATCTCCTTCATCATGAAGGTGTCGTAACCGGCCTTCTCGGCGGTTTCCTCATCCCATTGGACTTCTTCCGATTCACGTTCTACCGGCTCGCCGTCCGCATTAGTCACGGTCACGCCATCCGCGGTCAGAGTGACGATCTCACCGTCCTCGATGGTCAAGGCACGGCGGGTTTCGTTGAGGAAGGCGGGGATCGCCGAGGCGATGAAATTTTCCTGCTCGCTGACCCCGACGATCAACGGTGTCTCCTTGCGGGCGCCGACCAGGACGCCGGGGGCGTCGGAATGCATGGCGACGATCGAGTAGTGGCCGCGCAGATCGCCGTAGGCCTTGCGCACCGCCTCGGTCAGATCACCTTCGTAGTAGCGCTCGATCAGGTGAGCGACCACTTCAGCGTCGGTCTCGGAGGTGAAGGTGACGCCCTCGCGCTGGAGCATGTCCTTCAGGCGGACGTAGTTCTCGACGATTCCGTTGAGGACGATCTGGACCTTGCCCGACTCGTCCCCGTGCGGGTGGGCGTTTGCCTCGGTCACCCGACCGTGGGTCGCCCAGCGGGTGTGAGCGATTCCCGTGAAGTGGCCTTCCTCATCCGGTTCTGTGGTCGCCGAAAGATCGGTTCCGGCGAGCGCACTGCGCAGCCCGTCCAGGTTTCCGACCGCGCGCACCTTCTTGACGCCCTCCTCCGGAGCGAGGATCGCGACCCCCGCCGAGTCGTATCCGCGGTACTCGAGCTTCTGCAGCCCGGCCACGAGAATCTCTTCGGCAGGACGAGTGCCGACATATCCGATGATTCCGCACATGAGCGCTAAAGCCTAGCCGGGTGGTCCCGCGACCGGGGAGACAGCGGTCACGCAAGGACCGATCGCCTGGCCAGGTCGGGGGTTCAGCCCAGTTCCCGGCGGACCAACTCGGCCAGCGAATCGCAGATCTCCTGCGCCTGCTCATGGCTCGGCGCTTCGGCCATGACCCGAACCAGCGGCTCGGTGCCGGAGGGTCTCAGCAAGACCCGTCCCTGGCCTTTAAGCTCGCCGTTCAGCCGGTCGACTTCGGTCCAGACCGGCTCGGCACCGGCGATCTGATCCCGGTCGGCGACCTCGACGTTGACCAGCACCTGGGGGAGCTTCTCCATGACCCGCGCGTCGGCCAAGTCCTCGCCGCCCAGCGCCTGCAGCAGCATCAGGGCGGCCGCGATGCCGTCCCCGGTGGGAGCGTAATCGGTCGAGATGATGTGTCCCGACTGTTCACCCCCCAGCACCCACTCCCGCTCGCGCAGCCCTTCGAGCACGTAGCGGTCGCCGACGCTCGTCACCTCAACCTCGACCCCGGCCTCGTTCATCGCCTGGTGGAAGCCATAGTTGCTCATCACGGTCACGACCACCCCGCCGCCGAGCTGGCCGGCAGCCGCTCGGCGGGCAGCGATCAGGGCGATCATCTCGTCGCCGTCAAAGGAGTTGCCCTCGCCATCGACCGCCAGCACCCTGTCCCCGTCGCCGTCGAAGGCGAACCCGAGCCGCGAATCCGAGCCGGCGACGCTGGCTGAAAGTAGGCCGAGGTCGGTCGAGCCGCAGCCGTCGTTGATGTTGCGGCCGTCGGGCTCGGTGGCCAGCATCTCGACCTCCGCGCCGAGCCGGCGGAAGATCTCGCCGGCGACCCGGTAGGTCGCTCCGTTGGCGCAGTCCAGGGTCACCTTGAGCCCGCTCAGGTCGAGGTTGAAGTGGCTCTGCAGGGCTCGCAGGTAATCCTGCTCGGCACCGCTCAGCTCAACGATCCGACCCGGCTCTGCGGCCGGCGCGGGCGGCTCGTGGATCAGCGCCTCCACCCCGGCCTCGGTCTCGTCGTCGAGTTTGCCGCCGTCACCGGCGAACAGCTTTATGCCGTTGTCGTGGAACGGGTTGTGGGAGGCCGAGACGACCGCCGCCAAATCGAAGCCGTGATGTCCCGAGATCAGCGCCGCGGCCGGGGTCGGCAGGACGCCGCCGAGATAGACCTCGCCGCCGGCCGCGGAGATGCCGGCAGCGAGGGCGGCCTCCAACATCGGGCCGGACTCGCGGGTATCGCGGATGATCAGGACCCGTGGGCGGCCAATGTCTCTTGCACGGCGCAGCGACTCGGTGCCGGCCCGGCCGATCGCCAGGGCCAGCTCTGCGGTCAGCTTGTCGCCGACCCGGCCACGTACTCCGTCGGTGCCGAAAAGAGTGCGGGTCGGGGTCGACACGCCTTCTCTTTCCGGCCCTAGCGCTTCGAGAACTGCGGCCGCTTACGGGCCTTCTTGAGGCCGGCCTTGCGACGTTCCTTGGCCCGCGCGTCACGAGTCAGGAAACCACGCCGCTTGAGCTCGGGACGGAGCTCCGGGTCGACTTCGGTCAGGGCCCGAGCGATGCCGTGGCGAACCGCGCCGGCCTGGCCGGAGATGCCGCCGCCGTGAACGCGGATCTTGATGTTCACGTTCGACTCGTAACCGGTCGCGACCAGAGGCGAGTTGACGATCGTGCGGTGGCGGGCTCGCGGGAAGTATTCGTCGATCTCGCGATCGTTGATCGTGATCGTGCCGTCGCCCGGCAGGACGATCACACGGGCGACCGAGCGCTTGCGCTTGCCGGTGGCGATGAAACGGGCGTCCTTGGCGAGGGTGACGGGGGCCGGCTTGGCCACCGGTACGTCCTCGTCCTCCTTCTCGGCGGCTTCGCGGGCGGCACGCTCTTCTTCTTCGGCCTCGCGGGCGGCGAGTTCCTCGGCGCTCAGGTTCTCCTCCGGCTCCGGTTCGGTCAGCGGCTCGAGGTCGGCACCCGGGGGCAGATCCGACTTCGCGACGGCCGGGGCGGCCTGGGTTTCCTCTTCGGCGACGATCTCCTCGGCGGCCTCAGCGGCAGCTTCCTCGATCGCTACTTCACCTTCGCCTTCGGCACCTTCGACTTCACCCTCGACCGCTTCTTCGGCCTCGGCGGTCTCTTCGACCTCGACGGCGGCGGTCTCCTCGACCACTTCTTCGGCGGCCGGAGTCTCCTCCGCGGCAGCTTCGGGAGTCTCTTCGGGGGTCACGTCTTCGGTGTTCTCTTCTTCGCTCAAGTTCGTCTAGCTCAGTTCTGGATTTCCAAGGGCTTCGGCTGCTGGGCCTGATGGGGATGCTCCGGGCCGGCGCAGACCTTCAACTTCAGCAGCTGCTGTCGGGAGAGCTTGTTGCGCGGCATCATTCCCTTGACCGCTTTGCGGATCACCTCTTCCGGCTGCTTGTCGAGCATCTCGGCGAGGGTGCGGGACTTGATGCCGCCCGGGAAGCCACTGTGCCGCCAGTAGGTCTTCTGGTTCAGCTTGTCGCCGGTGACCTTGATCTTCTCGGCGTTGACCACGACCACGAAATCACCGGTATCGATGTGCGGCGTGTAGTCGGGCTTGCGCTTGCCGCGCAGCGTGTCTGCGAGCTGGGTCGCGAGGCGACCGAGGGTCTGACCTTCGGCGTCGACGATGTACCAGTCTCTCTGGCGATTGGTGGGAGTGGCTACGTGAGTCTTCATGGCAAAAAGGCATGGCGGCGTTACGGCGCCGACACGCGGACACGGCATCATACGGAACACCGCCAATGTCTGCAGTCGGGCGGGAGCGTCTGCGGTCGGCGAGCTTCGCCCCGCCTCCCGGTCAAACCCGCCGACCCACAGATACCGGAATAGATGGGGTCGGCTCTGCCACCGGTAGTTCAAGTGTCTTAGCGTCTGCTTATAATCGCGTCCAGATCGATAGCCGAACCCTTCCTTCCATCGGAAGGGGCGGAGGAACCAACGGGAGATTCTTCTCCCCGGGGCGAATCGGAGGCAAGTCCAGCTCCGTAGCGCGACTCTTTCAGCGCGAGCCCGCCAGCTAACTCCGCAGGCGCCTGGAAAGAGATTGAAGCCGAGACAATCAAAGCCCCTCTCGCTCGCCGCCTTCGCGGCCATCCTGGTCTGCCTGGTTCCGGCGGCGTTCGGCTCGGCCACCGCGGCCGGAGCGGTCAACTCGGGCGGGGGGTTGCTGGTCCCCAACATCCCGAAGATCTCAAACGTGATCTGCCTGACTGGATGCACCAAGATCCGCGAGGTCTCGATCGGCGGTTCGGTGCAGATCACCGGCACCGACATGGACACGGTCGCTTCGGTCGCCTTCCGCGGTCCTGACAAGAACATCCGGGTCGAACCTGACCTCGTCACCTCGACCCGGGTCGAAGCGACCGTGCCAGAGAACGCGATTTCCGGGAGGGTCAGGGTCGTCTCGACCACCGGTTCGGCTTCCAGCCCCTCCGGCCAGATCCTGACCATCGGCGACAAGGCCTTCTCCCGGACCGGGAGGCTGACGATCACAGATGCGAGCACGACTCCCCGCAAGGCTTTTCAGTACGGGTTCCGGCGCCCGGTCCTGCATTTCATCGTCAACGGGTCGAGGCCCAGGGTCGACCTTCGGGTCGACGTTGTCAACGCGAGCGGCGACGTGGTGCGCAGCCGCTTTTTGACCAGGGTCAAGACCGGCTCCAACCAGAAGGTAGCCTGGGGCGGCCTGGTGGCCAAGGGCAAGACCGCCCCCAACGGCGCCTACCATTTCGTGGTCAGGGGCAACGACGGCACCGCCGCCTCGCTTTCGACCCGGCTCAAGAAACGGCGCCGCCGGGCCAACCATTCGGCGAAGGTCGCCGACCCCTTCGGCTTCCGCATGTACGGCTTCATGTTCCCGCTGCGCGGCCCGCACACCTACGGGGACGGAGTCGGTGCCGCCCGCTCCGGCCACACCCACCAGGGCCAGGATGTGCTCGCGAGATGTGGCCTGCCGCTTCGTGCCGCCCGAGCCGGCGTTGTCTATTACAACGACTACCAGGCAGGCGGAGCAGGCAACTACATCGTGATCAACACGATCGGAACCGGCGGCAAGAGTCACGTCTACATGCATATGCCTGCCCGTTCACCGCTCAAGGTAGGCACCCACGTCAAGACGGGCCAACTGATCGGGCGGGTCGGCACGACCGGCGCCAGCAGCGCCTGCCACCTCCACTTCGAAATCTGGTCCGGTCCGGGCTGGTACCAGGGCGGCACCTTCCTCAATCCCACGCCTTCGCTCAAGGCCTGGGACCGCTACAGCTGAGCCACGCCGCAAGGCAATACCCACCCCAAACTGAGAACGATTCTCAGTTTCTGATAGCCTCCGGCGCGTAAACCACTGGAGCCATCTTGTTAGAAACGTTTTCCCTCCCCTTCGTGCAGAAGGGCCTTGTCGAGGTCCTGCTGCTCGCCATACCCGCCGGACTGATCGGCAGTTGGGTGGTCCTGCGCGGGCTCGCCTTCTTCTCGCATGCGATCGGCACCGCCGCCTTCCCCGGACTGGTGCTCGCCGACGGGATCGGCTTCTCGCCGGCCCTCGGTGCGTTCGGGGCGGCCGGCGTCTTCGCGGGCCTCACCGCCCTGCTCGGACGGGTTAAGCGCTCCTCGACCGACAGCATCACGGCGACCGTCCTGGTCGGCTGCCTCGCGACCGGAGTGTTGCTGGCGAGCGACGTCTTCGAGTCGACGTCGTCGGTTGACAACCTGCTCTTCGGGTCGCTGCTCTCGATCGGAGCTAACGACATCCTGCTCGCGGCCGTCGCCGCGGCCCTGGCGATCGCCACCACCGTGCTCTTCGGTCACCGCTGGCTGGCCCGGGGCTTCGATGAAACGGGATCCACGCAGGTCGGCAACAGGCAACTCCTGGATGGCACGCTGCTGATCGTCGTGGCGTTGACCGTGACCGCCAGCCTCAACGCGATCGGTGCCCTCCTGATCTCGGCCCTGATCGTGATCCCGGCCGCCACGGTCAGGCTAGTGACCAAGCGCGTCGGGTTTCAGTTGGCCGGCTCGGTTGTCCTGGTGGCCCTCGAAGGAACGTTCGGTCTCTGGCTTTCGGTGGAGACCAACGCCCCACCCGGCGCGACGATCGCGGTCGCCAGCGGCGTGCTCTTCGCCCTCACCCTGGTCGCAACTCGGTTCGGCCACCACCGCTCACGCACCGCCCTCGCGGTCGCCCTGATCGCCGGTGGCGGGGTGATCGCCGGATGCGGTGGGACCGGATCGGATTCCGGCCAGCTCAAGGTGGTCGCCACCACCACCCAGGCCGGCGACCTGGTCGCCCAGGTCGGCGGTGACAAGGTCGACCTGACCACCATTCTCAAGCCGAACACGGACCCGCACGAGTACGAGCCACGACCGTCAGACGTCAAGGCGGTCGCCGACGCCGAACTGATCTTCCGCAGCGGGGGCCATCTCGACGAGTGGGCAGAACAGATCGTCTCCGACAGCGGCGGCGATGCGAAGGTCGTCGACCTGAGCCACGGCATCCCGGTCAAACTCGAGGGTGGCGAGGAGGGCGAGCACCCCGAAGAAGGACATTCCGAAGAAGAGCACGCCGAAGAACTCGACCCTCACTGGTGGCATGACCCGGTAAACGTCAAGGCGGCGGTCGGTGAGATCGAAGAGAGCTTGGCCGGTGTCGAACCGGATGACGCCGCCTACTTCGGAAGGCGCGCCGCTGCCTACCGGGCGCGAGTGGCCGAGCTCAACCGGCAGATCGCCGAATGCATCAAATCCGTACCCCTCGCCAAGCGAAAGATCGTGACCGATCACGACGCCTTCGGCTACTTCACGAAGCGATACCGAATCGAGACGGTCGGCACGGTGATCCCAGCCCTGACCACCCAGGCGCAGCCGTCGGCCGGTGATCTGGCGGAGCTGGAAGACACGATCCGGAAAGAGAGTGTCAAGGCGGTCTTTCCCGAGGAATCGGTCCCGCCCGCGCTCGCCGAGGCGGTCGCCCGCGACACGGGCGCCAGCACCGACCACACTCTTTTCGGGGACACGCTCGGCCCGGCCGGCTCGCGCGGTGAGAACTGGCTGGAAATGATGAAGTCGAACACCGACAATTTCATGCTCGGAATGACCGGCGGCAACGAGGACTGCTTCGGCACCTCCCGATGAGCGGTAGCTCCAACAGCCCGGTGGTGATCACTCACCATGCTGCCCTCGGGTACGGGGGCGGCGTCGTGCTCAGCGACCTCGAGTTCGAGATCCCGGCCGGCGCGCGGGTGGGGGTGCTCGGACCGAATGGCGGCGGCAAGACGACCCTCTTCCGCGCCCTCCAAGGCGAGATCGAACCGCTCGCGGGGAAACTCGACGTGAACGCGAGCTGCGCCACGGTCCAGCAGACCGACCGCTCGAGGCTCGACTATCCGGTATCGGCCCTCGATGTCGCCACGATGGGCACCCTGGCCGGCCTGCCCTGGTGGAAGCGCCCCGGCCGAGCCGAGAAACGGAAGGCCCGCGAAGCCCTGGCGATGGTCGGTCTCGAGAATCACGCCCGGGATCACTTCGGCAGCCTCTCCGGGGGCCAGCGTCAGCGTGTCCTGATCGCCCGGACCTTGACCTCCGGAGCGAACCTGCTGCTCATGGACGAGCCCTTCACCGGCCTCGACGCACCCAGCGAGGCGCTCCTGGAATCGCTCATCGACCGGCTGGCCGGGAACGGGAAGACGATCATGATCGCCACCCACGAGGTCGAACAGGTATCCCGCTGGGATCTGGTGCTCTGCCTGAACAAGACCCAGATCTCCTTCGGAAGCCCGGCCGATGCACTCAGCCGACCGGTCCTCGAGGCGACCTACGGGGGACACATCGTCGAGATCCCGGGACAGCCCGAGCTCGGTGTGCTGCCGGCCCACCATCACCATCACGACGAAACCGCGGAGGGCTCGTGATCGATTGGCTGCTCGAGCCGCTCCAGTTCGGTGCCTCGCTGAGGGCGCTGATCGAGGTGACGCTGATCGGGGTCGCCGGGGGCGTCGTCGGCTGCTGGGTGATCCTCTACCGGGTCTCGTACAGCGCCGAGTCACTCGCCCACGGGCTTTTACCTGGGCTGGTCGCCGCAGCGCTTCTCGGGCTTCCTATCCTGCTCGGGGGCGCGGTGGGGATCGTCGCCGCGGCGGTCCTGGTCGCGCTGGTCAACCGCTTCGCCCGCGAAAGCGCCGATACCGCGATCGCGGTCGTGATTACCGGCCTCTTCGGCTTAGGTGTGCTGCTCGCGCTTTCGCCAGACACCCCGCCGGGAACTGCGGAGCTGCTCTTCGGGGACCTGCTCGGCGTCTCCGATGCGGAGGTTCTCACCTCGACCGGCATTCTGCTGATCGTCATCGCCTCCGTGTGGCTGATGCACGACCGGCTGCTCGCCGCCGGTTTCGACGCCGGGTCCGGCCCCTCTCTCGGCCTCTCCCCTGCCGTCATGTCGGGCCTGGTCCTGGTCTTGGTCGCGCTCACCGTCCTGGTCGGGGTCCAGGGCCTGGGCAACCTGCTCGTCGCGGCGGTCCTTGTCACCCCGGCGGCGGCCGCCCGGCTCCTGACCGACCGCTTCCGCCCGATGCTCATCCTGGCCGTCGCGACAGCGCTCTTTGCTGGTGTCGCCGGGATCTATCTCTCCTACTACCTGAAGGTGGCGGCCGGCGCCTCGGTGGTCGCCGTCCTGGTCCTCGGCTACGTTGCCGCCGCGGGCATCGCGACCCTGCTGCCCCGCATGACCCGACCGACTAGCCTGAACGCATGACTCCGACCACCACCAAAGAAGCCGGGACCTGGGCCGAATCGGCCCGCGAGCGGATCTCTGATGCCGGGCTCAGGCGAAGCGCGCCGCGGCAGCGGGTGGTCGACCTTTTGGACCAGGAGGACTGCGCGATCACCGCATTGGAGATCGACGCCCGGCTGGACCGGGTCGGCCGAGCCACCGTCTACCGGGCGATCGAACAGCTCGAAGATCTGGGCCTGGTGCGCAAGGTCGACCTGGGTGGTTCGGCTTTCGGCTACGAGAAGATCGAACCTTCCGGGCACCACCATCACCACATCGTCTGCGACGAGTGCGGCAAGGTCGAACCGTTCGAGGATCAGGCCCTGGAGGCCGCCATCGACGACATCCACCGCAAAGGGTTCAAACTCGAAACCCACGAAGTCACGTTGCACGGCCACTGCCAGGATTGCCGCTAAGCGTCAGAGCCTGGCTTACTCCCATTCGATCGTGCCGGGTGGCTTCGACGTGATGTCGTAGGCCACTCGGTTGACGCCGCTCACTTCGTTGATGATGCGGTTCGAGACCTTCTCGAGGACGTCGTATGGGATTCGGGCCCAGTCGGCGGTCATCGCGTCCTTCGAGGTGACGGCCCGGATGATCACCGGGTAGGCGTAGGTGCGGCCATCGCCTTGGACGCCGACCGAACGGATCACCGGCAGGACGCAGAAGAACTGCCAGAGGTCGCGGTACAGATTGGCCCCACCGACCTCCTCGTGCAGGATGTGGTCGGCCTGGCGCAGGATGTCGAGCCGTTCCTTGTTGACCTCTCCGCCGACGATGCGGATCCCCAGCCCGGGGCCCGGGAAGGGCTGGCGCCAGACCATCCGGTCCGGCAATTCGAGCTCGGTGCCGACCGCCCTGACCTCGTCCTTGAAGAGCATGCGCAGCGGCTCGACCAGTTCGAACTTGAGGTCTTCCGGCAGCCCACCGACGTTGTGGTGCGACTTGATCGTCGCCGCGTGATCGGAGCCGCCGGACTCGATCACATCCGAGTAGAGCGTGCCCTGGACCAGGAAGTCGGCGCCTTCGATCTTGGCGGCCTCTTCCTCGAAGACCCGGATGAACTCTTCGCCGATGATCTTGCGTTTGGTCTCGGGATCAGTCACCCCGGCCAGCTTGGAGAGGAAGCGATCCTCGGCGTCCACGTGAACCAGTGGGATGCCGAAGTGCTGGAAGTCCTCGACCACCTGCTCGGCTTCGTTCATCCGCATCAGGCCGTGGTCGACGAAAACGCAGGTCAGACGGTCACCGATCGCCTCGTGGACCAGCTTGGCGGCGACCGAGGAGTCGACCCCGCCGGAAAGCCCGCAGATCGCCCTGCCTTCTCCGACCTGTTCGCGGATCGCAGCGACCTGCTCGGTCACGACCGAGGCCGCACTCCACTGCTCTTCGCAGCCGGCCACCTCACGCAGGAAGCGCTTCAGCACCTCCGTTCCGTAGGGCGTGTGGACGACCTCGGGGTGAAACTGGATGCCGTAGAGCTTCTTTTCCGCCGACTCCAGTGCCGCGACGGGAGACCCGGGGGTCGAGGCGATCGGCGTAAAGCCCTCCGGCGCTTCGAAGACCGAGTCGCGGTGGCTCATCCAGCAGGTCTGCTCCTCGGGCAGCCCGCCCAGCAGCACGCCCCCGTCACCGGTGACGGTCAGCTCGGTCCGCCCGAACTCGCCGGACTCGGCGCCTTCGACCTTGCCACCGAGGGCCTTGGCCATCACCTGCATGCCGTAACAGATGCCCAACACGGGGATCCCGAGCTCGACCAACTGACTCGGGAACTCCGGCGCGCCCGGATCGTAGACCGAGGCCGGCCCGCCGGAAAGCACCAGTGCCCTGGGGTTCCTGGCCCTGATCTGCTCGACCGTCGTGCTGGCCGGCAGCAGCTCGGCGAAAACACCGCACTCGCGGATGCGACGCGCGATGAGCTGGGAGTACTGGCCCCCGAAATCGAGGACCAGCACTTCCTCCGTTGTGGCTGCGGTCATCAGCGGACGAGAGACCCGGTTTCGAACACTCAGTCGTCCGCGACGCCGACGCCCGCCGACACCGCGGCGCGACCGTTCGAGCCCATGCCGACCGCTTGCTCGGTCTGGAGCTTCTTGCCCTCGGTCATCAACGCCGGGGCGATCATCATCTCGGCTCGCTGGAAGGAACGGATGTCCTCGTAGCCGGTGGTCGCCATCGAGGTCCGCAGGGCCCCCATCAGGTTGAAGGTGCCGTCGTTCTCGTGGGCCGGACCGAGCAGGATCTCTTCCATCGTGCCGTCCTGGACAGTGGTCACGCGGGTACCGCGCGGCAGCGACGAGTGGAAGGTCGCCATGCCCCAGTGGTAGCCACGGCCGGGCGCTTCCTTGGCGCGGGCCAGCGGCGAGCCGATCATCACTGCGTCGGCGCCGCAGGCGATCGCCTTCGAAATGTCACCCCCGGTGCGCATGCCACCGTCACCGATCACGTTGACGTACTCGCCGGTCTCCAGCATGTGCTGCGAGCGGGCGGCCGCCACGTCGGCAATCGCCGTCGCCTGGGGCACGCCGATGCCGAGCACGCCGCGGGTGGTGCAGGCAGCACCCGGGCCGACGCCGACCAGGACCCCGACCGCGCCGGTCCGCATCAGGTGCAGGCCGGTCGAGTAGGAAGCACAGCCACCGACCACGGTCGGGACCGGAACTTCGGCGATGAACTCCTTCAGGTTGAGCGGCTCGACCGTGGTCGAGACATGCTCGGCGGAGATCACCGTGCCCTGGACGACCAGGATGTCGAGTCCGGCTTCGAGCGCGGCTTCATAGTTCTCTTGGACCGACTGCGGGGTGAAGGAGCCACAGACCACGGCACCTTCGGCCTTGATCTCGGCCACACGCTGGGCGATCAGCTCCTTCTGAACGGGAGTCTCGTAGATCTCCTGCATGAGCGCGGTCGCCTGCTCCTTGGGGACGCGGGCGATCTCTTCGAGCTTCTCTTCGGCGTTCTCGAAGCGGGTCCAGATGCCTTCGAGGTTGAGCACCCCGAGACCACCGAGGTTGTGGACGAGCACCGCGGTTTCCGGGCTGACGACGCCGTCCATCGCGGAAGCGACCAGCGGCAGGTCGAACCGGTACGGGCCGAGGGTCCAGCTGATGTCGATGTCATCAGGGTCTCGGGTTCGTCGTGAAGGAACGATGGCTACATCGTCGAATCCGTAAGCGCGTCGGCCTTTCTTGCCTCGGCCGATCTCAATTTCCAATTAGGTCCTCCAGGGCTCCAGGGTGAAGAGGGGCAGGTTACGCACCCCTGCGGACGTTTGAAGAGAGACTACGCCTCTGGGAACCTCGGCGATCTCGTCCCCGGGGGAAGAGAAGTCCCCGGTCTGAAAACGATGGGCCCAAATCCCGCACGAGCGAAGCCCCCACCCAAAAGAATGGAGGCTTCGCAGGGAGGGAGTGAGTCCGGGTTTCCGTCCTGAACCCACCATTACTGCCACATGACCGGGGAGGAGAAACCCCGTATCGCAGGATTCAATCTAGAACCGGTCGAAGGCCTGGCCGATCGACCGCGGTACAGAAACGGAAACCTGTACCTGTCCCCCGGTCCGAGGACTCAGACTTCGGCCGGGAGCTGGAGCTGGCGCACTTCGACGTTGCCGAGCAGGCTTTCCGCCCGGCCTCGGTCGATCCGCCCGGCGCCCAGGTGCTGGGTCGACTCGGCGCCGCAGGCGACCCCGTAGGCCAGGCACTCCTCGGCGCTGCCGCCGTCGTAACGGGCGGCGATGTACCCGGCGACGAAAGCGTCACCGGACCCGACCGTGGAGATCGGCTCCAGCGGTTCGATCACCGCTTCGAGTATGCGCTGATTCGGGCCTTCGCCGACGATCGCAACACAGCCCTCGGGCAAGGTGATCGCCGCCTCGGCCGGACCCATCTCGACGAGTTCCGAGAGCACCCCGAACATCTCAGCCCGCGATTCGAATTCGTGGCCGACCAGTTCCTCGGCCTCCAGTTTGTTCGGCGTGATCATGTCCGGCCCGGCCCGCATCCCGGCGGACATCGCTTCACCTTCGGAATCGAGCAGCACCGGCATCCCGACTCGCTTCATCGCCTCTACCAGTCGGGCGTAGAACTCACCGTCGATCCCGGGCGGCAGACTCCCCGCCAGCACACAGAGCTTGGCGCCCCCGGCAAGATAATCGAGCCGCTCGATGAAAGCGTCGAGTTCTTCCGGGCTGACCCGGGGTCCTCGCTCGTTGACCTCGGTCTGCTCGCCGGTGGTCGGATCGACCAGGGCGAGGTTGAACCGGGTTTCCTCGGCGATCTTGATGAAGTCGGTCAGCAGCCCCTCTTCGTCGAGCTGCTTCAGCACCCGGTCGCCGTTGCCGCCGCCGACCAGACCGGTCGCAATCACCGGTCGCCCGAGCAAACCGAGCGCCCGGGCCACATTGATGCCCTTGCCCCCCGGCACGGTTCGGGTCTCGACCGAACGATGGCGGTGGCCGAGCCGGAAGTTGGGCACGGCTACGGTGCGGTCGATCGCCGCATTCAGGGTCACGGAGATGATCATCGTCTCTTCCTCAGCACTCGCTGAAGCCTCTTCCTCGCGTTTCGCTCCTGGCGTCGACGCAGCAGAAGCAACACAGCAAGTATGGCGAAGACGGCCAGTATCAGCAGGGCGGCGATCCAGAGCGGGTTGCCGAGCAGCTTCTGAAACAAACTCGGCTTCTCGACCTCGCGGCCGGCGAACAGCGGGACCGTCGTCAGTGGTTCGCCGTTGAGCCGGACTGTCGCCGTACCGAGCTTCTGACCGGCACCGATCGGACCCTCGACCTCGCTGGGCAGGTCGGTTTCCACATTCAGGGCTTCGCCCTTGCGGACGCCGATACGGACCCGGCGCTTGGCGCGGACCGGCAGATCCTCGTCCTCGTAGCGAACCGGCACCGTCGCGACAGGCTTGCCGACCTTGATCGGAACCCGCTTGTCGTAGAGCGAAAAGCCCCAGTCGAGCAGGCGCACCGTCTCTCCGTCGCGAGCGCCCTCGGTAGGCGTGCCGATCACCGCCCCGATCAGCTCGGTCGCCTTGCGGCGGCCATCGGAGGCGAGCGTGTACCCGGTACCCAGCGTATGGCCGGTCTTGATCCCATGCGCCCAGGCGTTATCCCGCAGGAAGCTGTCGGTGGTATCGATGGTCACCGGCGGGCGGTAACTGGTCAGTTTCACCTCACGGGTACCGACGATCCTCCGCAGGCGGGGCAGACTCATCACGATCCGACCCAGCTTCGCCAGATCCGCCGCCGAGGTGTAGTGGCTGGGGCCGTCGAGACCGATCGGATTGTCGTAATGGGTGTCGTCTAGACCGAGCCGGGTCGCGGTCTGGTTCATCAGCTTCACGAACCGCTTTTCGGAACCGGAGACTGCCTTGGCCAGGGTCACCGCGGCGTCGTTGCCGCTCAACATGAACAACCCGTAGAGCAGGTCTCGGACCGAGACCACCTGGCCGGGCTCGAGGCCCATCAGCGATTCCGCCGGGTCCGCTTTGTACTTGCGGGCGGTCACCGTCTCGCGCAGCGGCAGGTTCTCGATCGCGAGGTAGCCGGTCATCATCTTCGTGGTCGAGGCCATGCCGAGATGGCGATTCACCGCGTGTCCGGCGAGCGGCTTCCCGGTCCTGGCGTCGATCAAGATCCAGGCCTTGGCATCAAGCTTCGGACCGCGGTCCGGTGCCGTGGCGCCTTCCGCGAACGCCGCCTGGGCGCCCCAGAGGGCGAGGATCAGGAGGGCTACTGCCGGCCAGGCCCTTCGCGTCAACGCAGCTTGAGCTCTTGACCGACCTGAAGCGCCTGCGGATCCAGGTCCGGGTTCAGCTTTTCGAGCCGCTCGACGGAGATACCGGTCTTGTTCGAGATGGTGGTGAGCGTGTCACCCTCGTCCACCTCGTATTTCTTCTTCTTCGTTTTCGGCTTGCCCTGGGCCTGCTGTTTGGCCGGGTTGGCCTTCTTGGCCGAGCCATCGTCGTCGCCTCCGGTGGCTCCGGAAATCGCCACGATCACGATCAGGACGGCCCCGACCAGTGCCAGGACGGCAAGGATCCGGGCGATCTGCGAATTCTTGTTCTTCGTTTCTTCCATGTGGGCCGGTAGGTGGTGGCCTGAAGGCCGGAGGGCGACTGGCGCGGCAAAGTTACCGGTCCCGCGCGCATGCGTGCTTATTCCGCCTCTCGGCGGGCGTGATCAACCGGAGACAGACCAGACCACGGAGCGCAGTTCTTCGGCGGCTGCGGCCGGGTCGCCGGCGCCGGCGATCGAGCGGGAAGCGGCGATGATCGCGGCCGCCCTACCGGGGGCGAAGGCGGCCCCGAGGTCTTCCGGACGCCCACCTTGTGCACCGACCCCCGGGATCAGAAAAACGGCTTTCGGCATCAGCTCCCGCAGCCGGGAGATGTGCTCCGGCGCGGTCGCACCGACCACGGCACCCATGCCGGAGAGTCCGCTCTCTGGGCCGGCCAGGCGCTGACCGAACCGGTCGACTAGACGGGCGAGATGCTCGTGAACCGGCCCCTCCGGGGTGGGCAGGTCCTCGACGTCGGCGGCGCCCGGGTTACTGGTCCGCACCAGGGCGAAGACGCCGGCTCCGGCCGTTTCGGCGGCAGCCACCATCGGCTCCAACGCATCCTCGCCGAGCAGCGGGTTGGCCGTGAACGCATCCGCTCCCAGCCCGCGGACCGGGCCGAACGATGATTCGGTCACCCCGACCATCGCCTGGCCGTAGGCTCGCGCGGTTACGGGGACATCACCCCGCTTGCCATCGGCGATCACGAGCAGACCGGCTTCCCGGGCCGCTGCGCAAACTTCTTCCAAAGCCTTCCAACCAGGCCAGCCGAGCCGCTCGAAGCAGGCCAGTTGGGGCTTGACCGCGATGCAGAACGGCCCAGCCAGTTCGATCAGCCGGCGGCAGTGAGCCGAGACCGCAGCACCCGCGGCCTCGGCCGCGGACCTCTCGGTCGAGTCGGCGATCGAGTCACCGAGCCCGGCCGGATCCGGATCCAGGCCGAGACAGATCTGGCTGCGGCGCTCATCCACGAGCGCCGCAGCCCGATCAATGAAGAGGCTCAGCCCTTGACCTGCTTCTTCAGAGCGGATCCGGCCGAGAAGCGCGGAACCTTGCCACCGGCGATGGTGATGCGCTCACCGGTACGGGGGTTGACACCCTGGCGGGCGCTGCGCTCGGCAACGTGGAACTTGCCGAAGCCGGTGAAGTTGACCTCGCCACCCCCGGTCAGGGTGTCGGTGATCGCGTCCAGTACGGCGTCGACGGCGTCGGCCGCGGCCTTCTTGCTTCCGATGCGCTCGTCACCGGCGACCTTCTCAAGAAACTCTGCTTTGGTCACGTCAGTAATCCTCCTGGGTTTAGGGAATGCGAGAACCGTAACACCGCATTCGGATGCCATTTCTGCCGCCTTCGGGGACGATGCGGCAGTGCAAAAATCAGCCGAGTTCGATAAGGCGCCGCGCGGCGGTGGCAATCCGGTCAGCCTCGGGGGTTCCCGTCGGCAGATCGGCCTCGGCTCCGCTCTGGAAGCGGATTCGCACGAATTCACGCCGGTGGTGGCGCCGCCGCCGCATGAAAGCGGCCGCTTCCTCGGTGTAGGAATTTACCTTCTCGAGCACGACTCGATGTGGCTTAAGCATCGCTCCTACCCTTATTTTCGGCTTCACCAGTGGCTTTACGGACTTTGGCCCATGATCCTCCCGGACCCTGCCCAGAGCCCTCCCGGGCCGCGTCCCGAAGCGCCATGCGCATGTCGTAGGAGGTCAGCGAAGCGAGGACGTAACGCCCGGTCACGGCAACCAGGGAAAGGCCCGATTCGGTGACGACGAAGACCTCGCCCGCGGTCGAGGCGACATGAGCCGAATCTAAGGTTTGACCGGCAGAGCCGGCCTCCAGCGCCTCCAGCAGTGCGGCGGCTTGCTTCGACCAAGCAACGTCCGTCGAGCTGGTTGCGACCGGTTCCAGCCCGGAATCGAAGATCCCGGCGCTGACAAGTTCCGGCTCGAGTTCGGCCAGGTTCTCGAGCACGCGACCGGCCGCCTCGGCGAGGGCGTTTTCACTCATCTCGTTGCCTTTGCCGTTCTCATCCGCCACGGTGTAGCAACATACCGACCATGTCCCTTGCCCAGGCCTCATGGATCACCGTGGTGGTGATCTGCGCCATCGCCACCGCGATCACCGCGATCGCCGGTTACGCCGGTTACGCGGCAACGATCGCCGCGGTCGGCGTTGCCGCGTCGGTCAACCTCATCCCTCGCCAGGCCAGCCAGGCCGGCGAGGAATGAGGCTCGAGACCGGTGCCGTTCGCCACTTCCGCCGCAGACGAACCTCATAGAGCGGGTTCAAACCCGTCCTCCCCCGGACGGGCCGGCGTTGTCGTGCGGGCCGGCGTTGACCCGCAGGTATTCGGCCAGTGACTGTGCCGCCGCGCCGCGGTGGCTGATCGCATTCTTCTCGGCCGGGGTCAGCTCGGCCATCGTCCGCTGGTCCTCTTCGCCGCTCGCCTCGGGGACGAAGGCCGGGTCATAGCCGAAGCCGCCCTCGCCACGGGGCTCTTGGATCAGTCGGCCTTCGCAGGTCCCGCGGAAGAGGTGTTCGCCGGAATCGTCGATCAGCGCGATCACACAGACGTAGCGCGCCGAGCCGGAACCGTCGGGTCGATCACTGGCCCCGGCCAGGTCGGCCAGCGCCTTGTTCAGGTTCTCGACATCGGACGCACCCTCGCCCGCGTAGCGGGCCGAGTAGACGCCAGGGCGCCCGTCGAGCGCGTCGACCTCGAGGCCGGAATCGTCAGCGATCACCGTTTCCCCGGTCGCCTCACGAGCCGCGCGAGCCTTGATCAGGGCATTCGCCTCGAACGTGGTGCCGGTCTCGGGCGGCGACTCGACCTCGTCCGGCAGCCCTCGCAGCGCGACCCCGGGCAGGATCTCCTCCAGCTCCCGGACTTTGTGGTCGTTGCGGCTGGCCAGGATCAAGGCCGGGTCACTCTCCGACCGCGGCCATCTGGAACCCGCGCAGCTGCTCGATCCCGGCCTCGGCCAGAGCCAGCATCTCGTCGAGCGAAGTGCGAGAAAGTGGTGTGCGTTCGGCCGTCGCCTGCACCTCGACCAGGCCTTCGCCGGTCATCACCACGTTGGCGTCAACCTCGGCATTCGAATCCTCCGGGTAGTCGAGATCGCAGAGCGGCCGACCATCGACCATGCCGACGCTGACCGCGGCGACCGAAGTGGTCAGCGGCATCCGCTCGATCTCCCCCGCGTCGAGCAGAGCACCAAGAGCCAGCCGGAGCGCGACCCAGCCGCCGGTGATCGAGGCACAGCGGGTGCCACCGTCGGCCTCGAGTACATCGCAGTCGACGTAAACGCTGCGTTCGCCCAGCGCCTCGAAATCGACCCCGACCCGGAGCGAGCGCCCGATCAGCCGCTGGATCTCGACCCCGCGGCCGTCCTGCTTGCCCTTGCTGATGTCACGCTGCTTCCGATCACCGGTCGAGGCGGGCAGCATCGCGTACTCGGAGGTCACCCAGCCGCGGCCGCGGCCTTCCATCCACTTCGGCACTCGATCTTGAATCGAGGCGGTACAGATCACGCGGGTTCCACCGCAGGAGATCAGGGCGGATCCGTCGGCACTGCCGACGAAGCCGGGTTCGATGGTGACGGGACGAAGTTCGGCAGCCGAACGGCCACCGCTGCGGGAAAGGGTTTCGCTCATTTGTAATGAGTCTTCCAGACCGGCTACGGTCGCAGTGGGGATGCTCAGACGCGTGGAACGATGACCCGGTCGAACGGACAAACGAAGGAATGGGTCTGGCCGGACTTCGGCGAACCGGAATTGATCGAACGCCTGCTCATGCCCGAATCCGACTTCCGCGAACTATGGCTGAACATGATGGGCCAGCTGCCGCCCCGCCAGTACAGCGCCGAGGTGTTCGCGATGGGAACCGGCTATCCCTGGCCCCGCCCGGACGGCTCGTATGTCCTGAGCGAGGGCGAAGGGAGGCTGCTCTCTGACCTCGAGGCGGAAGGGCGGGCGGTGCTGATCGAAGAATTCACCGGCCCGGCGAGCGGCCGCACCCCGATGCTGGCGATCGGGTCGAACTGTTCACCCGAGGGTCTCTGGCGGAAGTTCGGTCATTTCGAAGCTCCGGATGATCGAACCCTGCTCGCTCTCGCCGGCGAGATCCACGACTTCGACATCGGCGCGACGGCCGAGCTTGCCCTCTACGGTGCCCTACCGGCGACGATCTTTCCCAGCCCTGGCACCCGGGTAAGCGCGATGGCGGTCTGGCTGACCGACGCGCAGCTGACCCAACTCGCGTGGGCCGAGATCCCCTATTGGATCGGCCGGCTCGAGACTCGTTTCGAGTTCGAACCGGCGATCGCGGAAACCGGATGGTGGGGTCTCGATCGCGGCCTGGTCTTCGTCAATCGCTTCGGCGCCTTCGGACCTGACGGCCACCCGCTTGCCCTGGCGGCGATCCCGGCCGAGGACCGGACGGTCCCCGCCCTGAGTCAGGTGGAGCTGCTCGAACTGGCGGCCGAATTGACATACGGCCAGGGGGTCGGGGCGGAAGAGCTGGTCCGCCGGGCTTTCGAGCACCCGGAGCGGACCGGTCCAGACGTGACCAGGATCATGCGATCGAACTCGATCCCGTTCGAATCCGACCGCTGGACCCCGTTCACGAGCTGACCGGCCACCGGATCCCCAGGCTTGGTTCGACTTGCGGGCGTCATAGGCCCGCAAGTCGAACCAACCTCTTCGCGGCGTGGACCAGATCAGCGGAATGAGATCTTGTCGACCGCCGACTGGATCTTGTCCACGATCAGCTCGGCCAACTCGGTTCCCTGACGGCCGCTGAACCCTTTCATCGCCGCGACCATGCCGAGCATCAGCAGCGATACCAGCAGGATCAGGCCGACGTACTCAACCGTCCCCTGCCCCGTTCTCTCGGCTGCCGCCCGCCGGACGACCTCACCTTTCGAAACGGCCAGTGCGTGTGCGTTTCCGATCATCTTGTAGAACATCTCTTCCTCCTCCATCGAGTGGGTATTTCCACTCTGGATCGTCCGCCAGAAGGTGTGACGGAACAAGACGAGAGGGCAACAATTGACTGAAGAACCGGTCACGAAAGCGCACGGCGGATAACCTGCCCGGATGCGGGTTCTGGTCGTCATGAACTTCGGGGCCGATCCGGCCACCCCTCAGCGCGGCCGCTGGGTGATCGACCAGGTCGACGCGCTGCGCGAGGGTGGGCTCGAAGTGGACCTCTTCAGCTTCCGCCCCGGCAAGGACCAGTACCTGCCCGCGACCCGGAAGATCCGCCAGATCCTCAAGCGAAGCCACTACGACCTCGTGCACGCCCATTACGGGCTGGCCGGCTGGTGCGCCCAGTTGGCGGGAGCCGATCCGCTGGTGGTCACCTTTCACGGGACCGACGTCCGCCACCGGGTGGTCGGCCGGATGTCCCGGGCACTCACCCGCAAGATCGCCCTGGTAGCCGGCGCTTCGAAGGCGCTCTTCGAAGAGGAAGCCGGCCGACCCGGCCTGCCGCTGCCGGAAGGCCGCAGCGCCGTCCTGCCATGCGGAGCGGATCTAGCCCGGTTCGCGCCGCTGGACCGCGGCGACGCGAAACGGGAGCTAGGTCTCGACTCCGCGGTGCGGTACCTGTTCTTCCCCGCCGATCCCGAGCGGGCGGAGAAACGCTTCGACCGCGCCCGGGAAGTGGCTGAAAGATCCGGCGCCAAGCTACTCACCGGCGGCGGGATCGAGCCGGAGAAGATGCCCCTCTGGATGAACGCCGCCCACGCCGTCCTCGTCACCTCCGAATACGAAGGCTTCGGTCTCGCCTGCCTCGAAGCCCTCGCCTGTGACGTGCCGGTGCTCTCCACCCCGGTCGGGATCGCGCCCCATGCCCTGCGCGGCCTCGAGCGCAGCCTCTGCCTCGATTTCGATCCGGAGGCCTGGTCGGATTTCGCTTCCAGCCTGCTCTCCCAGCCTGATCCCCGAACCGAAGGACGCCCCCGAGCC
>Ga0182792_1000856_pt1 | contig 26969 bp, 23 predicted proteins | sample Passage237B_FD_130497 | JGI IMG/M metagenome (GOLD analysis project Ga0182792, IMG submission 130497) | Cellulose adapted compost microbial communities from Newby Island Compost Facility, Milpitas, CA, USA - Passage2 37B (version 2) (version 2) ...
CCGCCAGCGCAGCCAGTGGCGGGGGGGACCGCGCCCGCCGCGCGCCGCCCCGCCGCAGAAAAACTGATGGCGGCGCCTCCGCGGGCGGTCCCCCGCCCGCCCCGGGGGGGGGGGGGGGACCGCCCCGGGCGCGCCCCCCTTGGGGTTTCCTGGGGCGGGGGGGCGCGGGGGGGGCGCGTTCCCCCCCGCCACTGGCTGCGCTGGCGGCAGGCCTACCGGCTCACGGCGGTGCTCGCCGTGCCGCTCGTCGTCTCCGTCCACTCGGAGATCTCGCTGCTCTTCGCGGCAGGCCCCGTACCGGGATGGACCTCCACGATCTTCCCGCCCTATTTTGTGCTGGGCGCGGCCTTTTCCGGTTTTGCCGTCGTGTCGATGATCGCCGTGGTGCTGCGGCATGCCCTCGGCCTTCGCGATCTCGTCACCGAGCGTCATCTCGACCTGCTGGCCAAGCTGCTGCTCACCACCGGACTGATGACGGCCTATGGCTACTGGGCGGAAGCGTTCGATACCTTCTACGCGGGAATCTCGCACGAGATCGGCACGCTGCGCGACCGCGCGGCAGGCATCTACGCCTGGAGCTACTGGGGTGCGATCGTCGCCAATTTCGTTCCCCTCCAGCTTCTGTGGTTCAGGCGCTGGCGCGTGTCGCCGGTCATGCTCTTCGCGATCAGCCTGTCGGTGGCCGTGGGCATGTGGCTGGAGCGCTACATGCTGCTGGTGACGACTCTCTATCGCGACTGGCTGGTATCTTCCTGGCGCGACTACGAGCCCAGCGTCTGGGAGTGGCTGCTCTACGCCGGGATGCTCGGCGTCTTCCTCACCTTGTTCATGCTGTTCGTGCGCTTCCTGCCGGTGATCTCCGCGTTCGAGCTGAAGGAGGCCCAGTACAGCGAGAGGCGCCGCCATGGCGCATGAACCGATCTTCGGGCTGCTGGCGGAGTTCGAGAAGGCCGAGCAGCTCTCCGAAGCGGTGCGCCGGGCGCGGGAGGCGGGCTTCGAGCGCATGGATGCCTATTCGCCTTTCCCCATCGAGGGGCTGGCGGAACTGCTCGGCATGCAGGATTCGCGCGTGTCGTGGCTGACGGCGATCGGCGGCATCCTTGGTGCCGGCCTGGGCTACGGTCTGCAGGTCTACACCAATCTCGATTTCCCGATCATCGTCGGCGCCCGCGAGCCGGTGGCGCCGCCGGCCTTCGCCCTCATCACCTTCGAACTGTGCGTGCTGTTCGCCGTGCTGTTCGCGATCGGTGGCATGCTGGCGCTCAACCGCCTGCCGCGGCTGAATCATCCGCTGTTCGACGTCGACGGCTTCCAGCTTGCGAGCACGAACAGGTTCTTCCTCGTGATCTTCGGCGACGACGGGCTCTTCGATCGGGAGCAGACCACACGCTTCCTGCGACGTCTGCGGCCCCAGCGCGTGGTCGCGATCGAATCGCCGGAGGAACCCGCATGAACGCAGGGCAGGTTCTCGCCGTGACGCTCATGCTCGCCGCTCCGTCGTGCGAGCACATGATCCGTCAGCCGCGCTACGACTACGCCGAACCGAGCAGCCTGTTCGCCAGCGGGACGTCGCTGCAGGTGCCGCCGGAAGGAACGGTCGCACGCGACGATCCTCTGCGGCGGGCGGCTCTCCTCGACAGGCCGCGGCTGGATGCCGCCCTGCTGGCCCGCGGCCGCGAACGCTTCGGCATCTACTGCGCCGTCTGTCATGACGCGTCGGGCCATGGGCGCGGGGTGGTGCCCAGCCGCGGCTTTCCGCAGCCGCCCAGCCTGCACGAGCCGCGGCTGCGGTTGGCTCCATCCTCCTATTTCGTCGACGTCATCACGAACGGCCACGGCGTCATGTATTCCTATGCCGACCGCGTGACGCCGGCCGATCGCTGGGCGATCGCCGCCTATATCCGGGCGCTGCAGGTGAGCCAGGGGGCGAGGGCGGCGGAACTTCCGCCCGTCGATCGCGCCAGGCTGGAGGCCATCCCGTGACGCGGCGCGAACGACGCTGGGCCGCGATCGGCAGCGCCTGCCTGGCAGGTGCACTGCTCCTGGCGATGCTCGATGCGCGCGCCGCTCTCGGAGGCTGGCTGTCGGGATTCATCCTGTGCAGCGCCGTGCCGCTCGGCGCGCTGCTGCTGGTCATGATGATGCAGCTCATCCCGGGCTCCTGGCGCCCCGAGCTGCTGCCGGTCGCGCTGGACACGCAATGGCTGCTGCCGGCCGCCGCGGTCGCCGCGCTGCCCGTGCTCGTCGCGACGCCCGTGCTGTACCCTTGGGCCGCGGAGGCCATCGACGGCTGGCGCGGCCTCTATCTTTCTCCCGTAGGCTTCGCGCTCCGCACAAGCGTCTTCTTCCTGGCCGCAATCGCGCTGTCGGTCGCCCTGATGAGCCGGCCGGCGGCTGCCTCGGCGCTGAGTGCGGCCGGTCTCATCGGGTTCGTGCTGGCCGATACGACCGTCGCCGTGGATTGGCTGATGTCGCTCGCCGCCCATTTCCATTCCTCCGGCTTCGGTCTCTACGCCCTGTCGATCCAGGTGACGGTGGCGCTTGCCGTTCTGCTGATCGTGCGCCTCGGCGGATCGCCGTCCGATCGAACGAACCTGCTTGGCGGCCTGCTGCTCACCGCGCTTCTGCTCTGGGCCTACCTGGCTTTCATGCAATTCTTCATCATCTGGTCGGGCAATCTCAGCGAGGGAGCGCGCTGGTATCTCCGCCGCGCCGAGGGTGGCTGGGCGACCGTGGAATGGATCATGGCGGCTTCCCAGCTCGGGCCTGCGCTGCTGCTGTTCCTGGCGCCGGTGCGGCGTGACCGGCTCTGGCTGATTGCGCTTTCCGCGGTCGTCGTCGCGGGCAAGGCGCTGGAGATCGCCTGGCTGGTGGCGCCCGAGACCGGCAATCCAGCCCTCCTGGTGGTTGCGTTCGCGGCGACGACGGTGGGATTCGTTCTCGTCGCGCCGGCCGCCGCGGCCATGACGAAAAGCCTGTTGCGCCGTCCCGTCGCGCGGGTGCTTCCATGACCGCGACACGTCGCACGCGCTACGATCCGCGAGACGTGCGGCCGCGCCATGTGCTGCTGGGCGTGGCCGGGTTGTTCGCGATCATCGCCGTGTCCGCGGTCATCGTCGCCGGGGTGGTGGCCCTGCTGCCAAGTGACAGGACAGCGCCGCGTTCGCCAAACGCGGCGCGGCCGTGGCCTGGTCCACCGCTCGAGGCCCAGGAAGGCGAGGGAAGGGCGGCGTTGGAGGCAGCCGCTCGGCAGCGGCTCGAGGCCTATGGCTGGATCGACGCTTCGAAGCGCCGTGCCCGGATTCCCATCGAGCGGGCCATGCAGCTGCTGGCCCGGCATGGGTGGCCGGATGGCCATTCCGAAGGGCAGCGCACGCCATGAGGCTTCTCGCCCTGGCGCTGCTTCTCCTGGGGCTGGGCTGCGGGCGCGTCCTCGCCTTCGATCCGTTCCAGTCCACAGGCATCGATCGGCGTCCCGACGCGCGCGCGCCCCTCGACGTTTCCGTCGTGGACGAGCAGGGCACGTCGACGACGCTGGAGGCGCTCGCGCGGCGAAAGCCGATCCTGCTGGCGCCGGTGCTGCATCGCTGTCCGAACATCTGCGGCCTGACTCTGGCCGGCCTGGCGAGCGCGGTCATGGCCCAGAAGTTCCGGCCAGGCCGCGACTTCACGCTGGTCGCCTTCGGTATCGACCCGCGCGAGGGGACGGCGGAGGCCATGCAGTCCTTGGCGGACCTGCATCGCGCCTTTCCCGCGCTGGGATCCGAAGGCGTGCATGCCGTAACCGCCAGCGCGGCAGACATAGCGCGTGTCACCGGCGCGCTTGGTTACCGCTATGCCTGGGACGACGGCATCGGGCAGTACGCCCACATCTCGGCCGTCGCCGTGCTGACGCCGGACGGACATCTGTCGCGCTGGCTGTACGGCATCGCGCCCGACGCCACCGACGTGCGCCTGGCGCTCACCGAGGCCGGCGACGACCGGATCGGAGACTGGACCGACCAGCTCCTGCTGCTCTGCTACCACTACGATCCCGAGACCGGTCAGTATGCGTCCGTGGTCTGGCTGCTGCTGCGCGTCGGCGGCGGCCTGACGGTCGTTGCCGGATCGGCGCTCATCGGCATCGCGATCCTGCGCGAGCGACGCGGCGGACGGCGGGAGAAGCCGCCATGAGCGGCCTCGCGCTCTGGCCCGAGCAGGCGTCGGCCTATGCCGCCGAGGTGGATCGCCTGGTGCTCGGCGTCACCGTGCTCATCGTGCTGCTGTCCGCGCCGGTCTTCGTGCTGATCGTGGCCTTCGCCGTGAAGTACAGGCGCGGGCGCGCGGCCGACCGTTCGCATCAAGTCAACCGGCGGGTCGGCCTGGAGGTCTCATGGGCGGTCATCCCGTTCGTCCTGCTGATCGGATTCTACGTCTGGGCGGCGAGGCTGTTCTTCGACGCCCACAGCCCGCCGGCGGATGCGATCGAGATCCAGGTGCTGGCCAAGCAGTGGATGTGGAAGTTCCAGCATGCCGGCGGCCAGCGTGAGATCAACGAGCTGCACGTGCCGGCCGGACAGCCGGTGCGGCTGACCATGGCCTCCCAGGATGTCATCCACAGCCTCTACGTGCCGGCCCTCAGGCTCAAGCAGGACGTCGTGCCGGGACGCTATACGACGCTGTGGTTCAACGCGGACAGGCCGGGCGCCTACGCGCTTGAATGTGCCGAATTCTGCGGCGCCGATCACGCGGCCATGGGTGGTCATCTGGTGGTGCTGACGCCGACCGAGTACGCGGCCTGGCTGGAGAAGAGCGGGGTCGACGAATCCCTGGCGGCGCAGGGCGCGCGGCTGTTCCGAAGCCACGGCTGCAGCGGCTGCCATGCGGCGGCAGCGACCGTGCACGCGCCGCCGCTCGAAGGCCTGTTCGGCCGTCCGGTGCCGCTGCAGGACGGGAGCCTGGTCACCGCCGACGAGCAGTACATCCGCGACAGCATCCTGCTGCCGCAGGCGCAGCTCGCGGCGGGGTATCCGCCCATCATGCCGACCTTCAGAAACGTCTTGAGCGAGGACGAAGTGCTGCGACTGGTCGCCTACATCAAATCGCTGGCCGCCGATGCTCCGGAGCGGCCGCGATGACCCATGCCCCGGCGCACCCGATCGCCCCGAATCCGCGCAACCTCGACGACCGCGGCCTGTCGGAAACGCCGGCCCAGCACGCCAGCTATCTGCGCGATGGGTATACGCTGCGATCGTGGCTCCTCACCACCGACCACAAGCGCGTGGCGCTGCTCTACCTCGCGTCCGTCACCATGTTCTTCTTCGTCGGGGGCGCCGCGGCGGCGCTGATGCGTTTCGACCTGCTCACGCCGGAAGCCGATCTTCTCACGAACGAGGGCTACAATCGCGCCTTCACGCTGCACGGCGTGATCATGGTCTGGTTCTTCCTGATTCCCTCGATCCCTAACACCTTCGGTAACTTCCTGCTCCCGCTGATGATCGGCGCACGCGATCTCGCCTTTCCGCGGCTCAATCTGCTGAGCTGGTACGTCTACATGCTGGGCGGCCTGTTCACGCTCTTCGTCCTGGTGGCGGGCGGCGTCGATACCGGCTGGACCTTCTATACGCCGCTCTCCTCGATGTTCGCGCACGGCCACGTGATTCTCGCCGCCACCGCCGTGTTCGTCGTCGGCTTCTCCTCGATCATGACGGGCCTGAACTTCATCGTGACGGTGCACAAGCTGCGCTGTCCGGGCATGACATGGGGGCGCCTGCCGCTCTTCGTGTGGTCGATGTACGCGACGTCGCTGATCCTCGTGCTTGCAACGCCCGTGCTGTCCGTCGCGCTGGCGCTCATCGCTGCGGAACGCCTGTTCGGGCTAGGCATCTTCGATCCGGCCCTCGGCGGCGATCCGCTGCTCTATCAGCATCTCTTCTGGTTCTACAGCCACCCCGCCGTCTACATCATGGTGCTGCCCGCACTCGGTGTCGTGAGCGAGCTCGTCGCGGCCGCGGCGCGCAAGCCGGTGTTCGGCTATCGCTTCGTCGCAGGCTCCTCGCTGGCCATCGCCGCCGTCGGCTTCCTGGTCTGGGGACACCACATGTTCGTGGCCGGCCAGTCGATGTACGCCAGCGCGGTATTCTCGTTCCTCAGCCTCGTGGTCGCCGTGCCCTCGGGCATCAAGGTCTACAACTGGACGGCCACGCTCTACAAAGGCGACATCTCGCTCGACCCGCCTTTCCTGTTCGCGATGTGCTTCATCTGCCTGTTCGTACTCGGGGGGCTGACGGGGCTGGTGCTGGCGATGCTGGCCATCGATGTCCACGTGCACGACACGTACTTCGTCGTGGCCCATTTCCACTACATCATGGTCGGCGGCACGGTCGCGGCGTACTTCGGCGCCTTGCACTACTGGTGGCCCAAGATCGTCGGCCGGATGTACTCGCTGGCCTGGGGCCGCGTGGGCGCGCTGCTGATCTTCTTCGGCTTCAACCTGACCTTCTTTCCGCAGTTCATCCTCGGATATCTCGGCATGCGGCGGCGCATCCACGTCTACGCACCCGATTTCCAGGTGCTCAATGTCCTGTCGTCGGCAGGGTCCAGCATCCTGGCGGCTGCCTACCTGCTGCCGCTCCTCTATCTCTTCTGGTCGCTGCGCCGGGGCGCCCCGGCACCGCCCAATCCCTGGGGCGCGACCGGACTGGAATGGACCGTGCCGTCGCCCCCGCCGAAGCACAATTTCGAGGTTCCGCCGGTGGTGACGCGAGGCGCCTATGACTATGGCAGCAGGCACGAGGGCAGGTCATGACGGAAGGCATGCTGCGCGAACCCTACGCCACCCTGCACCAGCAGCATCAGGCAGCCCGGCTGGGCATGCACCTCTTCCTGGCCAGCGAAGTGATGCTGTTCGGGGGACTCTTCGCCGTGGTGATGGTCATGCGCATCCTGCATCCGCACGAGGTCGTCGCGGCATCGGAACGGCTCCATATGTGGCTGGGAGCAGCCAACACCGCGATCCTGCTGACGTCGAGCCTGCTGGTGGCGATCGCCGTCGAGGTGGCACGCGAGACGCGGCGCCGTGCGACATACCGATATCTCGCCGGCGCCGCCTTGCTGGGGCTTCTGTTCCTGGCGCTGAAGGCATTCGAATATGGATCGGAGTACGAGGAGGGCATCCTTCCCGGAGGTTCGGCTGCCGCCCTGTCCAATCCCGTGCAACATCAGTTCATGAACGTCTATCTCGTGGCCACGGGCCTGCACGCTGTGCACGTGACCATTGGCGTTCTCCTGCTGGCGGGTCTGGCGGGAGGTCTGGCCGCGGCGTCCCTGACGCTGCCGAAGCGCATTCCGCTCGTCGAGAATCTTGGGCTGTACTGGCATCTCGTCGACGTCATCTGGATCTTCCTCTATCCCACGCTCTACCTCGCGCGGTGAGGAATCGATGGCCCACCCCCTGCTGCTGCGCGCCTGGATCGTCCTTCTGCTGCTGCTCTGCGCCACCGTCGGTGCGAGCTTCGTTCTCGCGGGAGCAGCGAGCCTTGCCGTGGCGCTCGGCATCGCCTTCGCGAAGGCTGCGGTGGTCTACTGGTTCTTCATGGGGCTTCGCCGCGAGGGCGGGCTCGTCCGGCTGGCTGCGGTCATCGGCACACTGTGGCTGCTGATCCTGCTCAGTCTCGCCAGCCTGGACTATCTAACACGTGGATGAGGGTGAGCAGCACATCGCGGCCACCATGCCGCTACAACGCGTCCGAGGTCAGACGAGCTCGCGGACGGTATCCGATGCGATCGTGAGGGCGATCCTGCCTCCTGCCGGCGTGCCGCGCGCGAGGGACTGGGCGAGGGCGGTCGCCTGCTTGAGTGTCGCCTTCGGCGGCATCGGCGGCTCATGGGGATCGACGATCGCCTCCACGAGCGCCGGCCCTTTGGCTGCCATGGCCATCTGCAGCGTCGAGGCGCAGTCCGCCGGATCGTCCACGCTGTAGGCCTCCAGTCCAAACCCTCGGGCGACGGCGGCGAAATCGATGGGCTGCAGGTCGCACACGTACTCGGGATTGCCGAGGAAGACCATCTGCTCCCATTTGATCTGGCCCAGGGAGTTGTTCTTGATGACCACGATCTTGATGTTCAACCCGTACTTCACGCAGGTCGCCAGTTCGCCCATCAGCATCGTCAAGCCGCCATCGCCGATGAAACAGACGACCTGCCTGTCGGGATAGGCGACGGCGGCAGCGATGGCGTAGGGCAATCCGCAGGCCATCGTCGCGAGGTTGCCCGAGCAGGAGAATTTCATGCCGGCGCGGATCTGGAGGTGCCGTGCCGCCCAGGTGGTGATCGTGCCGGAATCCGTCGCGATGATGGCGTTCGACGGCAGGAGCCTGTTGAGCTCGTGCGCGATCACCTGCGGCTTCATCGGCTTGTCCTGCCGGCTGCCTCGTTCCTCCATGAGCGCGTTCCACTCTTCCATCCCTTTCCGGGCCTTCTCGAGGAAGGAGCGATCGGTGCGCGCGTGCAGCCGGGGAAGCAGGGCCTCCAGCACTTTCGCCGTGTCGCCGACCAGCCCGGCCGTCACCGGGTGGCGCAGCCCGATGCGTTGCGGATCGATGTCGATCTGGACCGCTCCGGCTTGTCCAGGCTTGGGATAGTATTCGATATAGGGAAACGAGCTGCCGGCGATGAGCAGCGAATCGCAGTCCTCGAGCGCCTGCTGGGCCGGCTTCGTTCCCAGCAGGCCGATGCCGCCGATACAGCAGGGATGGTCATCGGGCAAGGCGGCCTTCCCCAGCAGCGGCTTGATGACCGGCGCCGCCAGCCGTTCGGCGACCTGTTCCAGCAACCGGCCGGCGCCCAAGGCGCCCTGACCCGCCAGGATCGCGGTCTTCCTGCCCCGGTTGAGAACGGCGGCCGCCTCCGCGAGCTGCTCCTCGCTCGGCATCCGCGCCGGGCACGCCATCAACTGGGAGACGTGATGCGGCACGTTGCGCTTCGAATTGGGAATCTCATCGACGGGCATCGACTGGATATCGACCGGCATGGTGACGTGTGCCACGCCGCGATACGCCAGCGCCGTTCGGCAGGCCAGCTCGACGATGTTCTCGACATGGTGCGGGCCCATGATTCGCGCATTGTAGGTCGTGACGTCGATGAACAACTTGTCCAGCTCGACGTCCTGCTGCGTGAAGGTATGCAGCAGATCATGGAACTGGAGACCGGTAATGGCCAGCACGGGCTGCCGGTCGAGCTTGGCATCGTAGAGGCCGTTCAGCAGATGAATCCCGCCGGGGCCCGACGTTGCGATGCAGACGCCGAGCCTGCCGGTCCACTTGGCGTAGGCGCAGGCGGCGAGCGCCGCGGCCTCCTCGTGCCGGACCTGCACGAACCGGATCTTGTCCTTCCGCGTCCTGAAGGCTTCGATGATGCCATTGATGCCGTCACCGGGGATGCCGAAGACCGTATCGACATGCCATTCGGCAAGAGTGTCGACGAGGATGTCCGCGGCGGTTGGGGTGGCCATCGTGTCCTCCGGATCTGCGGCATGGGGTTTGTGGCATCGGCCGAGTAATGCGGGCCTCGGCGGAACGTTGCCGGGGCTGGGGCGATTATCACCGGAGCAGGGGCATCCATGGCCTGGGAAGGCTTCGCCGCAGCCCACGGTTCCTGCGCCGTCCTAGACGGAAGAAGAGGAGATGACGCGTGCAATCCAAGATGCTGCACCAGGCCGACGGCCAAAGAACCTATGCCCTCATATTCGAGACCGGGGACGAACTGCTGGCTTCTCTGGGCGATTTTGCGCGGCGCGAGGATTGCTCAGCCGCGAAATTCACCGCAATCGGCGCCTTCAGCGAGGTCGTCCTCGGGTACTTCGACTGGGAGAAGAAGGAGTACGAACGCAACACCGTTGCGGAGCAGGTGGAAGTTGCCTCCCTGATCGGTGACATAGCCTTGGGCCCCGATGGCAAGCCTGCGATCCACGCCCATGCCGTGCTGGGCCGCCGCGATTCGAGTGCACTGGCCGGACATCTGCTTCGGGCCATCGTCCGACCTACCCTCGAGCTGGTGCTGGTCGAATCGCCGGCTCATCTGCGCAAGCGTCACGACCCGGAAAGCGGGCTGGCGCTCATCAGGATCGCCGAGCCAAGCCGGTAGGAGCGGAAATCCAGGCAATCAAGGGGCCCGTCGACGGAAGAATCGTCGCCCCTTCCTTGCACTCGCCTCCTGCTTGATTCAAATCAAGTTCGAAGAGACTGCCTGGCGCTATTCAGGCGAAAGAGCGCGTGGCAGCCGATTCTCGAAGCCCCCCGAACACCTGTACGGCGGATGCCGGTGACATCGCTTCGTGCAAGGTCAAGTGATTCTCATGGGCGGTTCTTTTCAGGTGGGGCGTCTCGGCCAGTTGACGGTCCGGAATGACATCGGCCAATGTCGACACGCCACATGTACCTATGACCTTCTGCCTGTATCGCATGATGCAGGGCGCGCGGGGGCGCGAAGGAGCGGGAGATGGTGAACGATCTTGTCGTGGACCTGTCGCGGGTGCAGTTTGCGGCGACAGCCCTCTACCATTTCCTCTTCGTGCCGCTGACGCTCGGCCTCACCGTCCTGTTGGCGGTGATGGAAACGGTCTACGTCACCACAGGGCGCGAGATCTACAAGCAGATGGTCCAGTTCTGGACGAAGCTGCTGCTCATCAACTTCGCGCTCGGCGTCGCGACGGGCCTTACGATGGAGTTCCAGTTCGGCACGAACTGGTCCTTCTATTCGAGCTTCGTGGGCGACACGTTCGGTGCGCCGCTCGCCATCGAGGGCCTGATGGCCTTCTTCCTGGAGTCGACCTTCATCGGGTTGATGGTCTTCGGCTGGGACCGCATGTCGAAGGCGCAACACCTCATCGTCACCTACATGGTCGCCCTCGGCTCCAACTTCTCGGCGCTGTGGATCCTGGTCGCCAACAGCTTCATGCAGCACCCGCAGGGCGCCGAGTTCAATCCGGTGACCATGCGCATGGAGCTGCAGAGCTTCGGGACGCTCTTCTTCAACCCGGATGCGCAGTCCAAGTTCGTGCACACGGTGCTGGCCGGCTACGTGACGGCCGCGATCTTCGTGTGCGGGGTCAGCGCCTGGTACATGCTGAAGAACCGCCATCTCGACATCGCGCGCCGCTCGTTTCGTGTCGCCGCGATCTTCGGCATGCTGGGCGGGGCAGGCGTCATCACGCTCGGCGACGCTCTGGGCTATGTCGGTGCCCACGTCCAGCCGACCAAGCTCGCGGCGATGGAGGCGCTGTGGACGCCGGAAGAAGCGCCCATGGCCTTCAACGCCATCGCCTTCCCGAGCCAGTCCGAGCAGAAGAACTATTTCGCCATCCGCGTTCCAGCGCTGTTGTCGATCCTGGTCACCCATTCACTCGATGGCACCGTGCCGTCGATCGACCAACTCGAAGCACAGGCGCGCGACCGCATCCGCAACGGCATCCCGGCCGTACAGGCGATGGAGCGCCTGAGCGCCAATCCGCGCGATGAGAATGCGCTGGCCCAGTTCAAGGAGCATGGCAAGGACGTGGGCTACGGCTTCCTGGTCCTGCGCTATGCGCCCGAGGGCGACCTCTCGCGCGTGACCGACGCCGACATCACCCGCGCCGCCCGCGATACCATCCCCGAAGTCTGGATCGTCTTCTGGTCGTTCCGTGTGATGGTGGGTCTCGGACTCCTGATGCTGGCCTATCTGGTGCTGGCGACGTTGATGACGCTCGCCAACCAGGTCCAGGAGCGGCGCTGGTTCCTGTGGGGCGCCGTCCTGATGGTGCCCGCGCCCTTCCTCGCCTGCGAATTCGGCTGGCTCGTCGCCGAAGTCGGCCGCCAGCCGTGGACCGTGAACGAGATGCTGCCGACATGGCTGTCCGTCTCGACCCACAGCGTGCCCTACATGGTCTTCTCGCTGGGCGGCTTCATCCTGCTCTACACCGTCTTCGCCATCGTCGAGATCTTCCTGATGCTGTACTTCATCCGGAAAGGTCCCGACGAGCACGGTTCCGGAGAGCGGGGAGGGCCGGCGGCCGGGCGGCCGTCCGCCAGCGGCGCATCTGCCGGCCGAACGTCGACGGCGCACTGAGGGGAGGGCATCGTCATGGAAGCCTACATGATCCTCAAGCTCGTCTGGTGGGGCCTTCTCGGTGTCCTGCTGACGGGCATCGGCGTGATGGTCGGGATGGACATGGGAGTCGGCACCATCCTGCGCTACGTCGGGCGCACCGATTCCGAACGCCGGGTCGCGCTGAACGTCATCGGCCCGCACTGGGACGGCAACCAGGTATGGTTCATCCTGGGCGGTGGCGCGATCTTCGCCGCATGGCCGCTGGTCTACGCCACCGCCTTCTCGGGCTTCTATATCGTCATGCTGGTCCTGCTCTGGAGCATGATCGTGCGGCCGCTCGGCTTCGAGTATCGCAGCAAGATGCCGTCGCCGCGATGGCGGGCCATCTGGGACCTGACGCTGTTCATCAGCGGCCTCGTGCCGATGCTGGTCTTCGGTGCGGCAATCGGAAACGTGCTCCAGGGCGTGCCGTTCCACTTCGACTGGCGGCTGACCTCGTACTACACCGGCAGCTTCCTCGCGCTGTTCAACCCCTTCGCCATCCTGTGCGGCATCATGTCGGTGGCGCTGGCGATCTACATGGGCGGCAGCCGCCTGGCCGCCGGTGCCGCCGATCCGGTCGGCGCGCGCGCCCGCAAGGCGTCGATCGTCTGCGGGCTGATGGCGCTGCTGATCTTCACCGTCGCAGGAGTCTGGGTCTCCAGCATCGAAGGATTCCGGCTGGTCGCGGGACCGGATCCGGCCGCGGCGCAGACCCCGCTTCACCAGCAGGTAACGCGGGCGCCCGGCGAGCTCCTCGTGCATTATGGACGGCATCCGGTGCTGTGGGCGCTGCCGGGGCTCGTCTATGCCGGGATCCTGCTCGGCGTGCTCGCGCTCGCCACCCGGCGTTCGTTCCTGGCCTGGTGGATGGGGGTGGTCGCCTGGGTCGGCGTAATGGGTACGGTCGGCGCCGCGATGTTCCCGTTCATCATGCCGTCGAGCACCAATCCCTCGCACAGCCTCTCCATCTGGAATTCGGGTTCGAGCCTGGTGACGCTGAGCTGGATGGTGGGCTTCACCCTGATCTTCATGCCGCTCATCGTCTGGTACACGAGCTGGGCCTTCTGGGTGATGCGCGGCAAGATCGAGGTGAAGCACGTCGAAACGTCGGACCACGCGTACTGAGGAGGCCGGCATGTTCCTGCGCTACATCATCGCCATGGGGCTCGCTGCATTGGCCATCCTGTTCGCCATCATCCTCGGGGACTACGGCCCCTGGTACCTGTCGTGGTTCCTCGGCACCGGCTTCATGGTCCTCGTCGCGGCCTCGGCGGGCGTCCTGTTCGAGGCGCAGGAAGATGCGGCGACGGCTGCGGCCGGAAGGGGCGCGGAAGAGGCGGACGACGTCGCCAGGGTCGTTGCCGCAAGTACCGCCCCGCAGCCGCCCGGCCGGACCACGCGCTGAGAGCCCATCCGCGGGGAGCCTGCCATGGCCGACGCCCGGGAGGGCGCGCCGATCCGACCCGATGCCGCCGTCGAGCGGTGGCTGCGCGCCCAGGCGACGGAAGCCGGCGGCAACGGAGTCCGATGGGCGATGGCGCTGGGCGCTCTTGCCGCCGCTCTCGCGATTCCGCAGGCCTGGCTGCTGGCGCATGCCATCGCACCGGTCGTCATGGAGCGCGCGCCTCTTGCGCCGGCACTTGCGTGGCTGGCGCCGGTCCTGATCATCCTGGTGCTGCGGTTCGCGCTGACCTGGGTCTCCGGCCGCCGGGCGTCGGCAGCCGCAAGCCGCGTGAAGGCGCACGTCCGCTCCGCGCTGGTCGCGCATCTCGCGGCTCTCGGCCCGGCGCGGCTGGCCGGCCGCGCCTCCGGCGAGGGGGCGACGGTCGTCATCGAGGGCGTGGATGCGCTCGATCCTTACGTCTCCCGTTTCATGGCGCATCTCGGCATCCTCGCCGCCGTCCCGCCGGCGATTCTGATCGCCGTCCTGCCACGTGACTGGATTTCGGGCCTCGTCCTGCTGGTGACCGCGCCGGTCATCCCGCTGTTCATGGTGATCCTCGGACACAAGGCAGCCCAGTTGAACCGGCGGCAGTGGCAACGTCTCGCCCGCTTGTCGGCACAGCTCCTCGACGGGCTGCAGCGGCTGACCACCATCAGGCTGCTCAATGCCGGCGAGCGGCAGGCGCGGCTGCTTGCCGATGCTTCGGAAGATTATCGCCGCAGCACCATGGCGGTGCTGCGGGTCGCCTTCCTGTCGTCGCTCGCCCTCGAGTTCTTCGCCACGGTGGGAATCGCGGTCGTCGCGGTCCTGATCGGCTTCCGCCTGCTCGACGGCACGCTGGGCTTCGAGGCGGCCTTCTTCGTGCTGCTGCTGGCGCCCGACTTCTATGCACCGCTGCGCCAGCTCGGCGTCGATTATCATGCACGGATGGAAGCGCTCGCGGCATCGGAACGCATCCTGGCCTTGCTGGACGAGAAGCCCGTTGCGGCCGGCGAGATGATCCCCGACCTGGGCGCGGCCATCACGGTCGATTGTCAGTCGGTCGGCTTCGCCTGGGCACCAGGGCATTCCACGGTCGACCGCGTCTCCCTGCGTCTGGAACCCGGCGAGGTCGTCGCGCTCGTGGGTCCCAGCGGCGCGGGGAAGAGCACGCTGCTGTCGTTGATCCTGGGGTTCGTCCGGCCGCAGAGCGGCCGCATCCTCGTCAACGGCCATGACCTCGCGGCCGTCGATCCCGACTACTGGATGCGCCATGTCGCCGTCGTGCCGCAGCGCCCGCACATGTTCGCGGGCACGGTGCTCGACAACATCCGGTTGGGCGATCCGTCCGTCGGCGTCGACCGGGCGCAGGCCGCCGCCCGGCTTGCCGCGGCCGACCGCTTCATCACGGCGCTGCCGCAAGGCTACGACACGCTGCTGGGCGAGCATGGCCAGACGCTTTCGGGCGGACAGGTTCAGCGCATCGCGCTCGCCCGCGCCTTCCTCAAGGAGGAGGCGGGTGTCCTGCTGATGGACGAAGGCACCGCGGGGCTCGACCGCGAGACCGAGGCCGTCATCGTCGATGCGATCCGCCGGCTCGCCCGCAACCGCACGACGCTGGTGGTCGCCCACCGGCTGGCGACCGTGAAGGCGGCCGACCGGATCGTCTTCCTGGACGGCGGGCGCATCGTCGAGCAGGGGACGCGTGCCGATCTCGAAGCCGACGGAGGCCGGTTCACGGCGCTCCTGCGCGATGCGGGGCTGGCCGGCTGATGCATGACATTGCCATCCTGCGTCGCCTGATCGGACTGACCCGTCCGTACCGAGTGTGGCTGCTCGCCGCCATCGCCGTGGCCTGCGCGACGGTGCTGGCGAGCGTGGCGCTCATGACGATCGCCGGCTGGTTCATCGCGGCCATGGCGATCGCCGGCGTGACCACCGGCATGATGAACTACTTCCTGCCGGCCGCCGGCATCCGCTTCTTCGCGATCACGCGCACCGGCGGCCGCTACCTGGAGCGGCTGCTGAGCCACGAAGCGACGTTCCGTTTGCTGACGGGCCTGCGCCTCTGGCTCTTCCGCCGCCTGGAGCCGCTGGCGCCGGCCCAGCTCGAGGATCGGCGCGGCGCGGACCTGGCCTCCGGCCTGCAGGCGGACGTGGATACGCTGCAGCACGCCTATCTGCGCTTCGGCTCGCCTGTCGTTGCCGCGATCGTCTGCGGCGTCGCCCTGATCGCGCTGCTGGTGGTGCTCCATCCGCCGACCGCCATCGCCGTCGCCGTGCTCCTCGTCGCGGCGGGCGGCGTGGCGCCCGCGTTTGCCCGCCGGGCCGCTGCGGCTCCCGGCGCGGAGAGCGTGCGGCTGCGGACCGAGCTTCGGGTCGCCGTGGTGGATCTTCTCCAGGGTGCCGTCGATCTCCGGGTTGCCGGAGCGACGCAGCGCCGCCTCGCTGCCATCGACGATCTCAGCGGCCAGCTGACGGGCGCCCAGCGCCGAGTCGACGACTGCGGCGGCCTGGCGGAGACGGCCGTCGGGTTGTGTGCCGGCCTTGCGCTCTGGAGCGCGGCTCTGCTGGCGTCGGCGAGCGTTGCCGCCGGAGATCTCGCGCCGGCCGTGGCGCCGGCACTGGCCCTGGCGGCCCTCGCCATCTTCGAGGTCGTCACACCGCTGCCCGCGGCCCTGCAGCGTTGGGGCGAGGTGGCGGCGGCGGCGCGGCGCCTCTTTGCGCTGGCGGACCGCACGCCCGCCATCGTGGACCCTCCCGAGCCCTCTCCCATGCCGCGCGACGGCAGCGTCGTCTTCTCCTCGGTGCGGCTCCACTACCGTCCGGGCGCTCCAGCGGCACTCGACGGACTCGATCTCGCCATCCCGAGCGGCCGCCGCGTCGCCATCCTGGGGCCGAGCGGCGCAGGCAAGAGCTCGATCGCGCGGTTACTGCTGCGCTTCTGGGAGTACGAAGGCGAGATACGCCTCGGCGGCCATGAGCTGCGCCGCTACCGGTCCGACGATCTGCGCGAACTGGTGGGACTCGCCGCCCAGGACGCGCAGCTGTTCAATGGATCCATCCGCGACAACCTGCTCATGGCGGCGCCTGACGCCGATGAGGCGGCGATGCGGCGTGTCCTCGAGACGGTTGACCTCGCCGGCTTCGTGCGCGACCTGCCGGACGGTCTCGACACCTGGGTGGGGGAGGGCGGCACCCGCCTCTCGGCCGGTCAGGCCCGCCGACTGGTCCTGGCGCGGACGGTCCTGCGTGATCCCCTTCTCCTCATCCTCGACGAGCCTACCGAGAATCTCGACGCCACGACTGCGCGTCGGCTTCTTGCATCGCTGGCCGCCGCGAGCGTGGGTCGAACGGCCATCCTGATCACCCACGATCCGGCCGCGGCTGCGGCGTTCGCCGAGGAGATCGTGCACCTCGATGCCGGACGCATTGGCGCATCCGTCCCGGGCACGCTATAGGCCAACCGCACCGTCCGACCGCCTGAGCGAAGGGTTTCATGAGCACGACCGGCAGCCCCAGTCCCCCTTCGTCGATCGACCGCGAGGCGCTGAGGCGCAAGTATCGCGAGGAGCGCGACAAGCGCTTGCGGCCCGACGGCAATGCGCAGTATGTGCGCGCGGCGGGCAAGTTCGCGCGCTACCTCGACGATCCCTACACGCCCGTCCGGCCGCGCGATGCGAAGACCGACCACGTGACCTTCGCCTTCGTCGGCGGTGGTTTCGCGGGCCTGGTGACCGCGGCGCGGCTGGTCGAAGCCGGGATCAGGGACGTGCGCATCGTCGAGAAGGGCGGCGACTTCGGCGGCACCTGGTACTGGAACCGCTATCCCGGCGCGCAGTGCGACACGGCGTCGATGGTCTACATGCCGCTGCTCGAGGAGACCGGCCATCGGCCGACCGAGAAGTACGCGCATGCGCCGGAGATCCTGGCGCACTGCCAGCGCATTGGCCGCCATTTCGGTCTCTACGACAACGCCCTGTTCCATACCGAGGTCGAGGACCTGTCCTGGGATGCCGGCCGCTCCTGCTGGCGCCTGCGCACCAGCCGCGGGGACGACTTCACCGCGCAGTTCATCGGGCTGGGCACGGGGCCGCTGCATGTCCCGAAGCTGCCCGGCATTGCGGGTATCGAATCCTTCGCGGGACACTCCTTCCACACCAGCCGCTGGGACTACGCCTATACGGGCGGCGATCCACTGGGCGCGCCGATGACGAAGCTCGCCGACAAGCGGGTCGGCATCATCGGGACGGGTGCTACGGCCGTGCAGTGCGTGCCGCATCTCGCCCGATCAGCCAGGGAGCTCTACGTCTTCCAGCGGACGCCGTCTTCGGTCGACGTCCGCGCCAACGCGCCCATCGATCCGGGCTGGTTCAGCTCGGTCGCAACACCGGGCTGGCAGCAGCGCTGGCTGGAGAACTTCACGGCGAACCAGGCGGGCGGCACGGCGACCGAAGACCTGGTGCAGGACGGCTGGCCCGATCTCGCCCGCCGCATCCGCGAACGGATCCTGACGCTGCCCAGGGATCAGCGGACACGGGTGGGCATGCTCGCGGCGTTCGAGGACGCCGACCACGAGAAGATGGAGGAGATCCGCGCCCGCGTCGATGCCATCGTGAGCGATCCGGCGACGGCGCAGAAGCTGAAGGCCTGGTACCGCCAGCTCTGCAAGCGGCCGTGCTTCCACGATTCCTACCTCCAGTCGTTCAATGTGCCGGGCGTCCGCCTGATCGATACCGACGGCAAAGGCGTCGAGCGCATCACGCCCGCCGGCGTCGTCGTGGCCGGGGTGGAGTATCCCCTGGACTGCCTGATCTATGCCTCGGGCTTCGAGGTCGGCACCGACTATCATCAACGTGCCGGCTTCGACCTCGCCGGGCGCGACGGGCTCAGGCTCTCGCAGCACTGGAAGGACGGCATGCGCTCCAAGCACGGCATGCACGTCCATGGCTTTCCCAACGCCTTCTTCGTGCAGCCGACGCAGGGCGCCAACCTGATCTCCAATGTCCCGCACAACCTGACCGAGGCCGGCCGCACCATCGCGGTGATGATTCGCCATGCCCTCGACCGGGGTTTCCGCGAGATCGAGGTCACGCAGGAAGCCGAGGACGCCTGGGTGGATCTGCTGCTGACCAGCGCCGGCCGCATGACGGGCGGTGCCGACTGCACGCCGGGCTACTACAACAACGAAGGCCAGGACACCGGTATCGCCGGCCGTCTCGCCGTGGGCTACCCGGCCGGTCCGTCGGCCTATTTCAAGTACCTCGACGAATGGCGGCGATCCGGCCGCTTCGATGGCGTGGCGTTCCGCTGACGGCCGGCGGTCAGGGAAGATCGTCCGGACGGCTCGCCGCTCCTGGTGGGGACGGAAGCGGCCCGGGCATGGGCTGGCCGGACAGATGGAACATGCCGGCGGGCTCGACGGCCTCGAGTTCGCCGGGAAGCAGATCGCGCGCGATGACGACGAGGAAAGGCGCGGCGCTGCCGTCGGACGGCCCGAAGGGACTCGGCGGCGAGAACAGGGTGCCGACGCTCTGGACCAGCAGCGGCCGGTCGGCCTCGGCGACGCGGACGAGGCCCTTCAGCCGCAGCAGGCGCTCGCCGAGCGCGCCGGCGAGATTGTCGAGCCATGTGGCCATGTCGTCATAGGCCGGGACGGACGCCGGGCGGGCGACGCGAACCGCAATGCGGGGATGCTGACGTTCGCCCTCTGCCCGAAGCTCCGGCAGCGTGCCGGCCGCGGCGAGCGGGGCGAAGGCCGCGAGGGCTGCGGCAGCGCGATCGGCGATGCAGACCTTCTCGGCAAGCGGGTTGAGACCCGCCAGCTCGGCGCCGGCCTCGGCGAGGCGTTCGGGCGACACCGCATCGAGCTTGGTCACGACGATGCGATGGGCGGCGGCCCATTGCGCCGCGGCTTCGTCGAAATGGGCGATCTGCGTGCCGCGCAACGCGTCGTAGGTGGCGAGGACCGCGATGCGCAGCGGGAATTCCGCGAGGCCGGCCAGGCCGCGCAGGATCGGGCCGGGCTTCGCGAGCCCGCTGGTCTCGAGGATGATGCGTCGCAAGGGCCCCGACGCCTGCGGCCGGTCGGCCGACAGCAGTGCGGCGATGGTCACGGCGAGGCTGCCGACCATCTGGCAGCAGACGCAGCCGTTGGCGAGCATCGTCATCGGCACGTCGCCGCCGGTCTCGCGCAGGATCGCGCTGTCGAGACCGATCTCTCCTGCTTCGTTCACGACGACGGCGCTGTCGGCTGCCTCCGGCAGGCGCAGATATTCGGCCAGCAGCGTCGTCTTGCCGGAGCCCAGGAAGCCCGTGAGGACGATGAAGTCGATCGGGGCCGGCGGCTGCATCAGGCTGCCGGGTCGCGAGTCGACGGCCTGTCGCCGTCGCCCTCCGCCCAGCTCTCCTCGACCATCTTTCGGACATCGGCCAGCAGCTCGGCCGTATCGTAGATGATGCCATCCTTGATCGTGAGCTTGAGGCCGCGGACGAACTTGGGGCTATTCGTGGCCTCGTCCAGGCGCATGGCGCCTGTGCCGTAGAGCAGCTTGAAGTCTTCGAGCGGATTGTGGTCGTGGACCAGCAGGTCGGCGCGCTTGCCGACCTCGACCGTGCCGATCTCGTCTTCGAGCCCGCACAGGGCGGCGCCCTGGCTGGTTGCGGCGCGGATCACCTCGAGAGGATGGAAGCCCGCCTCCTGCAGCAGCTCCAGCTCGCGGACATAGCCGAAGCCGAAGATCTGGTAGATGAAGCCGGAGTCCGAACCCGTGCAGACACGCCCGCCGCGGTTCTTGTACTCGTTGATGAAGCTCATCCAGAGCCGGTAGTTCTCCTTCCACTCGATCTCGTTCTGGGTCGACCAGCGGTACCAGTAGGAGCCATGGCCGCCGCGTTGCGGCGCGAAGTACTTCCACATCGACTTCCAGGCATATGGCTGGTGCCAGTCGGCCTGGCGCGCCCTCATGAGATCGCGGTTGGCGTCATAGATCGTGAAGGTCGGTACGAAGGTGAAGCCGAGCTCCAGGAACTGCTCCAACACCTCGTTCCACTTCTTCGACCCCGGGGTGGCGCCCTGGCGGAACATCTGGCCGGACACTGAGAAGCGGAAGTATTCGTCGTTGTAGTTGTAGTCGAGCGGGAAGTTCTGGACGACGCGGTCCTCGAACAGCGCTTCCGGCAGCCCGTAGTAGTGCTCGGCGCTCGTGAGGCCCCATTTGGCCGAGGTCAGCGCGTTCATGCGCGTCACGGCCATCTGGGCATGGTGGCAGCCCGACCGCAGGCCGAGCTTCCGGCATTCGTCGAGCGCTGCCTCCATGATCGCCGGCGGCGCGCCGAAGAACTTGATGCCGTCGGCCCCGCGCTCCTTCACCTGCCGCAGCCAGGCCCGCCCGGCTTCGGGCGTGTGGATCAGCTTCAGCATGTCGTTGACGGCGGGGAAGTAGCAGTAGGTCAGCAGGCGCGGAGCCGCGATCCGGTTCTCGTCCGACAGTTTCTTCTGGTCGAGCATCCAGGTGAGGCCGTTGAACGAGCCCATCTCGCGCACGGTCGTCACGCCGTGCGCCAGCCAGAGCTTGTAGACGTAGTCGACCGGCGGCACCCAGCCGTTGGCTGCGTGGTAGGCGACGCCCGCATGGGCGTGGCAGTCGATGAATCCCGGCGTCACCCACTTGCCGCGACAATCGATCTCGTGGTCGCCGCGTTCGGCCGGCACAGCGCCCTTCGGATGGGCAGGGGTACCGCCGATCTTCTTCAGCAGTGTGATCCGGCCATCCGTGACCACCACGTCCGTGGGATCGATGGGCGGCGCGCCGGTGCCGTCGATCACGGTCGCGCCGCGCAGGATCAGGCGCCTCCAGGGACCTTCGCCCCGGTCGCGTGACGTCGCCGCCGTGACGATCGGCTGCCCCATCCTGGCTCGCGTTTGCGCCATCTCGTCGCCCGCCGGTATTGCGGCGGCGGGATCCTGATCCTTCATCATGTCCTCTCAGGTGAATGGGCGGACCGAGCAGGCCGCCATCACGCCATAGTGAGCCTCCGTCGTCCTTGAACGCTGCAACGCAGACCTCAATTCATCAACCAGGAATGTTCGCTCGCTCCAGGTCATGGAACCCACAATGCACGACAGCCCGCTTCTTCCGGCGGTAGAGTAATTCGCCGGAGAAATGCTGCCGCCGATGCGGCGATGGGTGGCGAACGCTGGTCGAGCAGAGGCCGCATCCGCTGTTCGGCGCACTCGGAATGACGATCGACACCTTCAGGTGCATGGCCTGCGGCAAGACGATCGTGGAATAGCCAGGTCCGTGACTGTCGCCGGGGATTTGTGCCCGCCGCCGGCAGGTTCCGATGGGAGCCCGAGTTTCCGCCAATTGCCGAGTTCCGGGCGAATTGCGAATTCGTTGGTTATTGGCATACATTGGATGACCTCGCGGTGCCGACGGTAATCGACCATGAGTGCATCCTTGCGGCCGGGCGATCTGACCCTCGTCACCGGCGGTTCCGGCTTTCTCGGGTCGGCGGTCGTCCGCGCGCTGCTGGCGCGCGGCGTGCGCGTGCGTGCGCTCGCCCGGCCGACCAGTCCGCGCGGCAACTTCACCGGGCTGGGTTGCGAGGTGGTGGTCGGCGATCTGATCGATTGTGAATCGCTGAAGGCCGCCCTCGAGGGCGTCCGCTACCTTTTCCATGTCGCCGCCGACTACCGGCTGTGGGCGCGCGATCCGTCGGAGATCATCCGCGCCAATGTCGAGGGTACCGTGAACCTCAATCGCGAGGCGATGGCGGCTGGCGTCGAGCGCATCGTCTATACCAGCAGCGTCGCCGCCCTGCGTGTGGCCGGGGCCACGATGCCGGTCGACGAGACGGCCGCGCTCCTGCCGGAGGAGGCGATCGGCGCCTACAAGCGCAGCAAGACCCTGGCCGAGCGCGCGGTGGAGGAGATGATCCGGCGCGACGGCCTGCCCGCCATCATCGTCAACCCGACCACGCCCATCGGACCGCGGGACATCCGGCCGACGCCGACCGGCCGTATCCTGCTCGACGCGGCGCGCGGGCGGATTCCGGCCTTCGTCGATACGGGGCTGAACTTCGCCCATGTCGATGACGTCGCCGAAGGCCATCTTCTGGCCTTCGAGCGCGGTCGCATCGGCGAGCGCTATATTCTGGGCGGTGAGAACCTGTCGCTGCAGCAGCTGCTCGGCACGGTCGCCGAACTGGTGGGCCGCCGGCCACCGCGCTTCAAGCTGCCGCGCGGGCCATTGTTTCCGCTGGCGTTCGGTGCCGAGGCCGTCGCGCGCCTGACGGGCAAGGAGCCGCTGCTGACCCTCGATGGGCTGCGCATGTCGCGCTACCACATGTTCTTCACTTCGGAGAAGGCCGAGCGCGAGCTGGGCTACCGCAGCCGTCCCTGCCGGGAAGGCGTCGTCGACGCCCTGTCGTGGTTCCGCACCGCCGGCTACCTGACATGAGCGTGTGGACCGGCATCGGGCTGCTGTCGCTGGCGATCTGGCTCTATCTGCTGGCTGCCCGCGGCGGATTCTGGCTGACGCGCGAGCGCGACGGCAACGTGCTCGCGCCGCCGCTGCACTGGCCGGCCGTGGTGGCGGTCGTGCCCGCCCGCAACGAGGCCGACGTCATCGCACAGTCGATCGGCAGCCTGCTGCGCCAGGATTACCCGGGGTCGTTCCGCATCGTGCTGGTCGACGACGGCAGCAGCGACGGCACGGCCATGGCCGCCGAGGAAGCCGCCGCGGCGATCGAAGGGGGGCGTGCGCGCCTCGACATCCTGGTGGGCGCGGAGCTGCCGCCGGGATGGACGGGCAAGCTGTGGGCGCTGGAGCAGGGGATCCGACACGCGGGATCCGCCGGCCATCGCGTCGACTATTTCCTGCTGACCGATGCCGATATCGGCCATGCGACGGACAACCTGCGCAGCCTCGTCACGCGCGCCGAGCGCGAAGGCCGCGTGCAGGTATCGCTGATGGCCGAGCTGTCCTGCGCCACCTGGGCCGAACGCTTCCTGATCCCGGCCTTCGTGTACTTCTTCCAGATGCTCTATCCGTTCCGCTGGGTCGCGCGGCCGGAGAACGGCACGGCCGCGGCGGCCGGCGGCTGCACCCTGGTGCGTCGCGACGCGCTCGAGGGTGCCGGCGGCATCGCGTCCATCCGTACCGAAATCATCGACGACTGTGCCCTGGCGCGCCGGCTCAAGAAGCAGGGGTCGATCTGGCTCGGACTGACCCGGCGCGCCACCAGCCTGCGGCCCTACGACGGCTTCCTGACGATCGGCCGCATGGTCTCGCGCTCCGCCTATGCCCAGCTCGGCTATTCGCCCCTCGCGCTGGCAGGCACCGTGGCAGCGATGATGCTCGTCTATCTCGCGCCGCCGCTGCTCGCTGTCCTGGCGTCCGGCCCTGCGCAATGGGCCGGAGCGGCGGCCTGGCTGGTGATGGCGCTGACCTTCCAGCCGATGCTGCGTTTCTATCATCGCTCGCCGCTCTGGGGCCTGGTGCTCCCCCTCATCGGCGCCGCCTACACGGTCTTCACGATACAGTCCGCCGTCGATTTCTGGCGCGGCCGCGGCGGTCTCTGGAAGGGACGCGCGCAGGCCATGACGGGTGGCACATGACGGGTGCCGCCGACTTCGCGTCCGGAAAGGGACATCGGGACGAGAACTTCCCCGTGGCGTCACGGCTCGTCCGTGCCGAGCTGCGGCCGACCATTCTGGCTTTCTATCGCTTCGCCCGCGCGGCAGACGATGTCGCCGACAACGAGACAGCCGAGCCGGCGCACAAGCTCGCCCAGCTCGATTGCCTGGAGGCGGGGCTGCGCGGCGAGGCTGACGCCAGTCCCGAGGGGGAAGTGCTGCGGTTGGCGCTTCAGCGGCGCGGCCTGACGGATCGGCATGCGCTCGACCTGCTCGAAGCGTTCCGGCGCGACGTCACCAAGCGCCGCTACGCCGACTGGGCCGAGCTCATGGACTATTGCCGCTATTCCGCGGCACCGGTCGGGCGGTTCGTGCTCGACCTGCACGGCGAGTCGTCCGCGCTGTGGCCGCTGAACGACGCGCTGTGCACCGCGCTGCAGGTGATCAATCACCTGCAGGACTGCGCCAAGGACTATCGCGGCCTCGACCGTGTCTACATTCCGCTGGATGCACTGGCCGCTCATGGCCTCGGAGTCGAGGCGCTGGCGGCGCCGCAGGCATTGCCCGCGCTGCGCCAGACGATCGCCGAGCTCGCGGAACGCACGGCCGCGCTGCTCGAGCAGTCGCGACCCTTTGCCGACCGCATCGTCGACCGGCGGCTGGCGCTGGAGGTGGGTGTCATCCAGGCGCTGGCCGAATCGCTGACCCGGCGCCTCGGGCAGCGGGATCCGCTGTCGCAGCGCGTCCATCACCATCCTGTCGAGGCGGCCGCCGTCGCGCTGCGCGGCGCTCTTGGCGTGGCAATGCGTCGGACGGGACGGCTTCTGGGCGCAAAGCAGCCCGGGCTGCACGGCAGCAGAGGTTGACCGTGACCGCCGAGGCCGACGAACAGGAGATCAGGGCACGAGTCTCCGGCAGCTCCTTCTACACCGCCATGCGGCTCATGCCGAAGGCGGAGCGGGAAGCGATGTTCGCCATCTACATGTACTGCCGGCTGGTCGACGACATCGCCGACGACGGCACGCGGCCGCGACCCGCGCGTGCGGCGGCGCTGACGGAGTGGCGGCAGGATCTCGCGGCGCTCTATGCCGGAAAGCCGGCCGGCCGCGCTGCGTTCCTCCAGGGGCCGGTCCGCGATTTCGGCCTGCAACAGGCCGACTTCCTGGGGGTGCTCGACGGCATGGAGATGGACGTCGCCGCCGATATCCGCGCACCCGACCTCGCCACGCTCGACCGCTATTGCGACTGCGTGGCGGGCGCCGTGGGGCGTCTCTCCGTGCGCGTCTTCGGCATGGAGGAAGAGCCGGGCCGCACGCTGGCGCATCGTCTCGGCCATGCGCTGCAGTTCACGAACATCCTGCGCGACCTCGACGAGGATGCAGGCCTCGGCCGTCTCTACCTGCCGCGCGAGCTGCTGCTGCAGGCCGGGGTCGAGACGACGGATCCCGTCGGCGTCATCGCCGATCCGCGCGTCGATCGCGCCTGCCGCGAACTCGCGGCGCAGGCGCTCGGGCATTTCGCTGCAGCGGATCGCCTGCTGCGGTCGCGACCGCGCGGCCGGCTGCTGGCGCCGCGGCTCATGGCGGCCGTCTATCATGATCTGCTGCGGGAGATGCTGGCCGCCGGATGGGCCGCGCCGCGCCATCGTGCGCGCCTCGGCAAGACGCGGCTGCTCTATCTCGTCCTGCGCTGCAGTGTCTTAGGATGACGGAGCCTCCTGAAGGGCGAGCACGCGTCCATGTGATCGGCGCAGGGCTCGCCGGCCTGTCGGCGGCCGTCACGCTGGCCGGGCGCGGCTTCGCCGTCACTCTGTCCGAAGCGGCGAAGCAGGCCGGTGGGCGGTGCCGCTCCTATCATGACGGCCTCCTCGGCATGACGGTCGACAACGGCAACCATCTCGTGCTGTCCGGCAACACCGCCGTCGCGCGCTACCAGCACGCGATCGGCGCGCAGGGCACCCTGACGGGCCCAGGCCGTGCGGCGTTCACCTTTCTCGACCTGCCTTCCAGGCGCCGTTGGACGCTGCGCGCGGATGAGGGCGTCGTGCCCTGGTGGATCCTCGATGCCGGGCGCCGTGTGCCGGACACGGGGATCGGTGACTACCTGGCGCTGCTTGCCCTGATGCGGCGCCACCCCGGACGCCGCCTCGACGAGGTGCTGCGCTGCGACACCGTCTTGTGGCGGCAGTTCCTGCGACCGGTCCTGGTTTCCGCGCTCAACACGGCCCCGGAGGAGGCGTCGGCGGATCTCGCCGGGGCGATCGTGCGTGAAACCTTTGCCAAGGGAGGGCGCAGCATGCATCCGCTGGTGGCGACCCCGACCCTCGCGGCGGCCTTCGTGGATCCAGCGCTCGACAGGCTGCGTCGCAGTGGGGCGGACGTCCGTCTCGGTCGCACCCTGCAGGCGGTTCGCCTTTCCGGTGACCGGGCGGCGGCGCTCGCTTTCGACGACGGTGAGGAGCCGGTCGGGCCGCAGGACCGCGTCGTCGTGGCGGTGCCGCCCTGGACGGCTGCCCGGCTGCTGCCGGGTCTGGGTGTCCCGGACGAATTCCATGCCATCCTGAATGCGCATTTCCGCATCGCCGCGCCGCCGGGGGCACCGGCCATCCTCGGCCTGACCGGCGGCACGGCGGAATGGGTGTTCGCCTTTCCGGATCGCGTCTCTGTCACCGTGAGTGCCGCCGATCACCTCATGGACGCCGACGCCGAGGACCTGATTTCGCGGTTGTGGCGGGACGTCTCGGCCGCCTACAACCTCGACGGCGCGGCTCCGCCCTGCCGGATCGTCAAGGAGAAG
>Ga0182792_1000858_pt1 | contig 26936 bp, 43 predicted proteins | sample Passage237B_FD_130497 | JGI IMG/M metagenome (GOLD analysis project Ga0182792, IMG submission 130497) | Cellulose adapted compost microbial communities from Newby Island Compost Facility, Milpitas, CA, USA - Passage2 37B (version 2) (version 2) ...
AAGCTGATCGCCCCGATCGCGATGGAAGAAGGTCTGCGCTTCGCCATCCGTGAAGGTGGTCGTACCGTCGGCGCCGGCGTCGTCGCCAAGATCATCGAGTAATACCCGGAGTGCCCGGCGCCATAGGCGCCGGGCTTTTTCGCTCTTTTTGCTCTTTAGGACACATCATGCAAAACCAGAAGATCCGCATCCGCCTCAAGGCGTTCGACTATCGTCTGATCGACCAGTCGGCCCTCGAAATCGTCGAAACCGCCAAGCGTACCGGCGCCGTCGTGCGTGGCCCCGTGCCGCTGCCGACCCGCAAGGAGCGTTTCGACGTGCTGCGTTCGCCGCACGTCAACAAGTCCTCGCGCGATCAGTTCGAGATCCGTACCCATCTTCGTCTGATGGACATCATCGATCCGACCGACAAGACGGTCGACGCGCTGATGAAGCTGGACCTGCCGGCCGGCGTGGATGTGGAGATCAAGCTGCAGTAACGCAGCGTCTTGCGCCTGTCGTAAGAAGGCCGGTATAATCCGGCCTTTGCGCTTTTCGGCGCAATTTTGGTAGACGGCTGCGCGTTTGCAGCCTTTCGCGGTCCCGGTCAATCGAAACCGGGGTTCAGGAGAAAAAAATGAGTCTAGGCCTTGTTGGTCGCAAGGTCGGCATGACTCGCATCTTTGCCGAGGATGGTCGTTCCATCCCGGTGACGGTGCTGGACGTGTCGAATAACCGTGTGACCCAGATCAAGACGCCCGAAGCCGACGGCTACGCCGCGGTCCAGGTCGCCTTCGGTTCGCGCCGCGCAAGCCGCGTGAACAAGCCGCTCGCCGGTCACTACGCCAAGGCTGGCGTGGAGGCAGGTAGCGTCCTGAAAGAATTCACCGTCGATGCCGACAAGCTGGCTTCGCTGAAGCCGGGCGATGTCGTGTCCGTCGACATCTTCTCGGTCGGCCAGAAGGTCGACGTCACCGGCACCTCGATCGGTAAGGGTTTCTCCGGCTCGATCAAGCGCCACAACTTCTCGTCCAACCGCGCCTCGCACGGTAACTCGATCTCGCACAACGCGCCGGGTTCCATTGGTATGGCGCAGGATCCGGGCCGCGTGTTCCCGGGCAAGCGGATGGCGGGTCATCTGGGTGCGGTCACGTGCACGACGCAGGGTCTCGAGATCGTGCGCGTGGACGTCGAGCGTCAGTTGCTCCTGGTCAAAGGGGCTGTGCCGGGATCGAAGGGTGGCGACGTGATCGTGCGCCCGGCGGTCAAGGCCAAGAGCTGAGCGGGGGTGAAATGGAACTGAAGCTCCTGAACGATCAGGGTCAGCAAGCGTCGACGCTGCAGGTGTCGGATGCGCTGTTCGGCCGTGACTACAACGAAGCGCTGGTTCACCAGGTCGTGGTGGCCTACATGGCCAACGCGCGCTCGGGCAACCGCAAGCAGAAGGACCGCGCGGAGGTCAAGCACTCCACCCGCAAGCCGTGGCGTCAGAAGGGTACGGGCCGCGCCCGTGCCGGTATGTCGTCCAGCCCGATCTGGCGTGGGGGCGGCAAGGTGTTCCCGAACACCCCCGACGAAAACTTCACGCAGAAGGTCAACCGCAAGATGTACCGTGCCGGCGTCGCGACCATCCTGTCGCAGCTCGCGCGCGAGGATCGTCTGGCGGTGATCGAGGATCTGCAGGTCGAGGCGCCGAAGACGAAGCTGCTGTCGCAGAAACTGAAGGGCATGGGTCTCGACTCGGTGCTCGTCATCACCGATCAGTTCGACGAGAACCTGTTCCTGTCGTCGCGCAACCTGCACAACGTGCTGGTGCTCGAGGTCTCCGAAACGGATCCGGTCTCGCTGGTCAATTTCGCCAAGGTGCTCGTCACCAAGGGTGCGCTGGCCAAGATGGAGGAGGTCTGGCAATGAGTGGATTCAGCCAAGAGCGTCTGATGCAGGTGCTGCTCGCGCCGCAGATCTCCGAGAAGGCGACGCTGCTCGCCGACCGGAACAGCCAGGTCGTGTTCAAGGTCCATGCCTCGGCCACCAAGCCTGAGGTGAAGGCCGCCGTCGAGCTGCTGTTCAAGGTCGAGGTCGATGCGGTGAACATCGCCAACGTCAAGGGCAAGGTGAAGCGCTTCGGCCGCACCATGGGCCGCCGCAAGGACTGGAAGAAGGCCTATGTGAGCCTGAAGCCGGGCCAAGAAATCAACTTCGCGGCCGGGGAGTAACAGTCATGGCAATCGTTAAAGTCAAACCGACTTCCGCCGGTCGCCGCGCGATGGTCAAGGTCGTCAACGCCGGCCTGCACAAGGGCCGTCCGTTCGCGGGCCTGGTCGAGAAGCAGAGCAAGAATGCCGGCCGCAACAACCATGGTCGCATCACGGTGCGTCACCAGGGTGGCGGTCACAAGCAGCACTACCGCATCGTCGATTTCCGCCGCATCCGCGACGGGATTCCGGCCAAGGTCGAGCGCATCGAGTACGACCCGAACCGTTCGGCGAACATCGCCCTGATCTGCTACGCCGATGGTCAGCGCGCGTACATCATCGCGCCGCGCGGCCTGGAAGTGGGCCAGCAGGTGGTGAGTGGTTCCGAGGCTCCGATCAAGCCGGGCAACACGCTGCCGATCCGCAACATTCCGGTCGGTACGACCATTCACTGCGTCGAGCTGCAGCCGGGCAAGGGTGCGCAGATCGCCCGCGCGGCCGGGGCTTCCGTGCAGCTGCTGGCGCGCGAGGGTGTCTACGCGCAGATCCGTCTGCGTTCCGGCGAAGTGCGCCGCGTGCACGTCGAGTGCCGCGCCACCATCGGTGAGGTGGGCAACTCCGAGCACTCGCTGCGCAAGATCGGCAAGGCCGGCGCGAACCGCTGGCGTGGCATCCGCCCGACCGTCCGCGGCGTGGCGATGAACCCGATCGATCACCCGCACGGTGGTGGCGAAGGCCGCACCGGTGAGGGTGGCGTGCCGCGCAGCCCGTGGGGTCAGCCCGCCAAGGGATACCGTACGCGTAGCAACAAGCGCACGGACAACATGATCGTGCAGCGCCGCTACAAGCGATAAGAGGTAAGAGATGGCACGTTCCGTAAAAAAGGGTCCGTTCGTTGACGGTCACCTGCTGAAGAAGGTGGATGCGGCGCGCGCGTCGAACGACAAGCGTCCCATCAAGACCTGGTCCCGCCGCTCGACGGTGCTGCCCGACTTCGTCGGTCTGACCATCGCGGTGCATAACGGCCGTCAGCATGTTCCGGTGTTCATCACCGAGAACATGGTCGGTCACAAGCTCGGCGAGTTCGCGCTCACGCGTACCTTCAAGGGTCACGCTGCGAGCAAGAAGGCGAAGAGGTAAGGAGAAAACATGGAAACCAGAGCGATTCTTCGCGGTGTCCGCCTGTCTGCCCAGAAGGGCCGGCTGGTTGCCGACATGGTGCGGGGCAAGCCTGTCGATCAGGCGCTCAACATCCTCGCCTTCTCGCCGAAAAAGGGTGCCCAGATCATCCGCAAGGTGGTCGAGTCCGCGATTGCCAACGCCGAGCACAACGACGGCGCCGACATCGACGCGCTGAAGATCAAGACCATCACGGTCGAGGAAGGCACGAGCCTGAAGCGCTTCGCCGCTCGCGCCAAGGGCCGCGGCAACCGCATTCTCAAGCCCACCTGCCACATCTACGTGTCGGTCGGGGAGTAAGGAGCAACTATGGGTCAGAAAATTCATCCGACCGGATTCCGTCTCGCGGTGACGCGTGACTGGTCCTCGCGCTGGTTCGCTCCGTCGGGCGACTACGCCACGATGCTGAGCGAGGACGTGAAGGTGCGCAGCTACCTGAAGAAGCGTCTGGCGCATGCCTCGGTGGGCCGTGTGGTCATCGAGCGTCCGGCTAAGAACGCGCGCATCACGCTGTTCAGCGCCCGCCCCGGCGTCATCATCGGCAAGAAGGGTGAGGACATCGAGGCGCTCAAGCGCGACCTGCAGGGCATCATGGGCGTGCCGGTCCACGTCAACATCGAGGAAGTGCGCAAGCCGGAAGTGGACGCGCAGCTGATCGCCGAGTCCATCGCGCAGCAGCTCGAGAAGCGCATCATGTTCCGCCGCGCGATGAAGCGTGCGATGCAGAACGCCATGCGTCTGGGTGCCCAGGGCATCAAGATCATGAGCTCGGGCCGCCTGAACGGTGCGGAGATCGCGCGTACCGAGTGGTACCGCGAAGGTCGCGTGCCGCTGCACACCCTGCGCGCCGACATCGATTACGGTTTTGCCGAGGCCAACACGACCTACGGCATCATCGGCATCAAGGTGTGGGTGTACAAGGGCGACATGCTCGGGCGTAACGAGAAGCCTGCGGTGGTCGAGGGTGAAAACGAAGGTCGCAAGGCGCGTCGCGCGCCGCGTTCCGACGCGCCCGAGGGCCGCGCTCCGAAGCGCGCCGGCCGTCGCGCAGGTGCTGATCAATCGGATGCCGACAAGAGCGGCGGACGTACGAAGAAATCGGGAGTAGACGATGCTGCAGCCGTCGAGAAGGAAGTATCGTAAGGAACAGAAGGGCCGTAACACCGGCGTCGCCACCCGTGGCGCGAAGGTCAGTTTCGGCGAGTTCGGCCTGAAGGCGGTTGGCCGCGGACGTCTGACCGCGCGCCAGATCGAGTCGGCGCGTCGGGCGATGACCCGCCACATCAAGCGTGGTGGCCGCATCTGGATCCGCGTGTTCCCGGACAAGCCGATCTCCAGCAAGCCGGCGGAAGTCCGCATGGGTAACGGTAAGGGTAGCCCGGAGTACTGGGTCGCCGAGATCCAGCCGGGCAAGGTTTTGTACGAAATGGATGGCGTCAGCGAAGAGCTCGCGCGCGAAGCGTTCCGGCTTGCGGCCGCCAAGCTTCCGCTCGCGACGGTGTTCGTGCAGCGTCAATTGGGGTGATCCATGAAAGCTAGCGAACTTCGCGCGAAGAGCGCCGATGATTTGGACAAGGAGTTGCTGGAGTTGCTGAAGGCTCAGTTCTCGCTGCGCATGCAGCACGCGACCCAGCAACTCGGTGATACCAGCCAGCTGCTCAAGGTGCGTCGCGACATCGCGCGTGTCCGTACCCTGTTGCGTGAGAAGGCGGAGCAGAAATGACCGAAACGACGAAGAATACGCGCCGCCTGGTGGGGCGGGTCGTCAGCGACAAGATGCAGAAGACCGTTACCGTGCTGGTCGAGCGTCGCGTCAAGCATGAGCTGTACGGCAAGGTGATGACCAAGTCGGCCAAGTATCATGCGCACGACGGCGAAGAGCTGGCCGCCGCGGGCGACCTGGTCGAGATCGAGGAATGCCGTCCGATCTCCAAGACCAAGGCCTGGCGCGTCTCCAAGGTGCTCGAGAAGGCGCGCGTGATCTGATCACGTCCACCCGGTCCGGGCGGTATGGCAGTTTGCAATAATCGATTGCGCTGTTATACTGCTCGGCCTTTGCTTTCGCATTTCGCTCCTCACGGGGCGTCCCACCCGAACGGGTTCCAAGACTGACCGCTCCGGCGGGAAAAGTTGGAGATAAATTCATGATTCAAATGCAGTCCATGCTGGACGTGGCCGACAACTCCGGTGCGCGTTCGGTGATGTGTATCAAGGTCTTGGGGGGCTCCAAGCGCCGCTACGCGGGCATTGGCGACATCATCAAGGTCAGTATCAAGGATGCCGCCCCGCGTGGTCGCGTCAAGAAGGGCGACGTGTACAACGCCGTGGTCGTGCGTACGGCCAAGGGCGTGCGTCGTCCGGACGGTTCGCTCGTCAAGTTCGACGGCAACGCCGCGGTCCTCCTCAACAACAAGCTCGAGCCGATCGGTACCCGCATCTTCGGGCCGGTCACCCGTGAGCTGCGTACCGAGAAGTTCATGAAGATCGTCTCGCTCGCGCCGGAAGTGCTCTGAGAGGTGTGGCAATGAACAAGATCCGTAAAGGTGATGAGGTGGTGGTCCTGACCGGCAAGGACAAGGGCCGCCGTGGTGCCGTGCTGCGCCGTGTCGACGCTGAGCGAGTCATCGTCGAGGGTGTCAATCGCGTGAAGAAGCACGTGCGTCCGAATCCGTTGAAGGGCGAGACGGGTGGCATCGTCGAGAAAGAGATGCCGATCCACGTTTCCAACGTTGCCCTGTTCAACCCGGCTGCGCAGAAGGCCGACCGGGTTGGCTTCAAGGTGCTTGAGGACGGCCGCAAGGTGCGCTTCTTCAAGTCGAACGGCGAACTGGTTGACGCCTAAGGAGTGACGATGGCGCGCTTGCAAGAGTTTTACAAGGACACGGTTGTCTCGGAGCTGACTCAGCGCTTCGGGTACAAGTCGGTCATGGAGGTGCCCCGCATCACCAAGATCACCCTGAACATGGGTGTCGGCGAGGCGGTTGGTGACAAGAAGATCCTCGAGAACGCGGTCGGTGACATGACCAAGATCGCCGGTCAGAAGCCGGTGGTCACGCGTGCCCGGAAGTCGATCGCCGGCTTCAAGATCCGCGACGGCTATCCGATCGGCTGCATGGTCACGCTGCGTGGTCCGCGCATGTACGAGTTCCTGGATCGCCTGATCTCGATCGCGATTCCGCGCATCCGCGACTTCCGCGGCATTTCCGGAAAGGGTTTCGACGGCCGTGGCAACTACAACATGGGCGTCAAGGAGCAGATCATCTTCCCGGAAATCGAGTACGACAAGATCGATGCTCTGCGCGGGATGAACATCAGCATCACGACCACCGCGAAATCCGACGAGGAAGCGAAGGCGCTGCTCTCGGCGTTCAAGTTCCCGTTCAAGAATTGAGGCTGTTATGGCGAAATTGGCTCTGATCAACCGTGAGGAAAAGCGCCGCAAGCTGGTGGAGAAGTACGCCGCCAAGCGTGCCGCGTTGATCGCCCAGATCAAGGACATGAACCTGTCCGAAGAGGAGCGCATGGTCGCGCGTCTGAAGCTGCAGCAGCTTCCGCGCAATGCGAGCCCGGTGCGCGGGCGCAACCGCTGCGCCCTGACGGGGCGTCCGCGTGGCGTGTTCCGCAAGTTCGGCCTGTGCCGTAACAAACTGCGCGAGCTCGCGTTCCGGGGCGAAGTCCCGGGCGTGACCAAGGCGAGCTGGTAAGGAGGGAATCAAATGAGTATGTCCGATCCGATCGCCGACATGCTGACGCGCATCCGCAACGCCCAACAGGCGCAGAAGGCTTCGGTTTCCATGCCGAGCTCGAAGCTGAAGGTGGCGATTGCGAAAGTGCTGCAGGACGAAGGCTACATCGACTCGTACTCCGTGCGTGAGAACGCCGGCAAGCCCGAGCTCGACATCACGCTCAAGTACTACGCCGGCCGTCCGGTCATCGAGCGCATCGAGCGCGTGAGCCGCCCCGGTCTTCGCATCTACAAGGGCAGCGACAAGCTTCCGCGCGTCATGAACGGCCTGGGTGTCGCCATCGTGTCGACCCCGCGCGGCGTCATGACCGACCGCGCCGCCCGCGCGGGTCGCGTCGGTGGCGAAGTCCTCTGCTACGTCGCGTAAGGAGTAACCATGTCTCGTGTAGCCAAGAATCCGATCAAGCTTCCGCAAGGCGTGGACGTGACGATCAACGCGGGCCAGGTCGCGGTCAAGGGGCCGCTGGGCCAGCTCGCCTACGACTTCGGCAACGTGGTCGAGATCGTGCGTGACGGCGACAGCCTGACTTTCGAGCCGCGCAAGGGTGCGGCCAACGGTCACGCGATGTCCGGTACCGCTCGCTCCATCGTGAACAACATGGTCATCGGCGTCAGCAAGGGCTTCGAGAAGAAGCTGACGCTGGTCGGCGTGGGTTACCGCGCCCAGGCCCAGGGTGACAAGCTCAACCTGTCTCTCGGTTTCTCCCACCCGGTCGTGCACCAGATGCCCGCCGGCGTGAAGGTCGAGACCCCGAGCCAGACCGAGATCATCATCAAGGGTATCGACAAGCAGCAAGTCGGCCAGATTGCGGCCGAAGTGCGGGCCTATCGTCAGCCTGAGCCCTACAAGGGCAAGGGCGTCCGTTACGCGGACGAGACGATTGTGCTCAAGGAAACCAAGAAGAAGTAAGGGCGGTTTTCATGAACAAAAAACAAGCTCGTCTGCGTCGTGCCCGCAAAACCCGGGCCAAGCTCGCGGAACTGAAAGCAGTGCGTCTCACGGTCTTCCGGACGAACGCGCACATCTATGCGCAGATCATCTCCGGTTGCCGTTCGAAGGTGCTCGCCTCTGCTTCCACGGTGGAAAAGGATGTCCGTGCCCAGCTCAAGACCGGTGCGAACAAGGAAGCGGCGACGGTGGTCGGCAAGCTCATCGCCGAACGCGCCAAGGCGGCCGGCATCGAGCAGGTCGCATTCGACCGTTCCGGTTTTCTCTATCACGGTCGCGTCAAGGCGCTGGCCGATGCAGCCCGCGAAGGCGGACTGAAGTTCTAAGCGAGGATTCGTATGGCCAAGCAACAAAGCAAACGAGCGCCTGCAGCTGAAGAGCGCGAAGACAACCTCCGCGAGAAGATGGTCGCGATCAACCGCGTGACCAAAGTCGTGAAGGGCGGCCGCATCCTCGGTTTTGCCGCGCTGACGGTGGTCGGCGACGGTGACGGTGGTATCGGCATGGGCAAGGGCAAGTCCCGCGAAGTGCCGGTCGCCGTGCAGAAGGCGATGGACGAAGCGCGCCGCAAGATGACCAAGGTTGCCCTGCGCAACGGCACCCTCCAGCACACGGTGATCGGCCACCACGGCGCGGCCCGCGTGCTGATGCAGCCCGCGCCGAGCGGTACCGGCATCATCGCCGGCGGCCCGATGCGTGCGGTGTTCGAGGTGATGGGCGTGACCGACGTGATCTGCAAGTGCATCGGTTCGGCCAACCCGTACAACGTCGTGCGCGCGACCATCAACGGTCTGCTCGCGATCAGCACGCCGGCGGAGATTGCTGCCAAGCGCGGCAAGTCCGTCGAAGAGATTCTGGGGTAAGCGATGTCCGACAAGAAGATCAAGGTCACGCTGGTCAAGAGCGTGATCGGTACGAAGCAATCGCACCGTGCGACCGTCCGCGGCCTCGGGCTGCGCAAGCTCAACCACACGGTCGAGCTGCAGGACACGCCGCAGGTGCGCGGCATGATCAACAAGGTTTCGTACCTTGTGAAGTGCGAGGGTTGATATGCGACTCAATACCATCAAGCCCGCCGAGGGTTCGAAGAAAGCCGCTCGCCGCGTGGGTCGCGGCATCGGCTCTGGCCTGGGCAAGACGGCCGGTCGTGGCCACAAGGGTCAGAAATCGCGTGCCGGCGGTTTCCACAAGGTCGGTTTCGAAGGCGGCCAGATGCCGCTGCAGCGCCGCCTGCCGAAGCGTGGCTTCGTGTCGCTGACGCGTGCCCGCAATGTGGAAGTCCGTCTGTCCGAGATCGACAAGCTGCCGATCGACGAGATCGACCTGCTGGCGCTCAAGCAGGCTGGCGTGATCGCCGCCAACGCGCTGTCGGCGAAGGTGATCCTGTCGGGCGAAATCAGCCGCAAGGTGACGCTGCGCGGCATCTCCGCCACCAAGGGCGCGCTCGCGGCGATCGAAGCCGCCGGCGGTTCCGTGTCGGCCGAGTAAGGCAGGGCGGGCAACGTGGCAAACGCAGCCAGCCTCGCCAGCACCGGGCGTTTCGGGGATCTCAAGCGTCGCTTGTTCTTCGTGCTCGGTGCGCTCATCGTGTACCGCCTCGGGGCACACATCCCGGTTCCCGGCATCGATCCGGACCGGCTCGCCGAGCTGTTCCAGTCGCAGGCCGGAGGCATCCTCGGGGTGTTCAACCTGTTCTCGGGCGGTGCGCTGTCGCGCTTCACGATCTTCGCGCTGGGGATCATGCCGTACATCTCGGCATCGATCATCATGCAGCTGCTGACGGTGGCCGTGCCCTCGCTCGAACAGCTGAAGAAGGAAGGCGAGGCCGGGCGGCGCAAGATCACACAGTACACGCGCTACGGCACGCTGGTGCTGGCCCTGGCGCAAGCACTGGGGATCTCGATCGCGCTCGAAACGCAGGCGGGGCTGGTGCTCGATCCGGGCCTGATGTTCCGTTTCGTGACGGTCGCGACGTTGGTGACCGGCACGATGTTCCTGATGTGGCTCGGTGAGCAGATCACGGAACGCGGCATCGGCAACGGCATCTCGCTGATCATCTTCGCCGGTATCGTGGCGGGGCTGCCCAGCGCCATCGGCGGCCTGTTCGAACTGGTCCGTACCGGGGCGATGCATCCCTTCACGGCGCTCGTGATCTGCGTGCTCGTGGTGGTGGTGACCGGTTTCGTGGTGTTCGTCGAACGTGGCCAGCGCAAGATCCTCGTGAATTACGCCAAGCGCCAGGTCGGCAACAAGGTGTACGGCGGGCAGAGCGCGCACCTGCCGCTGAAGCTGAACATGGCCGGCGTGATCCCGCCGATCTTCGCGTCGAGCATCATCCTGTTCCCGGCGACGCTGGGGCAGTGGTTCGGCTCGTCGGAAGGCTGGACGTGGTTGCGGGACCTGTCGTCGACGCTGGCGCCGGGGCAGCCGATCTACGTGATGCTGTATGCGCTTGCGATCATCTTCTTCTGCTTCTTCTACACGGCGCTGGTGTTCAACCCCCGTGAGACCGCAGACAACCTGAAGAAGAGCGGAGCCTTCGTTCCGGGCATCCGTCCGGGCGACCAGACGGCGCGTTACATCGAGAAGATCCTGACGCGTCTGACGCTGGTGGGTGCGGTGTACATCACGCTGGTGTGCCTGCTGCCGGAGTTCCTGATCCTGCGCTGGAACGTGCCGTTCTATTTCGGTGGGACGTCCCTGTTGATCATCGTCGTGGTCACCATGGACTTCATGAACCAGGTGCAGTCGCATGTGATGTCGCACCAGTATGAGAGCCTGTTGAAGAAAGCAAACTTCAAGGGCGCCGGATTGCCGTCCAGGTGAGCGCATGGCGAAGGAAGACGTCATCGAGATGCAGGGGGAAGTCCTCGAGAATCTCCCCAACGCGACCTTCCGCGTAAAGCTTGAAAACGGGCACGTAGTGCTCGGGTACATCTCCGGCAAGATGCGCATGCATTACATCCGGATCCTTCCGGGAGACAAGGTCACCGTACAGCTCACGCCGTACGACCTGAGCAAGGCCCGGATCGTGTTCCGGACGAAGTGATACAAGAAAACAGGAGCAATGAAATGAGAGTCCAGGCTTCCGTCAAGCGGCTGTGCCGCCAGTGCAAGATCGTTCGTCGCAAGGGCGTGGTTCGCGTCATCTGCGCCGACCCGCGTCACAAGCAGCGCCAGGGTTGATATCCGGCTGCTCAAAGACTAAAATTTAACGTTTCGCTTTTTGGGGTATAGCCGAATGGCACGTATCGCTGGGGTCAACATTCCCAACCATAAGCATGTCGAGATCGCGCTGACTGCCATTTACGGCATCGGCCGCACCCGTGCCCAGAAAATCTGTGACGAGGCCGGCATCGCGCGCTCGGTGAAGGTGAAGGACCTCACCGAGTCCGACATGGACCGCCTGCGTGACGGCGTTGCGAAGTTCGTCGTCGAAGGCGACCTGCGTCGTGAAGTCACGATGAACATCAAGCGCCTGATGGACCTCGGTTGCTACCGCGGTTTCCGTCACCGTCGCGGCCTGCCGCTGCGCGGTCAGCGTACGCGTACCAATGCCCGCACCCGCAAGGGTCCGCGCAAGGCCATCGCCGGCAAGAAGAAGTGATCAGGGGTTAACTAAATGGCTAAGACTGCTGCGAAGGTTCGCAAGAAGGTCAAGAAGAACGTTGCCGAGGGTATCGCCCACGTTCACGCGAGCTTCAACAACACGATCATCACGATTACCGACCGCCAGGGCAACGCCCTGTCGTGGGCGACGTCCGGTGGTGCCGGCTTCAAGGGCTCGCGCAAGAGCACGCCCTTCGCGGCACAGGTCGCTGCCGAGGCTGCTGGCAAGGCTGCCCAGGAATGCGGCATCAAGAACCTGGAAGTCCGCATCAAGGGCCCTGGCCCGGGTCGCGAGTCGGCCGTGCGCGCGCTCAACGCGATCGGCATCAAGATCTCCAGCATCACCGACGTGACGCCGATCCCGCACAACGGCTGCCGTCCGCCCAAGAAGCGTCGTATCTGACGAAGGAGTAAAAAGTGGCTCGTAATCTTGATCCCAAGTGCCGTCAGTGCCGTCGCGAAGGCGAGAAGCTGTTCCTGAAGGGCGAGAAGTGCTTCACCGACAAGTGCTCGATCGAGCGTCGTTCGTACGCTCCCGGTCAGCACGGTCAGCGTTCCGGCCAGCGCATGTCCGGCTACGGCGTGCAGCTGCGTGAGAAGCAGAAGATCCGTCGCGTTTACGGCATTCTCGAAGGCCAGTTCCGTCGTGTGTTCGCCGAAGCCGACCGTCGTCGTGGCCAGACCGGCGAGAACCTGCTGCAGCTGCTCGAAGGCCGTCTGGACTCCGTGGTCTATCGCATGGGCTTCGGCGCCTCGCGCGCGGAGTCGCGCCAGCTGGTGCGTCACAACGCCATCCTCGTCAACGGCAAGCGCGTGAACATTCCGTCGTACGTCGTGAAGCCGGGTGACGTGGTCGAACTGACCGAATCCGCCCGTGGCCAGCTGCGCGTCAAAGCCGCCCTCGAAGCTGCCGCCTCGCGTGGTTTCCCCGAGTGGCTGGACGTCGACGCCAAGGCCGGCAAGGGCACCTTCAAGGCGTATCCGCAGCGTGCCGAACTGCCCGCGACTCTCAACGAAAACCTGGTCGTCGAACTGTATTCGCGCTAACCGCTGAAGCGGGTTAGCCCAGGAAAAAGGCCCGAGGAACTGCTGATGCAAAGCAATGCACTGCTGAAACCGCGCATCATCGACGTGCAGAACATCTCGCCGGTTCAGGCGCGTGTGACGATGGAGCCGTTCGAGCGTGGCTTCGGCCATACGCTCGGCAATGCGCTCCGTCGCATCCTGCTGTCGTCGCTGCCCGGTTGCGCACCGACCGAAGTCACGATCGAGGGCGTGCTGCACGAGTACTCCACGCTCGACGGCGTCCGCGAGGACATCGTTGACGTGCTGCTCAACCTCAAGGGCGTGGTGCTGAAACTGCACAACCGCTCCGAGGCTACGCTGCGTCTGTCGAAGAGTGGTGAGGGTGTGGTGACCGCCGGTGACCTGGAAATCGGTCACGACGTCGAGATCATCAACCCGGATCACGTCATCGCCAACCTGGCGCCGGGCGGCAAGCTCGACATGGAAATCCGTGTCCAGCAGGGGCGCGGCTACGAGCCGGCGAACGTGCGTCCCGAGAACGCCGAGAGCAAGGCGATCGGCCGCATCATGCTGGACGCATCGTTCAGCCCGGTACGCCGCGTGAGCTACATGGTCGAGAGCGCCCGTGTCGAACAGCGCACCGACCTGGACCGCCTGGTCATCGACATCGAGACCAACGGTGCCGTCGATCCGGAAGAAGCCATCCGCTACGCCGCGCGCGTGCTGATGGATCAGCTGTCGGTGTTCGCCGAGCTGGAAGGCACCGAACCGGTCGAGGAGCGTGTCGAGAGCGTCACGATCGACCCGGTGCTGCTGCGCCCGGTCGACGATCTGGAGCTGACGGTGCGCTCGGCCAACTGCCTGAAGGCCGAGAACATCTACTACATCGGTGACCTGATCCAGCGCACCGAAACCGAGCTGCTGAAGACGCCGAACCTCGGTCGCAAGTCGCTCAACGAGATCAAGGAAGTGTTGGCCACGCGTGGCCTGACGCTTGGCATGAAACTTGAAAACTGGCCGCCGGCCGGGCTCGAGAAGCTCGGTTAAGCGCGTCGAATGAGGTAAAGAAAAATGCGTCACCGTAACGGTCTTCGCAAGCTCAACCGGACCAGCAGCCACCGCCAGGCGATGTTCCGCAACATGGCCAATTCGCTGCTGCAGCACGAAGTCATCAAGACCACGCTGCCGAAGGCGAAGGAGCTGCGTCGCGTCGTCGAGCCGCTGATCACGCTCGGCAAGAAACCCACCGTGGCGAACCGCCGTCTGGCCTTCAACCGCCTGCGCGACCGCGACATGGTGGTCAAGCTGTTCGACGAGCTGGGTCCGCGCTTCGCCAACCGCAACGGCGGTTACCTGCGCATCCTGAAGTTCGGCTTCCGCAACGGCGACAACGCGCCGATGGCGCTGGTCGAGCTGCTCGATCGCCCGGAGGTGGATGAGGCTCCGGCCGAGGAAGCCAAGGAAGCGGCCTGAGTCGTTCGCGTCTCGCCGCATCGGGAAAGGGGCCTTCGGGCCCCTTTTTGTTTGCCTACGATCCGGAACGGAAGCGCTCGATCGCGCGGCGGTCGCGCTTGGTCGGACGGCCGGAGGCGGGAAGCGGAGCCCCCGTGAGCTTGCGCAGTGCGGCAGCCTGCTCGCGCCGGGCGAGGCTTTCCTGCGTTTCCTCGTACAGCGTCTGGGCCACCGAGGCGGGGCCGCGCAGCACGCTCAGCGCGCGGACGACGACCTCGCGTTCCTCGCCCGGGCGCACGAGCACGATGCGGTCGCCCGGCTGGACGTTGCGTCCCGGCTTGCAGCGCTGGTCGTTCAGGCGCACGTGGCCGGCGTCGATGGCGGCGGTGGCGAGACTGCGCGTCTTGTAGAAGCGCGCGGCCCACAGCCACTTGTCGATGCGCACGGCGCCGGTGTCGTCGTCCCCGGTCTGCGGATGTCGGCCTCGCGACATGGCTGGTATCCTTGCAACAGGCGGCCGGAACCAGCTCCGGCCGCGTTTCGTACGACATTCTAAGGAGACCGCGATGGCTTGTGTGCTCGTGACCGGCGGAGCCGGTTACATCGGCGCCCACACGTGCGTGGCCCTGCTCGAGGCGGGGCACGAGGTGGTCATCGCGGATAACCTGTGCAACGCCCACGAGTCTGTCCTCGGCCGCATCGAACGCGTCGCCGGCCGGCCGCTCGCGGGCTTCCACCGCATGGACGTGCGCGACGACGCGGCGCTCGCGGCGCTGTTCGGCGCATATCGCTTCGATGCCGTGATGCACTTCGCGGCGCTGAAGGCGGTCGGCGATTCGGTGCGCGATCCGCTGGGCTATTACGACAACAACGTCGTCGGCACCATAGCCGTCGCGCGGGCGATGCGCGCGGCGGGGGTGCACCGGCTGGGGTTCAGCTCGTCCGCCACGGTTTATGGCGACCCGGTGGCCGTGCCGGTGCGCGAGGACTTCCCGACCGCGCCGACAAACCCCTACGGCTGGTCGAAGTGGATGATGGAGCACGTGCTGCGCGAGGTCGCGCTGGCCGATCCGCGCTGGTCGGTGGCCATCCTGCGCTACTTCAATCCGGTCGGCGCGCATCCGAGCGGCCTGATCGGGGAGGACCCCCAGGGGGTGCCGACCAACCTGATGCCCTACATCACGCAGGTGGCGGTCGGCCGCCTGCCGGAACTGCAGGTGTTCGGCGACGACTATCCGACGCCCGACGGTACGGGTGTGCGCGACTACATCCACGTCGTGGATCTCGCGCAGGGTCACGTGCGTGCGCTGGAATACATGGAGGGGCGGACGGGCGTGACCTGCGTCAACCTGGGCACGGGGCGCGGCTACAGCGTGCTGGAGGTCGTGCGCGCGTTCGCGGCGGCCAGCGGACGGACCATCCCGTACCGTGTCGTGCCGCGGCGCGAGGGCGACGTGGCCGAGTGCTGGGCCGATCCGTCGCTGGCGCGGGCGCTGCTCGGGTGGCGGGCCGAGCGGGGGCTCGACGAGATGTGCGCGGACGCGTGGCGCTGGCAGTCGGCCAATCCGCGCGGTTACGCCGACCAATGATCTGACGGGAGCAGCGAACGTGAGTGACACGCAGACCGAAGAACAGACCAACGTACTGGGCGGGCCGCTGCTCGCCTGCAGCTACGCACCGCTGACCGGCTTCTTCCGCACCGGCTGCTGCGAGACCGGGCCGGAGGACGTGGGCCGGCACGTGGTGTGCGTGAAAGTGACGGCGGAGTTCCTGGAGTTCTCGCGCTCGGTCGGCAACGACCTGAGCACGCCGCGGCCGGAATACCGCTTTGCCGGGCTGAAGCCGGGCGACCGCTGGTGTCTGTGCGCGACGCGCTGGCTTGAGGCCTACCGCGCCGGAGTGGCACCGAGGGTGGTGCTGGCCGCGACGCACCGCGCCGCGCTGGAGATCATCCCGCTCGAACTGCTGCGGGAGTGCGCGCAGGAGGGCTGACGCTCACCAGTGCTTGCGCAGGCGGTTGCGGTACTGGACGTCGTTGGGCAGCAGCTTCTGCATGCCCTCGATCTGCGCCCCGATCAGCTGCGTGGCTTTTTCCATCACGTGCGGCCGGATGTAGGGCAGTTCCTTCTGGCGTGCGGTCAGGCGCACGACGGTTTCGATCGCTCGGGTGCGCTGCTTCTCGTCCGGCGGCAGGTAGATGCCCAGTTCCGCGGTCACGAGCGTGCGCAGGAATTCGATGCGGCGCTCGATCCGTTCCATGAACCGGGTTTCGGCTTCATTGAGCGGCTCGCTCATGTTCCCTCCTCACTTCGTCGCGTCCGCCGCGCGCTTCGAGCACGCGTCGCAGATAGCGGCCGGTATGGCTCGCCGGATCCGCGGCCACGGCTTCCGGCGGTCCGCTGCACACCACGGTGCCACCGCCGTCGCCGCCTTCGGGGCCCATGTCGACGATCCAGTCCGCGGTCTTGATCACGTCCAGGTTGTGCTCGATCACGACGATGGTGTTGCCGTGGTCGCGCAGGCGCTGCAGCACCCCGAGCAGCAATTCTATGTCACGGAAATGCAGGCCGGTGGTCGGCTCGTCGAGGATGTAGAGCGTGCGTCCCGTGTCGCGCTTGGACAGCTCCAGCGCGAGCTTGACGCGCTGGGCCTCGCCGCCCGACAGCGTCGTCGCGCTCTGGCCGAGGCGGATGTAGCCGAGGCCCACGTCCATCATGGTCTCGAGCTTGCGCGCGATGGCCGGTACGGCCGAGAAAAAGTCCAGCGCCTGCTCGACCGTCATCTCCAGCACTTCCTGGATGTTCCGGCCGCGGTAGCGGATCTCCAGCGTCTCGCGGTTGTAGCGCTTGCCGTGGCAGACGTCGCACGGCACGTACATGTCGGGCAGGAAGTGCATCTCGACCTTGATCACGCCGTCGCCCTGGCAGGCCTCGCAGCGCCCGCCCTTGACGTTGAACGAGAAGCGGCCCGGCCCGTAGCCGCGCGCGCGCGAGTCGGGCACGCCCGCGAAGAGGTCACGGATCGGCGTGAACAGTCCCGTGTAGGTGGCCGGGTTCGAGCGCGGCGTGCGACCGATCGGCGACTGGTCGACGTTGATGACCTTGTCGAAGTGGTCCAGCCCCTCGATGGACTCGAACGGCGCCGGCTCGGTGTTGCTGCCGTACAGGTGCCGCGCGGCGATGGCGTACAGCGTGTCGTTGATCAGTGTCGACTTGCCTGAGCCGGACACGCCGGTCACGCAGGTCAGCAGTCCGCAGGGGATCTCGAGGTCGACGCCCTTGAGGTTGTTGCCGGAGCAGCCGGTCAGCCGCAGCGTGCGCGCCGGGTCCGGCGCGTGGCGCCGGGCCGGTACGGGGATGGTCCGGCGACCCGACAGGTAGGCGCCGGTCAGCGACTCGGGGTGGGCGATGACCTCGGCCGGCGTGCCGGCGGCGACCACGCGGCCGCCGTGCTCGCCGGCGCCGGGACCCATGTCGACCACGTAGTCGGCGGCGCGGATGGCATCCTCGTCGTGCTCGACGACGATCACCGTGTTGCCGAGGTCACGCAGCTTGCACAGCGTCTCGAGCAGGCGGTCGTTGTCGCGCTGGTGCAGGCCGATGGACGGCTCGTCGAGCACGTACATCACGCCGGTCAGGCCCGAGCCGATCTGGCTCGCGAGGCGGATGCGCTGGGCCTCGCCGCCGGAGAGCGTGTCGGCCGAACGGTCGAGCGACAGGTAGCCGAGGCCGACGTCGATCAGGAAACCCAGCCGGTTGCCGATCTCGCGCACGATCTTCTCGGCGACGGTCGCGCGGTGGCCGGTCAGTGCCAGGCGTTCGAAGAACGCGCGGCAGTCGGACAGCGGCAGCGCCGCGACGCGGTCGATCGGCAGGCCGCCGATCAGCACGTGGCGCGCCTCGGAGCGCAGCCGCGAGCCGCCGCAGGACGGACAGGCGCGCGTGGCGCGGTACTTGGCGAGCTCCTCGCGTACGGTGATGGAGTCTGTCTCGCGGAAGCGGCGCTCGAGGTTGGGGATGATGCCCTCGAACGGATGCTCCTTGGACACCAGCCGCCCGCTGTCCGAGAAATAGCGGAAGGTGATCTTCTGGTTGCCGGAGCCGTGCAGGATGATGGCCTGCACGTCCTCGGGCAGTTCGCAGAACGGCGTGTCGACGTCGAAGTCGTAATGCACCGCGAGCGCCGTCAGCATCTGGAAGTAGAACTGGTTGCGCCGGTCCCAGCCGCGGATCGCACCGGAGGCCAGCGACAGCTCGGGGTGGGCAACGACGCGCGCCGGGTCGAAGAACTCGACCTGGCCCAGGCCGTCGCACTTCGGGCAGGCGCCGGCCGGGTTGTTGAACGAGAACAGGCGGGGCTCCAGCTCGGCCAGTGCGTAGTTGCACACCGGACAGGCGAAGCGTGCCGAGAACAGGTGCTCGCGCCCGCTGTCGATCTCCACCGCGATCGCACGGCCCTCGGCGTGCAGCAGCGCAGTCTCGAAGGATTCGGCGATGCGTCCGCGCTGGTCCGGGCGCACGCGCAGCCGGTCGATGACGACCTCCACGGTGTGGCGGCGGCCCTTCTCGAGCGGTGGCAGCGCATCGAGGTCATGCACCTCGCCGTCCACGCGCACGCGCACGAAGCCCTGCGCGCGCAGCTCGGCGAACAGGTCGCTCTGCTCGCCCTTGCGGCCCGACACGACGGGCGCGACGATCATCAGGCGCGTCTCCTCGGGCAGCGCGAGCACGTGGTCGACCATCTGCGATATGGTCTGCGCCTCGAGCTTCTGGTCCGGGTGGTCGGGGCAGTGGGGCGTGCCGGCGCGGGCATAGAGCAGGCGCAGGTAGTCGTGGATCTCGGTGACCGTGCCCACGGTCGAGCGCGGGTTGTGGCTGGTGGCTTTCTGCTCGATCGAGATCGCCGGCGACAGGCCCTCGATGAGGTCCACGTCGGGTTTTTCCATCAGCTGAAGGAACTGGCGCGCGTAGGCCGACAGCGACTCGACGTAGCGGCGCTGCCCCTCGGCGTACAGCGTGTCGAAGGCGAGTGAGGACTTGCCCGAACCGGACAGGCCGGTGATCACGGTCAGCCGGTTGCGCGGCAGGTCGAGGCTGACGTTGCGAAGGTTGTGGGTGCGGGCACCGCGGATGCGGATTTCGTCCATGGCGTCTGCTGGATGCGGAGAACACGCCACTATACGAGACAAGCCGCCCCCGGGACAAACCCGGTGAAGGGGGCGGCTGCTAGAATCGCCCCTTTGACTTTTCCGCCCCGTCGCATGAGCCACCCCGAACACGACCGCATGAGCCCCGAGGAGCGACGCGCCGGCGCAAGCCTGGCCGCGATCTTCGGCCTGCGCATGCTCGGCCTGTTCCTGATCCTGCCGGTGTTCGCCGTGCACGCCCACGACATTCCGGGCGGGGACGACCTGACCCTGGTGGGGCTGGCGATCGGCGCCTACGGGCTGACGCAGGCCTGCCTGCAGATCGCCTTCGGTGCGGCTTCGGACCGTTTCGGGCGCAAGCCGGTGATCGTGTTCGGGCTGGTGCTGTTCGTCGTCGGCAGTGCCGTCGCGGCGCTCGCACCGAACATCCACGCCGTCATCCTCGGCCGCGTGCTGCAGGGCGCCGGCGCGATCTCGGCGGCCGTCACGGCGCTGGCTGCCGACCTCACGCGCGATCAGCACCGCACCAAGGTCATGGCCATGATCGGCGCCAGCATCGGACTGGTGTTCGCGTTCTCGATGGTCGCCGCACCGCTGCTGTACGCACTGATCGGCATGAGCGGCATCTTCTGGCTCACGGCGGCACTGGCCGCCGGTGCCATCGTGCTCGTGCTCAAGGTCGTGCCGGACGCGCCGCCCGTGCCCCGCCCCACCGCTGGCAGCTTCCGCGACGTGCTGCGCGACGGCCAGCTGATGCGGCTCAACGCCGGCGTGTTCGTGCTGCACCTGATCCAGACCACGATGTGGGTGCTGGTGCCGGCCGCGCTGGTGGCCGCCGGCGGCCTGCCCGTGGCCGAGCACTGGAAGGTCTATCTGCCGGCCGTGCTGCTGTCCTTCGTGTTCATGGTGCCGGCCATCGTCGTCGCCGAGCGGCACGGACGCTTGAAGCTGGTGTTCAATGCCGCGATCATGCTGCTCGTGATCGTGCAGCTCGGGCTGATGCTGTTCGCGGATGGGGTGTGGGGGCTGGCGCTGTGGCTGACGCTGTTCTTCGTGGCCTTCAACGTACTCGAGGCCACGCAGCCGTCGTGGATCTCGCGCATCGCCGCGCCGCAGTCGAAAGGCACGGCGCTCGGTGTGTACAATACGCTGCAGTCGGCCGGCCTGTTCCTCGGCGGCATGCTGGGCGGTTACCTGGCCCAGCACCACGGTGCCGGCGCGGTCAACCTGGTCTGCGCGCTGCTGGCGCTGGGCTGGCTGGGCCTGGCAATCACCATGACACCGCCTCCCCGCAGGGTCGAGCCTGTGCGGCGGGCGGGCTGAATCGATTCCTCAGGAGGACGGGATGGCATCCCTGAACAAAGTAATCCTGATCGGCAACCTCGGCGCCGATCCCGAAACCCGCTATGCACCGTCCGGCGACGCGATCTGCAACCTGCGCATCGCCACCACCGAGACCTGGAAGGACAAGCAGACCGGCGACAAGCGTGAGGCCACGGAGTGGCACCGCGTCGTCATGTTCGGCCGTCTGGCCGAGATCGCCGCGCAGTATCTGCGCAAGGGCAGCCAGGTGTACATCGAGGGCCGCCTGCAGACCCGCAAGTGGCAGGACAAGGACGGCCAGGACCGCTACACCACCGAGATCCGCGCCGACGAGATGAAGATGCTCGGCTCCCGCGCGGGCGGCGACGCCCCGATGGGGCGTTCGGACGCCGGCGGCTACGAGGACGCCCCGTCGCGCCCGCAGCGCGCCGCGCCCCAGCCGCCGCAGGCCAGCCGTCCGGCCGAGAGCGGCGGCTTCGGCAATTTCGACGACGACATCCCGTTCTGAGCGTCGTCCCGACGTCGTCCGGCAGCGGCGCCCCTCAGGGGGCGCCGTTTTGCTTTCGGGCCAGCGCCGCGTGCATGCGGCGCAGCGCCTCATCCAGCGTCGCGCGCGGACAGCCGAAGTTGAGCCGCAGGAAACCCGGCAGGCCGAAAGGCGCGCCATCGGACAGGCCGACGCCGGCGGCCTCGAAGAAGCTGGCGGGGTCCGCTTCGTCCAGTCCGCGCGCGTCGATCCACGCCAGATACGTGGCTTCCGGCCGCGTGGCCGACAGCCCCGGCATCCGCGCCACGGCGTCGAGCACGCGCTCGCGGTTGCCGCGCAGGTAGGCCAGCAGCGCCTGCCGCCAGGCGTCGCCGTCGCGGTAGGCGGCCTCGGTGGCGACCAGCCCGAGCACGTTGGGCGTCGGCACGAGTCCGCGCATCGCCCGCGTGAAACGGCGTCGCAGCGTGTCGTCGGGAATGATCGCGAAGGCGCAGTACAGCGCCGGGATGTTCCACGTCTTGGATGGCGCCATCAGCGTGATCGTGCGTCGCGCGGCCTGTGGTGACAGCGTGGCGACGGGGCGGTGCGGGCGCCCGGGGTCGAGCGCGAGGCCGCAGTGGATCTCGTCCGAGCACAGCACGAGGTCGTGCCGCGCGGCCAGATCCACGATCCAGCGCAGCTCGTCCTCGTCGAACACGCGGCCGGTCGGGTTGTGCGGGTTGCACAGCAGGAAGAGCCGCGTCGCGTCGTCGAGCGCGGCCTCGGTCGCGGCGCGGTTCCATTCCCAGCGTTCGCCGTGGCGCTCCAGCGGCACGGTGACGAGCCCGCAGTCGTTGTTGGCCGGTGTCGCGAGGAAGGGCGGATACACCGGCGTGGCCGTGAACACCTTCGATCCGGACGGGGCGATGGCGCGGCAGGCCAGGTTGAGCCCTGTGACGACGCCGGGCAGCCAGACGAGCCAGTCGGGCTCGATGCGCCAGCCGTGGTCGCGCGCGATGCCTTCGACGACGGCCTGCACGAGCGAGGGCCAGGGGTGGGCGTAGCCGAACACGCCGTGGTCGATGCGCGCGCGCAGCGCGTCGAGAACTTCCGGCGGGGCGGCGAAGTCCATGTCAGCGACCCACAGCGGCAGCACGTCGCGGCCGGCGTAGCGGCCCCATTTCTCGCCGGGGACCGGGCGGCGGTCGATGATCTGGTCGAATGCGTTCGGCATGTTCCGGGCCAAGGGTTTACGGTAAGGAAATTCGCGCGCGGGCCCATATACAATACCGCGGTTCATCGGCACGACAGGTGCCTGGAGGAGGGATGGTGCAGTACGTGACCGCGCACCCCGACGGGGTTCTTGCGATCGATGCCGGCTACGGCCGGGAAGGTCTGGCCGCGATCCACGTGGTGATCCACCGTGGCCGGGCGGCCATCGTCGACGCCGGCACGGCCGCGTCGGTGCCGCGCGTGCTCGCAGCGCTGCGCGAGGCCGCGGTGGCTCCGGAGCAGGTCGACTGGCTGGTGCTCACGCACATCCACCTCGATCACGCCGCGGGCGCCGGCCCGCTGATGCAGGCCTGCCCGAACGCGCGCGTGGTCGTGCACCCGCGCGGTGTGCGCCATCTGGCCGATCCGACGCGGCTGTGGAGCGCCAACGCCGAGGTCTATGGTTCGGAGCGTGTGCTCGAGCTGTACGGCGAGCCCGTGCCGATCGCGCCCGAGCGCATCGTCGCCGGCGAGGAGGGGCTGCGCATCGAACTGGCCGGCCGGAGCTTCCGCGTGCTCGACACGCCGGGTCACACGCGCCACCACATCGCGCTGTGGGACGAGACCGCGCGCTCATGCTTCGTCGGTGATGTGTTCGGCGTCTCCTACCGCGAGCTCGACAGCGACGGCCGCTGCTTCGTCTTCCCGTCCACGATGCCCTCCGAGTTCGACCCGGACGCGCTGCACGTGTCCATCGACCGCATCGTGGCGCTGCGTCCGGAGGCGATCTACCTCGGCCACTACAGCCGCGTTACCGGCGTCGAGCGCATCGCCGCCGACCTGCACCGGCTCATCGACGCGCAGGTGGCCGTGGCGCGCGCCGCGCGCGGACACGGCCTCAAGCGCCACGTCGAGATCCTCGCCGGACTGGAGCAGATCGTCCGCGACGAAGTCGAGCGCCAGGGCACGCCGCTGCCCGAGGACGAGGTCATCGAGCTGCTGCGCATGGACCTCGACATGAACGCTCAGGGGCTGGGCATGTGGCTCGACAAGTGCCCCGAGCCGACTCCCGCGTGACCCGCCCGCAGGCCCATCCCGACGGCGTCGACCGCGCGCGCCGCTTCGGTGGCATCGCCCGTCTGTACGGCGAGCGTGCGCTGGACACGCTGGCGCGCACGCGGGCCTGCGTCGTCGGCGTCGGCGGCGTCGGCTCCTGGGCGGTCGAGGTGCTCGCGCGCAGCGGGGTCGGCCGCCTGCGCCTGATCGATCTCGACCACGTCGCCGAATCCAACATCAACCGCCAGATCCACGCGCTGGACCCCACGCTGGGCCAGGCCAAGGTGCTCGCGATGCGCGAGCGCATCGCCGCCATCGACCCCGGCGCCGAAGTCGAGACGGTCGAGGATTTCCTGACGCCGGAGAACGCTGCCGAACTCGTCGCCGGCTGTGACGTCGTGATCGACGCCATCGACAACGTGCGCGCCAAGGCCGCCCTCGTCGTCGCCTGCCGTGCGGCCGGTGTGCCGTTGGTCGTGTGTGGTGGTGCGGGCGGCAAGACCGATCCGGCGCGCATCCGCGTCGACGACCTCTCGCGCACGGAGCAGGACCCGCTGCTGTCCAAGCTGCGCCGGCGCCTGCGCGCGGAACACGGGTTCCCGCGTGATCCGAAGCGCCGCTTCGGCGTGCTGGCCGTGTATTCGGACGAGCCGCCACGCATTCCGGCCGCGGCCTGCGAGACCGGCCCGATGGGACTTGCCTGTGCGGGCTACGGCTCCAGCATGGCCGTCACGGCCAGCGTGGGCCTGTTCGCCGCGGCGCGCGCGCTCGACGCACTGCTGGTCAAGGCACGTGCGGGGGGCGAGCAGTGAGCGCGGCCATCGTGCTGTTCGGCCACGGCGCGCGCGACCCGGAGTGGGCGAGGCCGATGGAACGCGTACGTGACGCGGTGTGCGCCGCCGCTCCGGACGTGGCGGTGGAGCTGGCCTTCCTGGAATTCATGCGTCCGACGCTGGGCGAGGCCATCGACGCACTGGCGGAAGGGGGGGCGACGCGCATCACCGTCGTGCCGATGTTCCTCGCCCAGGGTGGGCACGTAAAGAAGGACCTGCCGGCGCTGCTCGAAGCGGCACGGGCACGGCATCCGCGCTGCGAGATCGGGTTGGTCGAGGCGGTCGGCGAGGCGCCCGGCGTCGTCGAGGCGATGGCCCGGCACGCGCTGCGCGGCGCTGGAGAATGAGGCCGGGCGGTTGATCGGGACCGGGGGGATGTCGCTAGAATGGCGCTCCGTCCAACCCCAAACCGCGTCCATGACGGATTCTCCGCCGCCCGCCGAACGCCGTGCCCACCGCCGCCTGACCATGGGGTCGGCGGCACGTCTGGTCTTCGAAGGAAAGGAGGCGATCGATGCCGAGTGCGTCGACATCTCCGTCGGCGGCATGACGCTGCGCGCCAACTACGTGCCGGGCCAGCTGGAGGTGCTGGTGGTGGAGGTGCCGCCGCCGACCAACGGGTTGCCGCGCCCGCCGCTGCGCGCCCGCGTGCAGGTCCGCCGCTGTCACCGGATCGGCCCCGAGCTCTACGAGATCGGCGGCGCGATCATCCAGGTCATCGGCTGAGGCGGGTCTCCCACAGCGACGACTCGCGCCGGCGTCCGCCGCGCAGCATCAGCCACAGCGCCAGCACCGTCACGGCCGCGAAGCACAGCAGCGACCAGTTCGCGATGCTCAGACCGAGGAAGCTCCAGTCAATCGCGGCGCAGTCGCCCTCGCCGCGGAAGATCATCGGCAGCGCGTCGGCGAGTCCGAAGTTCTCCACCATGTACTCGAATCCCGGTCCGCATTCGAGCAGCGATGGCGGCTGGCGCTGCAGCAGGCTCTGCTGCCCTGCGACCGTGCCGCCCGCGAGCGCCGCGACGAGCGTCAGCAGGCCGTAGACCACCGAGCCGGTGCGACGCGGGCCGTGCAGCGCGGCGACAAGTGCGACGAGCGCGACGGCGACGAAGGCGTAACGCTGCAGGATGCACATCGGGCAGGGTTCCAGTCCGATGACGTGCTGCAAATACAGGCCGAAGCCGAGCAGGGCGGCGCAGGCGAGGAACAGCAGCAGGAAGGCGCGGCGCGTGGCGGATCGTGACATGGACATGGATTCCGTCGGGAATGACCGGATTGTAGGCCACACCCTCCGTGCGGAATCAAGCAGAGACTTCGTTTCCGGGAATGTGCAGGGTGTCGAGCAGGTCGAGGAAGGCGCGCGTGCGCGCCGGCATCAGCCGCCGTCCGGGGAACACCGCCCAGCCGCGTCCGCCGGCCGAGGTCCAGTGCGGCAGCACGCGCACGAGCCGTCCGCTGCGCACGGCCTCGACCGCGTAATGCTCCGGCACCAGCGTGATGCCGCGTCCGTCACAGGCCAGCCCGATCAGCACGTCGGGCGAATTGGCCGTCACGCGCGCGCGCGGTTCGATCTCGACGCGGCGCGAGCCGTCGCACAGCGTCCAGCGGCGCGGCTGGCCGTCGCGGCCGACCAGGCACAGCGCGTCGTGCGTGGCGAGCGCCTCCGGCGTGTCGGGATGGCCCTGCTCGAGCAGATAGTCGGGCGAGGCGAACACGGCCTGCGTGAACACGCCGATCGGGCGCGCGGCCAGCGTGGCGTCGTCGGGCAGTTCGCCGAAGCGCAGCGCGAGGTCGAAGTTCTCGCCGACGAGGTCGACGCGGCGCGGCGACAGGTCGATGTCCAGCGCCACCTCGGGATACAGTGCCATGTAGCGCGTCAGCACGTCGTGCAGGATCACCATCGCGAAGTCCTGCGGCATCGAGATGCGCAGCCGGCCGGTCGGGCGCGAGCGGCGGTGCTCGGCCAGCGCGTGGGCCGCGTCCACCTCGGCCGCGACCTGGCGCGCGTGACCGATCATGCCGTGGCCGAAGTCGGTCAGCGTCAGCTTGCGCGTCGTGCGCAGCAGCAGACGCTCGCCCAGCCGTTCCTCCAGATGCGCGAGACGGCGGGACACCGTGGACTTCGGCAGGCCCAGGTGCTCGGCCGCGCGCGTGAGGCTGCCGGCCTCGACGACGTGGGCGAAGACGAGGAGGTCGTTCGGGTCGATGGAGGGCTTTTGTTCCATGATTGGAACAATCATATCCACAAAACCCCGTTAATGCGAAGGATCGTCGTCAATACCATGAGCGTGTCCCATAGCCCGACATAACGGAGACACGATCATGAAGATTCTGCAGATCAATGCCAGCGCCCGCCGCGAAGGTTCGCAGTCGAGCCGCCTGGCCCGCCGCATCGTCGAGCGCCTGCTCGAACGCAACCCCGACGCCGAGCTGACCGTGCGCGACCTGGCCGCCCAGCCGCATCCGGCCCTCGACGAGGCCGCCCTGCAGGCGCTGTTCACGCCGGCCGAGCAGCGCACGCCGGAACAGGCCGCCCGCGTGGCGCTGGACGACGCGCTGATCGCCGAGGTCCAGGCCGCGGACGTCCTCGTCATCGGCGCGCCGATGTACAACCTGACGATCACCTCGCAGCTGAAGAACTGGTTCGACGCCATCGCCCGCGCGCGCGTCACCTTCCGCTACACCGAGAACGGTCCCGAGGGCCTGCTGACCGGCAAGACGGTGTATGTGGCGCTGACCCGCGGCGGTTTCTACCGCGACACGCCG
>Ga0182792_1000859_pt1 | contig 26926 bp, 22 predicted proteins | sample Passage237B_FD_130497 | JGI IMG/M metagenome (GOLD analysis project Ga0182792, IMG submission 130497) | Cellulose adapted compost microbial communities from Newby Island Compost Facility, Milpitas, CA, USA - Passage2 37B (version 2) (version 2) ...
GCCGGTGGCGGTGATCGAGGGCCGCGAGCTGCAGGGCACGCGCGCGGCCACCGAGGCCGGCGCCGGCACCTGCGTCGGCCGCCCGGTGCCGCCCAACGAGGTGCGCATCATCGCCATCGACGACGCGCCCATCGCCGACTGGTCCGGTGCGCGCGAGCTGCCGCCGGGCGAGGTGGGCGAGATCACCGTGGCCGGGCCCACCGCCACCGACAGCTACTTCAACCGCGAGGCCGCCACCCGCGCGGCCAAGATCGCCGAGCGCACGGCCGACGGCAGCGTGCGCACCGTGCACCGGATGGGCGACGTGGGCTACTTCGACGCGCAGGGGCGCTTGTGGTTCTGCGGCCGCAAGACCCAGCGCGTGGAGGCCGCCGACGGGCCGCTGTACACCGAGCAGGTCGAGCCGGTGTTCAACGCCCACCCGCAGGTGCGCCGCACCGCGCTGGTCGGCGTGGGCGCGCGCGGCGCGCAGCGGCCGGTGCTGTGCGTGGAGCTGGGCGAGGACGTGCCCGCGGCCGAGTTCCCGCGCATCGAGGCCGAGCTGCGCGTGCTGGGCGCGCGCCATCGGCACACCGCGCGCATCGAGCGCTTCCTGCGGCATCCGCGCTTCCCGGTGGACATCCGCCACAACGCCAAGATCGGCCGAGAGACGCTGGCGGCGTGGGCGGCGGCGTCCCTGGACCGTTGACGGTGGCCGCCGGCCGCGGCCTGTCGGCCACCGCGCCGCGGGCGCTGGAACCGGCACGCGCGCTGCCGGAAGATGGCGCCCGCCCCGGCGCACGCCGGCGTTCCCCATCCCCGCACCGCCCACGGCGGGCGGCACGAGCAAGAAGGCGAATGCGATGAAGATCCTGGTCACCGGCGGCGCCGGCTTCCTCGGGCAGGCCCTGTGCCGCGGACTGCGCGAACGCGGGCACGAGGTGGTGAGCTTCCAGCGCAGCCATTCCCCGGCGCTGGCGCGGATGGGCGTGGGCCAGGTGCGCGGCGACCTGGCCGACCGCAACGCGGTGATGCACGCGGTGGCGGGCGTGGACGCGGTGTTCCACAACGCGGCCAAGGCCGGCGCGTGGGGCAGCTACGACAGCTACTTCCAGGCCAACGTGGTGGGTACGCGCAATGTCGTCGCCGCCTGCCGTGCCCACGGCGTGGGCCGCCTGGTCTACACCTCCACGCCCAGCGTGACCCACCGCGCCACCCACCCGGTGGAAGGCCTCGGCGCCGACGAGGTGCCCTACGGCGAGGACTTCCAGGCGCCGTACGCGGCGACCAAGGCCATCGCCGAGCAGGAAGCGCTGGCAGCCAACGACGCGTCGCTGGCGGTGGTGGCGCTGCGCCCGCGGCTGATCTGGGGGCCGGGCGACAACCAGCTGCTGCCGCGCCTGGTCGAGCGCGCGCGCGCCGGCCGCCTGCGCATCGTCGGCAGCGGCGAGAACCGGGTGGACACCACCTACATCGACAATGCCGCGCAGGCGCATTTCGACGCCTTCGCGCACCTGGCGCCCGGCGCGCCCTGCGCCGGCAAGGCGTACTTCATCTCCAACGGCGAGCCGTTGCCGATGCGCGAGCTGCTCAACCGCCTGCTGGCCGCGGCAGGCGCGCCGCCGGTGACGCGGACGCTCTCGTTCAAGGCCGCCTACCGCATCGGCGCGGCGTGCGAGCGCCTGTGGCCGCTGCTGCGCCTGCGCGGGGAACCGCCGATGACGCGCTTCCTGGCCGAGCAGCTGTGCACGCCGCACTGGTACTCGATGGAACCGGCGCGGCGCGACTTCGGCTACGTGCCGCGCGTGTCCATTGACGAGGGCCTCATCAAGCTGAAGGCCGCGTGGCAGGGCGGCGGCGCCCTCACCTGACGACGACCCGCGCCGGCGCACCATCGCGGCAACCGCCCGGAGTGGCGCCACCGAGGACCGTCCCATGCTGCACTACGCCGTCGTCTTCTTCGTCATCGCCGTCATCGCCGCGTTGCTGGGCTTCAGCGGCATCGCCGGCGCGGCGACCAACATCGCCTGGATCCTGTTCGTGGTGTTCCTGATCCTGGGCGCGATCTCGCTGTTCCGCGGCCGCAGGGTCTAGCCCGCGGTCGCCGCCCGCGCGATCCGCGCCTCCTGGGCGACGGCATCGGCGGAAGCGGCGCGCTGCAGCAACCGCCGTGCCATCCGAAGGCCGCCCCCCGTGGGCGGCCTTCGCGCGACCGGGCCCCGGCGTCGCGCCCGTGCCGCATGGCGGCCGGTAGAATGCCGCGCATGCCCACGCCCTTCGATGCCCTCAAGCCGCTGGCCGGACGCGCCCTGGAAGCGGCGTTGAACCGGGCGGTGGCGCTGGACCCGGACACCCGCGCCGCGCTTCCCGCGCTGGACGGCCGCCGCGTCGCGCTGACCCTGGAGTCGCCGCCACTGGCGCTGGAGATCGGCGTGCACGGCGAGTACCTGCAGGTCGGCCCGCCGCTGCGGGACGCGGACCTGGCCGTGCGCGGCACCCTGGGCGGGCTGCTGGGGCAGCTGCCGTTCCTGGCCGCGGCGCGGCCGCCGGGCCGGCTGCACGTGGCCGGCGATGCCGAGCTGGCGCGGCGGCTGCAGCAGCTGGCCGCGGGCTTCGCGCCCGACTGGCAGCAGCCCTTCGTGGAAGCCTTCGGCGAGATCGCCGGGGTGCAGCTGGCGCGCGCGGCCGCCGCGGCGCTGCGCGGCGCGCGCCGCGCCGCCGGCGGGCTGGCCCGCGCCGGCGCCGAGTTCCTGACCGAGGAATCGCGCGACGTGGTCGCGCGCGGGGAGCTGGCCGCGTTCCTGGACGACGTCGACGCGCTGCGCGACGACGTCGAGCGTCTGGCCGCGCGCGTGGCGCGGCTGCCGCTGCCGGGGCACGCCCCGTGAGGGCCGCGCTGCGCGCCTGGCGCATCGGCCGCGTGGTCCTGCGCTACCGCCTGGACGACCTGCTCGACGGCACGCCGGCCGAGCGCTGGCTGCGGCTGGGCAAGCCCTTCGTGCCGCGCGCGGGCGCCGGCGTGGCCGGCCTGCCGCGCGGCGCGCGCCTTCGCATGGCGCTGCAGGAGCTGGGCCCGATCTTCGTCAAGTTCGGGCAGATCCTCTCCCCCCGCCGCGACCTGGTGCCGGCGGACATCGCCGACGAGCTGGCGCTGCTGCAGGACCAGGTGGCGCCGTTCGACGGCGACGCGGCGCGCGCCATCGTCGAGCAGGCGCTGGGCCGCCCCGTGGCGGACGCGTTCGAACGCTTCGACACCGTGCCGCTGGCCTCGGCCTCCATCGCGCAGGTGCACGGCGCGCGCCTGCACGGCGGGCGCGAGGTGGTGGTCAAGGTGCTGCGGCCCGGCATCGAGCGGCAGATCGCCGCGGACATCGCCCTGCTCAAGTCGCTGGCCGCGCTGGTCGAGCGCACCCATCCCAACGCCGACAAGATCCGCCCGCACGCGGTGGTCGCCGAGATCGAGGCCACCCTGGCCGCCGAGCTGGACCTGCAGCGCGAGGGCGCCAACGCCAGCGTGATGCGCCGGCTGTGGCAGGACTCGCCCGACCTGTACGTGCCGGAGGTGATCTGGAGCCACACCGCCGAGCGCGCGCTGACGATGGAGCGGGTGACCGGCATCCCCTCCGACGACGTGGCCGCGCTGGACGCGGCCGGGATCGACCGCACGGTGCTCGCCGCCAAGGGCGTGCGCGTGTTCTACACCCAGGTGTTCCGCGACAACTTCTTCCACGCCGACGCGCACGCCGGCAACATCTGGGTGGACGACGACCCCGCCCGGCGCGAGGACCCGCGCTTCGTGGTGCTGGACTTCGGCATCGTCGGCCAGCTCTCGGCGCAGGACCAGTACTACCTGGCCGAGAACTTCATGGCCATCTTCAACAAGGACTACCGGCGCATCGCCGAGCTGCACGTGGAGGCGGGCTGGATGCCGGCCACGGTGCGCATCGACGAGCTGGAGGCCGCGGCGCGCGCGGTGTGCGAGCCGTACTTCACCCGGCCGCTGAGCGAGATCTCGCTGGCCGAGGTGCTGACCAAGCTGTTCCGCACCGCGCAGCGCTACGAGCTGACGCTGCAGCCGCAGCTGATCCTGCTGCAGAAGACCCTGCTCAACATCGAGGGCGTGGGCCGCCAGCTGGACCCGCGCCTGGACATCTGGGCGGTGGCCAAGCCGGTGCTCGAGCGCATCCTGCGCGAGCGCTACAGCCCGCGCCACGTGCTGCGCGAATTCCGCAAGCGCCTGCCCGAACTGATGACCCGCGCGCCGGACGTGCCGCGGCTGCTGCACGCCTGGCTGGAGCAGCAGGTGGAGGGCCGGCACGCGGTGGCGGTGCGCTCGCGGGAGCTGGCCGAGCTGGCGCGCACGCTCAAGGCGATGCAGCGGCGCGGGGTCGCGGCCATCCTCGGCAGCGGCCTGCTGCTGGTGGCCGCGGTGCTGTACGCGCTCGACGCCGGCGGGCCGCGGCTGTTCGCGGTGCCGGCCTCGGCGTGGATCGCCGGCCTGGGCGGGCTGTGGGCGGTGTGGGCCGCGCTGCCGCGGCGCTGAACGCGCACCCACCCGGGCCATGCGGCGCGGAGCGGCGGTGGCCGCCCCGCGTCGCGACCGGCTAGCGGCCTGCCGCGGGGGTGTCCGCGGTGGCCGCCGCGCCGAAGTCCCCGGCGGCGAACACGCTCAGCTTGCGCGGGTCCAGGTAGCGGCGGATGGCGGCGTTGACCTGCTCGGTGGTCAGCGCGCGGTACTTGTCGTCCAGTTCCGCGGTGAAGCGCATGGTGCGGTCGAAATACAGCTGGTCCTGCAGCATGCCGGCCACGCTGCCGTCCGAGGCGCGGGCCTGCTCGCGCTCGGTCAGCAGGCCGGACACCGCGTCGCGCAGTTCCTCGGCGGTGACGCCCCCGGCCACCAGGCGCTCCAGCTCCTCGCGCACGGCCGCCTCCACCTGGTCGATGTTCTGCGGCGCGGCGATGGCCTGGATCGAGAAGCGCCCGGCGTCGTCGCGGCCGCTGCGGCTGTCGTCGGCCGACACGCCGCTGGACACGCCGTAGCTGAGGCCTTCCTTCTGCCGGATGCGGTCGCCCAGGCGCGACTTCATCGCGTGGCCGCCGAAGATGCGGTTGGCCACCACCAGCGCGGGGTAGTCGGGGTCGGTCAACCGCAGCGGCACGTTCTGCCGCGCGACCAGCACCGCGTTGGGCTTGTCGGCCACCGGCAGGCGGCGGTCGACCGCGGCCACCTCGGTGTGCGCGGTGTCGATGGGCGCGTAGGGATGCGGACTGCGCCAGCCGGCGAACAGCGTCTCCAGCTGCTTCCTCACCGCGTCGGGGTCGAAGTCGCCGACGATGGCGATCTCGCCCTGCGCGGTGCCGTAGAAGTCGCGGTGGAAGGCCACCAGGTCCTCGCGCCTGAGCGCGCGCACCCGCGCCAGCGATTCGTCCAGGGTCTTCACCTGCAGCGGGTGGCCGGCCGGCCACGGGTCGAAGTGCAGCGCCAGCGCCTGGCCGGCCAGGCTGCCGGGCTCCTTGCGCGAGGCCTCCAGCCCGGTGATGGCCTGCAGCCGGAGCTGCTCGAATTCCTCCTGTGGGAAGGCCGGCTCGCGCAGCAGCTCGGCCATCAGCGCCAGCGCCTCGGCCAGGTGCTGGCGGCGGCTGAGCAGGGACAGGGTGGCGGCCTGCAGGCCGCCGTCGACGCCGCCGCTGGTCTGCAGTTCCTCCAGGCGGCGGTCGATCTGCTCGCGGCTGAGCCGGCGCGAGCCGCGCATGAGCATCGAGCCGGTCAGGCCCGCGGCCGTGTCGCGCCCGGTCAGCGAGGCCACGTCGCCGAAGCGGAACACGCCATCGACGACCACCGTGCCGCCGCGGGTGCGCTTGGGCAGCAGCGCGACCTTGAGGCCGTCGCCCAGGGTGAAGCGCTGCGTGCGCGACTCGATGTTGGCCGGCGTGGGCTCGAAGCGCTCGCCCGCCTCCACGGCGGCGCGGCCGGTGTAGCCGGCCACCACGGCCGCCGCGGGCGGGGCGGCCGGCACCTCGACGCGGTCGGGCGCATCGGTGGGCACGAAGCGGCCCAGGGTGCGGTTGGACGACCGGAGGTAGGCGGCCGCGACGCGGTTGACGTCCTCGGCGGTGACCTGGGCGATGGCGTCGCGGCTGGTGAACAGCAGGCGCCAGTCGCCGGCGGCGACGAACTCCGACAGGCCCACGCCCACGGCGTTGACGTCGGTGAAGTACAGCTCGTAGGCGTTGGCGATGCGCTGCTGCGCCTGCGCCACCTCCTCGGCGGTCACCGGCCGGGCCGCCAGCTGCTCCAGCTGCGCCAGCAGCACCTCCTCGGCCCTGGCCGGGTCGCCGTCGCGCGGCTGCACCGCGATGGCGGTGAACAGCCCGGGCGCGGCGTAACTTTCCGCGCCGGCGCCCGTGGCCGCGGCGATGCGCGTTTCCACCAGCGCCTTGTGCAGGCGCCCGCCCGGCGTGTGGCCGAGCACGTTGCCCAGCACCGCCAGCGCGGCGCTGTCGGCATGCGTGCGCGCCGGGATGTGGTAGGCCGCGGCCACCAGGCGCATGTCGCCGACCCGGCGCACGGTCACCTCGCGCTCGCCGTCCTGCGGCGGCTCGACCGTCGGCGCCTGCGGCAGCGGCCCGGGCGGATTCTTCAGCGGGCCGAACGCGGCCTGCACCTTGCGCAGCACCGCCGAGGGGTCGATGCGGCCGGCGATCACCACGGTCGCGTTGTCGGGCCGGTACCAGGCGCGGTAGAACGCCTGCAGTTCCTCGATGCGCAGCCCCTCCAGGTCCGAGCGCGCGCCGAGGGTGGCGTTGCCGTAGTTGTGCCAGAGGAAGGCCGTCGAGCGCAGCCGCTGCATCAGCGCCGCGCCGGGGTTGTTCTCGTTGGCCTCCAGCTCGTTGCGCACCACGGTCATCTCGGTGTCCAGGTCGGACTTGGCCACGCGCGAATTGACCATGCGGTCGGCTTCCATGCCCAGCACCCAGTCCAGGGTCTGGTCGTTGGCGGGGAAGGAGGCGAAGTAGTTGGTGCGGTCCAGCGAGGTGGTGCCGTTGAAGGTGACGCCGCGGCGCTTCATCTCGCCGGCGATGTCCGGATTGTCCGGCGTGCCCTTGAACAGCAGGTGCTCGAGCAGGTGGGCCATGCCGGTCTGGCCGTAACCTTCGTGCACCGAGCCCACGCGGTAGGTCACGTTGACCGTGACCGTGGGCTTGGTGGGGTCCGGGAACAGCAGCACCCGCAGCCCGTTGGCCAGGGTGTACTCGCTGATGCCCTCGATGCTCGGCCCGGCGGCCACGCCCCTGGGCAGGGCGACCTCGGCGGCGGCCAGCGGGCCGGCCGGCAGCACGAGGGCGAGCGCCAGGGCGAATGCGAGAATCGGCTTGCGTGGGATCATCCTTGGTCTCCGTCGGAACGCCGGCGTCGTACCGGCGCCGGGATTGTCGCAAAGGGCGGTCGGGGCCGCATCGGTTGCAGGTGAATGCATGCAGTTGCCCGTGCTGTACGAGGATCGATGGCTGGCGGTGGTGGACAAGCCCGCCGGGCTGATGGTGCACGACAGCGCGCTGGCCGCCGACGAGACCGACTTCGCCGCCGACCGGCTGCGCGCGCAGTTCGGCCGCGGCATCCACCTGGTGCACCGGCTGGACCGCGCCACCTCCGGCTGCCTGCTGCTGGCCTTCGACCGCGACACCGCTTCGGCGCTCGGCCGCGCGGTGATGGCGCAGCAGCTGCGCAAACGCTACCTGGCGGTGTGCCGCGGCTGGCCGGAGGCGTCCTTCGAGATCGACCACCCGCTGGACGGCGGGCCCGGCAAGCCGCAGAAGAAGCCCGCGCTCACCCGCTTCCGCCGCCTGGCCACCGGCGAGTTGCCGCTGCCGTCGGCGGGTTTCCCCACCTCGCGCTACGCCCTGCTGGAGTGCGAGCCGGTGACCGGGCGCTTCCGCCAGATCCGCCGCCACCTCAAGCACGCCTCGCACCACCTGGTCGGCGACACCAGCCACGGCGACGGCCGCCACAACCGCCACTTCCGCATGCTCGGCGTGCACCGCATGCTGCTGCACGCCTGGGGGCTGGGCTTCCCGCATCCGCACGACGGCCGTCCGCTGCAGGTGCAGGCGCCGCCGGACGCGGCGTATGCGAAGGCGCTGGCGCTGTTCCGCTGGTCGCTGCCCGGGGCGCCATAGGCCCTTGCGCCGGCGCGGCAGGCGCGCGTGCGCCGGTGGCCGGCGGGTCCCCCGCGCGGCCCGGTCCCGCGGCGCCCGCCGGCCGGCCGCCCGGGCACGGTCGCCGGCGGGGGCGGCTCCTACATACAATCCGCCCATGCCCGCCGAACCGCTCGTCATCAGTCCCGGCCTGGCGATCCCGGAAGCGGAGATCGTCGAGCGCTTCGTGCGCGCCAGCGGCGCCGGCGGGCAGAACGTCAACAAGGTCGCCACCGCGGTGGAGCTGCGCTTCGACATCGCCGGTTCGCCCTCGCTGCCCGAGCCGCTGCGCGCGCGGCTGCTGGCGCGCCGCGACCGCCGCGTCACCGACGAGGGCGTGCTGGTGATCGAGGCGCAGCGCTTCCGCACCCAGGACCGCAACCGCCAGGACGCGCGCGAGCGGCTGGCCGCGTTCATCGGCGCGGGCCTGGCCGTGCCCAAGCGCCGCATCGCCACCCGGCCCACCCGCGCCTCGCAGCAGCGCCGCCTGGAAGGCAAGCGCGAGCGCAGCCAGATCAAGCGCGGGCGCAGCTCCCGCGACTGGGACTGAGCCGCATGCCCGCCCGCGAACCGTTGCTGCCGCCGGTACCGCCGAACATGCCGCAGGTGCGGCCCAACCGCTTCACCCGCTGGCTCGGCCGCGCGGTGCTGCGGCTGGGCGGCTGGCGGGTGACCGGCACCCTGCCGGACGTGCCCAAGCTGGTGCTGATCGTCGCCCCGCATTCGTCCAACTGGGACGGGGTCTGGGGCATGGCGGCCAAGGTCGCGCTGGGCTTCGACGTGCGCGTGCTGGGCAAGGCCTCGCTGTTCTGGTGGCCGCTGGCGCCGCTGCTGCGCCGGCTCGGCGTGATCCCGGTGGACCGCAGCCGGCCGCAGGGCGTGGCCGAGCAGGCGGTGGAACTGATCCGCAACTCGCCGCGGATGTGGTTCGCGCTCACCCCCGAGGGCACGCGCAGCGCGGTGCGGCAGTGGAAGGCCGGTTTCTGGAAGATCGCCGACGCAGCCGGGGTGCCGGTGCTGATGGCCTACTTCCATTACCCGGAAAGGACCATCGGCATCGGCCCGCTGTTCCACACCACCGGCGACATGCAGGCGGACATGGCCGCGATCCGCGAGTGGTACCGGCCCTGGATCGGCAAGAACCGCGGCACCGTGTAGCGCTCGTGGGTCCTTGACGCCGGCGGCGCTAGGATCGGCGCACGCCCCTGGAGGAACCGCCATGCGCCTGCTGCCCGCCGTCCTGTTCGCGTCCTGCCTCGCCGCCGCCGGCGCCGCGCCGGCCCAGGCGCCCGAACCCGCTCCCAAGCCGTTCGCCGAACGCGAGGTCGCGCGCTTCCAGGAGCCGTGGGCCATGGCCTTCCTGCCCGACGGCCGGTTGCTGGTCACCGAGCGCGGCGGCCGCCTGTGGATCCAGGACCTGGCGCGAAACACCCGCGCCCAGGTGCGTGGCGTGCCGGAGGTCGTCCACGCCGGCCAGGGCGGCCTGGGCGACGTCGTGCTGCACCCGCGCTTCGCGCAGACCGGCTGGGTGTACCTGAGCTACGCCGAGGCCGGCGAGGGCGGCACCGCCGGCGCGGCCGTGGCGCGTGCGCGGCTGGTGCCCGACGAGGCCGGCGGCGGCACGCTGCAGGACCTGCAGGTGGTGTGGCGCCAGGTGCCGAAGAAGCCCGGCCGCGGCCACTACGGCCATCGCCTGGCCTTCGACCGCGACGGGATGCTGTGGATCACGTCCGGCGAACGCCAGGAGTTCGATCCGGCGCAGGACATGGCCGCCAACCTGGGCAAGGTCATCCGCCTGCGCGAGGACGGCGGCGTGCCGGAGGACAACCCGTTCGCCTCCCGCGGCGGGGTGGCCGCGCAGGTGTGGTCGCTCGGCCACCGCAATCCGCTGGGCATCGCCTTCGACGCCGACGGCCGCCTGTGGGTGCACGAGATGGGACCCAAGGGCGGCGACGAACTGAACCTGATCGAGAAGGGCGCCAACTACGGCTATCCGGTGGTTTCCAACGGCGACCACTACGACGGCAAGCCGATTCCCGACCACGCCACCCGCCCGGAATTCCGCGCGCCGGTGATCACCTGGACGCCGGTGATCTCGCCGGCCGGCTTCGTGATCTACAGCGGCGACCGCTATCCGGGCTGGGCCGGCAGCGGCCTGATCGGCGGCCTGTCCTCGCAGAGCCTGGTGCGGGTGGCCTTCGACGGCGACCGCGCGCGCGAAGCCGAACGCTACGCCATGGGCACGCGCATCCGCGAGGTGGAGCAGGGCCCGGACGGCACGGTGTGGCTGCTGGAGGATGGCGGCCGCGGTGCGAAGGGCCGGCTGCTGCGGCTGGATCCGGCCCCGTGAGCCCGGGCCCCGCTTCCCGCGCGCGCCTGCGGGAAGCGCACGACGCGATCCGCCGCCGCGCGGTGGCGGTGTACGGGCGGCGCTGTCGGGCACTCCCTGGCTGCCGCCGCGACCCTCAGCGTTCCGAATGCCCCGCCTGGTCGTATTCGCGCGGGGCCAGCAGGTCGGGCCTGATCAGCGCCACGAACGCGCGCGCCTGCGGCGAGAGCAGGCGTCCCTTGCGCACCACCACGCCGTAGCTGCGCGATGGAAAGAACGCGGCCAGCGAGCGCGAGGCCAGGCGGCCGTGGTCGGCCTCGGTGAGGCAGACCGACGGCACGATGGACACGCCCATGCCCATGGCCACGTACTGCTTGATCACGTCCCAGCCGCTGACTTCCAGCGCGACGGTGTAGGGCACCCGGCTCTGCTGCAGCACCAGGTCCACCAGCCGCCAGGTGACCTGGCGGCGCGGCGGCAGGATCAGCGGGTGCGGCGCCAGGTCCTCCAGGGCCAGTTGCGCCTGCGTGACCAGTGGATGCCCGGGCGGGGCGATCAGGCGCTGCTCGAAGCGGTAGGCCGGCTCGTAGCTCAGGTCGGCCGGCACGTCGACCAGGGTGCCGACCACCAGGTCCACCGCGTCGGCACGCAGCAGCTCGGTGCCGTCCGCGGTGACCACGTTGTGCAGGGTCAGGCGCACGTCGGGATGGCGCGCGCGGAACTGCTCCACGATCCGCGGCAGCAGGTAGAGGATGGTCGAGCTGTTGGCGGCGATGCGCAGCTCGCCGGCGTCCAGGCCGCGCACGCGATCGCGGAACGCCGCCTCCAGCCCGTCCAGCTGCTCCACCAGCGGCAGCGCCATCTCGTACAGCAGCTCGCCCTCGCGGGTGGGCGCCAGCCGGCGCCCGCTGCGCTCCAGCAGGCGCACCCCCAGTTCGCGCTCCAGTGCCTGCAACTGCAGGGTGATGGCCGGCTGGCTGACGAACAGGGCGTCGGCCGCCCGCGACACCGAGCCCAGCCGGACCGTCTGGCAGAACGCCCGCAGCGGCTTCAGCCGGTCGGATTTGTAGGAAAAACGCGGGCTTGCCTCTGGCGCCACGGGTGCTTGTGCCAGCCTATGAGTACAACTTATGTATCACATTGCCAAAACTGCTTTGTCAAATAGTTGATCGCCGGCGCAGCTTGGACTCCCGCACGCAGCACAGGAGTCCGCCATGTCCGCCACTGCCGCCCTCCCGGGCCGTCCGTTCCCCGCGTCCCGCGCCGCCGCGCCGCGCGCGGCCGGCCTGGTGCTGACCGAGCGGGTCGCCGGGCAGGAGCAGCTGCTGCCCGCGCCGCTGCTCGGCCTGCTGGTTTCCCTGCACCGGGCCATCGAGCCCGGGCGCCGCGCCCGCTTGGCCGCCCGCCGCGAGCGCCAGGCCTGGTTCGATGGCGGCGGCCTGCCCGGCTTCCGCGAGGACACCGCCCACATCCGCCAGGGCGGGTGGACGGTCGCGCCGATCCCGCCCGCGCTGCAGGACCGCCGCGTGGAGATCACCGGCCCCACCGATCCCAGGACCGTGATCAACGCCCTCAACTCCGGGGCCAACTGCTACATGGCCGACTTCGAGGACGCGACCTCGCCCACCTGGCGCAACCTGCTGGCTGGCCAGCGTGCGCTGGCCGAGGCGGTGGCCGGCACGCTGGCCTTCACCGCCGGCAACGGGCGCCATTACCGGCTGCGCCCCTCCGAGGAGCGCGCGGTGCTGATCGTGCGTCCCCGCGGCTGGCACCTGGACGAGAAGCACGTGCGGGTGGACGGCGAGCCCGTCGCCGGCGCGCTGTTCGACATGGCGGTGTTCGCCTGGCACAACGCGCGCACGCTGGCGGCCAACGACCGCGGGCCCTACTTCTACCTGCCCAAGCTGCAGTGCATGGAGGAGGCCGAGCTGTGGGAGGCGGCGCTGTCGCACGTGGAAGCCGTGCTGGGCCTGCCGCACGGGCAGATGAAGGTCACGGTGCTGATCGAGACGCTGCCGGCGGCGTTCGAGATGGACGAGATCCTGTACGCGCTGCGCGACCGGGCGGTGGGTCTGAACTGCGGCCGCTGGGACTACATCTTCTCCTACCTGAAGACCTTCCGCGCGCACCCGGCGCGGCTGCTGCCCGAGCGCGGCCAGGTGACCATGGACCAGCCGTTCCTGAAGGCCTACTGCGACCTGCTGGTCCGCACCTGCCACCGCCGCCGCGCGCACGCCATGGGCGGCATGGCGGCGCAGATCCCCATCGCCGGCGACGTGGCCGCCAACGCCCGGGCGCTGGAGCGCGTGCGCGCCGACAAGCTGCGCGAGGTCGCCGCCGGCCACGACGGCACCTGGGTCGCGCACCCGGCGCTGATTCCGGTGGCGCGCGAGGTGTTCGACGCGCACATGCGCGGGCCGCACCAGCACCACGTGCTGCGCCAGGACGTGGCGGTGGCGCGCGACGACCTGATCCGGCCCTGCCCCGGCACCATCACCCGCGCCGGCTTCGAGAACAACGTCGAGGTCTGCGTGCGCTACCTGGCTGCGTGGCTGGACGGCAACGGCTGCGTGCCTATCCACTGGCTGATGGAAGACGCGGCCACCGCCGAGATCGCCCGCGCGCAGCTGTGGCAGTGGCTGCACCACTCCGACCCGCGCGGCCGGCACGCGGGCAGCACGCTGTACCTGGCCGACGGCGCGCCCATCGACTTCGCCCTGTTCGAGCGCACCCTGGCCGCGCTGCCGTCGCGCCTGGGCGACACCGCCACGCTGCCGGGCGGGTCGCGCATTCCCGAGGCCATGGCCCTGCTCGACGAGCTGACCCGCGCCTGCCAGCTGGTCGAGTTCCTGACCCTGCCCGCGTACGCCCGCATCGACTGATTGCCGCGAAGCCAGCACGCGATCGGCCGTTGTGGGAGCCGGACTTGCCGGCGACCCGATGCGGCCGGACACCCCGCATTCCATGGTTCCGTCTGTCGGAACGACACATACATCACCTGGGGAGCGCCGTCGCGTCGCCCGCAAGACGGGCTCCTACAAAAAGCCACCGCCATCGCAGCGACCACCATCACCACCACGCACCCGCTTCGTACGTACCCCCACGGAGACCCGCCATGAACGCGCTGAAGACCGCCGACCAGATCCGGCACGAATGGAACACCGACCCGCGCTGGGCCGGGATCGCCCGCCACTACACCGCCGAGGACGTGGTGCGGCTGCGCGGTACCGTCCCGGTCGAGCACTCCATCGCCCGCATCGGCGCGGAGAAGCTGTGGCGCTACCTGCACGAGGAGGCGTTCGTGAACGCCCTCGGCGCGCTGACCGGCAACCAGGCCATGCAGCAGGTCAAGGCCGGACTGAAGGCGATCTACCTGTCCGGCTGGCAGGTGGCCGCCGACGCCAACCTGGCCGGGCAGATGTATCCGGACCAGTCGCTGTACCCGGCCGACTCGGTGCCGGCGGTGGTCCGCCGCATCAACAACACGCTGCTGCGCGCCGACCAGCTGCACCACGCCGAAGGCGACGACAGCATCGACTTCCTGCAGCCCATCGTCGCCGACGCCGAAGCCGGCTTCGGCGGCGTGCTCAACGCCTTCGAGCTGATGAAGGCGATGATCGAGGCCGGCGCCGCCGGGGTGCACTTCGAGGACCAGCTGGCCTCGGCCAAGAAGTGCGGCCACCTGGGCGGCAAGGTCCTGGTGCCCACCCGCGAGGCCATCGACAAGCTCAACGCCGCGCGCCTGGCGGCCGACGTGTGCGGCGTGCCGACGCTGCTGATCGCGCGCACCGATGCCGAGGCCGCCGACCTGCTGACCTCCGACGTCGACGACAACGACAGGGCGTTCTGCACCGGCGAACGGACCGTGGAGGGCTTCTTCCGCACCCGCAGCGGACTGGAGCAGGCCATCAGCCGCGGCCTGGCCTACGCACCCTACGCCGATCTGGTCTGGTGCGAGACCGGCAAGCCGGACCTGGAATTCGCGCGCCGCTTCGCCGAGGCCATCCATGCCAGGTACCCCGGCAAGCTGCTGGCCTACAACTGCTCGCCCAGCTTCAACTGGAAGAAGAACCTGGACGACGCGACGATCGCGAAGTTCCAGAAGGAAATCGCCGGCTACGGCTACAGGTTCCAGTTCATCACCCTGGCCGGCTTCCACGCGCTGAACTACAGCATGTTCAACCTGGCGCACGGCTACGCGCGCCGGCAGATGAGCGCCTTCGTCGAACTGCAGGAAGCCGAGTTCGCCGCCGCCGCCGACGGCTTCACCGCCGTGCGCCACCAGCGCGAGGTCGGCACCGGCTACTTCGACGCGGTCACCCAGGCCGTCCAGCAGGGGCAGTCGTCCACCACCGCGCTCACGGGCTCCACCGAGGAAGCCCAGTTCCGCGACCGCGCCGCCGCCTGAGCCGGCGCCCCCGCCCGCCGCGGCGCGCCCGGCCGGCCCGGGGGGGCGGAACTGTGACGTACGTACGGGAATGGTATGCTCCGGGCTCGCCCGGTAGGGGGCCGGGTACGGAGCCGCGAGATGCCGAGCGACGGCGTGGCGCACATTGCCCGCGACAGGGCCGACAAGGAGCAGGTGCTCGTCGCCGACGCGAGCGCCTCGCTGGCCGTGCGCGAGCTGGAACTGTTCGCCGCGACCGGCCGCGAGCGCCCCGTCCGCGACGGCGAGCGCATCTTCCGCCGCGGCGATCCCGGGCAGGTCATGTACGTGGTGCTGGACGGCCGCGTGGACCTGGACTTCGGCAGCGACCTGATGGTCAAGCACCTGGGGCCGTGCGAGTTCTTCGGCGAGCTGGGCCTGCTGATCGGCGAACACACCCGCAGCGCCGACGCGCTGGCGGTGGGCGACGGCCGCCTGCTGGAACTGGGGCCGGCCGAGTTCCAGCGCCTGGTCGAGTGCGACCCGGTGCTGGTCGCGCAGTTCCTGCGCCGCGCCATCACCCGCGTGGTGCTCAACGAGCAGAACCTGATCCGCCAGCTGCGCCGCCGCAACCAGGACCTGGAGACGGCGCTGGACAACCTCTACGCCACCACCCACCAGCTCAATCAGACCGAGGAGCTGATCCGCACCGACGAGCTGACCGGCCTGTACAACCGCCGCGGCCTCACCCTGCACCTGCAGGAGTGCCGCCGCATCGGCTTCCGCGGCGGCCTGGGCCTGCTGCTGGTGGACTGCGACCGGTTCAAGCAGGTCAACGACGACCACGGCCACCTGGTCGGCGACCGCGTGCTGCAGAACATCTCCGGCATCCTGCGCTCGGTGGCCGGGCCCGACGACGTGCCCTGCCGCCTGGGCGGCGACGAGTTCTGCCTGCTGGTGTCGGCGCAGTCCCGCCAGGACGTGATGCGCTACGCCGACTTCGTCGTGGATACCACCCGCAACCTGCTGCGGCTGCAGCAGGCGGTGCCGACCATCTGCCCGGTCAGCGTGGGCGCCTGCCTGGTGGACATCGGCGACGACTGGAACGAGTGGTACGCGCGCGCCGATGCGGCGCTGTACGAGGCCAAGCGCCGTGGCGGCAACTGCGCCCACTGGATCGACGGCGACCCGCGGACCCTGGACTGAACGACGCACGCGCATGGAAGGCACGCCCCGCCCGGAACCCGGCGCCCCGCAGCTGCGAACGCTGCTGCTGACCGACCTGTGCGATTCCACCCAGCTGGTGGAGAGGCTCGGCGACGGCATGGCCGCCGCCCTGTTCCGCGAGCACGACCGCCTAGTGCTGGAACTGCAGCAGCGCTGGCGCGGCCGCCTGATCGACCGTTCCGACGGCCTGCTGCTGGTGTTCGAACGGCCGCTGGACGGCCTCGGCTTCGCCCTCGACTACCGCCAGGGCCTGGAAGCCCTCGGACGCGCCCACGCCACCGGGCCATTGCTGGCCCGCATCGGCCTGCACGTGGGCGAAGTGCTCATGTGGCAGAACAGCGACGAGGCGGTCAGTGCCGGCGCCAAGTCGGTGGAGGTCGAGGGCCTGGCCAAGCCGTTCGCCGCGCGGCTGATGCACCTGGCCCGGCCCGGCCAGATCCTGCTCTCGGCGGTGGCCGAGCCGCTGGTGCGCCGCGCCGCGCGCGAGCTGGGCGGGCGCGGGCATGCGTTGCAGTGGCGCTCGCACGGCCGCTGGCGCTTCAAGGGCGTGCCGGAGGTGCAGGAGGTCCACGAAGTGGGCGAGCCCGGCCTGGCGCCGCTGCGGATGCCCAAGGGCGACGCCAAGGCGCACCGCGACATCCCCCTCTGGCGCCGGCCGATGGCGCTGGCGGCGGAGGTCGCGCTGGTCGCCGGCGTGGCGATCGGCGTCTGGTTCATCACCCGTCCCGAGCCGGCGATCGCGTTCTCCGAGCGCGACTGGGTGGTGGTGGCGGACGTGCGCAACCTGACCGGGCAGGCGGTGCTGGACGATTCGCTGGAGCAGGCGTTCCGGATCAGTCTGGAGCAGTCGCGCTACGTCAACGTGATCGGTGACTTGAAGGTGCGTGAAACCCTGCGCCGGATGGAGCTGGATCCTCGGAGTTCCATCGTGGATCGGGAAATAGGTGCCGAGCTGGCCCAGAGAAGTGGTGCGCGCCTGCTTGTACTGCCGACCGTGGCAGAGGTGGGCGGGCGCATACGCGTCACAGCCGAAGCCATCGATCCTTACTCAGGAAAGACCCTGCTGTCCGAATCCGCAGATGGCAAGGGCATTGAGACCGCACTGGATTCAATCGACAGGGTTACCAGGCGGCTGCGTGATGCGTTGGGCGAAGGCCTGGATGCGGTTCGCCGTGACTCGCTGCCGTTGCCCGATGTGACGACGTCGAGCCTCGATGCTCTCAGGGCGTTTGCGCTGGCAGAGAAAGCCTATGCCAGCTCCCGGTTCGATGAAGCCCAGGCGTTGTTTGCGCAGGCCATCGGCATAGATGCGGAGTTCGCACTGGCCCATCTTGGCCTCGCGCGGACGCTAGCTGTACTCGGCGACCCTAAGCAGGCCGAGTCCAGTTTGGCTCATGCGATGGGGCTTAGATCGCGGCTGCCTGCACGCGACCAGCTGTACCTGGAAGCTTGGCATGCGGAGATACATGAACCGCAGCGAGCTCTGCACAAGTGGCAGCTGATGACGAAGCTCTATCCAGACTTCTTTTTTGCCTTCGAGAACGTGGGTTATGCGCTCAGGCTGCGGAACAGGTACGAGGAGGCATTGCCCTACGCAAAGGCAGCGACATCGGAACAGGGAGGGGTATCGGGAACTTCCTGGAACCTGGTAGGGCTCCTAAGTCTGGCGCTGGAGGACTTTCCGGGTGCGGAAGCGGCCTTCGTTCAAGCAAGGAACTACGGGTCGGACAGGGCGGATCTGTTCCTGGCCTTGGTGCATGCCGCTAAGCGGGACAAGGACGCTGCACAGCGGCTGCTCCAGGAGAGTCGAGCAAAGGTGGATTACGCATGGGTCGAGCGGGTGAGTGTTCTGCTGGATTCGGGGAGCTGGTCCGCGGCCGCCGCCGAAGCTGCGGTGATCTACCGATCTCAGACTCCGGACGGGTCGCGCCAGCGTGCATCCAGATTCCCCTTGGCCGTCTCGTTATGGGCATTGGGAAATGGGCCGGATTCGCTCGCGCATCTGCGCTCGCTCACCCGGGAGAGCCTGCAGGTGCTCCAGCGGCGTGAAGAGCCGCGGATGGCAAGGCTGGAGGCTTCCTATGTCGCTTCGGCGGCGGCCATGCTGGCGGTTCGAATGGGCGACATCAATCCCGCTCGGCAGGCTTCCCGGGTGCTGGAGGAGAACAGGCAGGTTTTCGAGGGTACGCCGGTGGAGGCCATGCTGGTTGGCCTCCAGGCGGCCGTCCGCTGGGTGAAGGACGGCCAGCCGGGAGATGCCGTCCAGAAGCTAGCTGCCTACATGGACGGTACCGAGCCTCTGCAGCTTCGTGCGCTTCTTGTCGATATGCAGGTTGCTGCCGGCCAGCTCGACGACGCGCTGGTGAATGCGCAGTGGATTCTCGATCACCGAGGCAGGGCCTATGCCGAACAAGGCTGCGGCTATTGCCAGCAGCCCTTGAATGTCTATGAAAGCAACCTGGCCTCGCTTAGGGTCGCAGAAATACAGTGGAAACTGGGGCGATGCGACATGGCAGAAGATGAATTGCGCCGATTTGACGCGGCTTGGGGCCCAGATGTCCTGCCCGATCATTTGCGCAAGCGGCGGACCGCCTTGTCCGGGATGTTGAGCCGGATCGGCGACATACCCATGGCGAGCGAAAGTTGTTCCTCTAGAGCATCACGTGACCTGACGATGACGTCCTTAGGTGCGATGCGTCCGACCTTCAGGCACTTGCATATCTGATCCAGGTCCGCCTCTCCCTTGGCATCGTCCTTGGCGACCTTGTGGCCGGATGCAATGAGCGCGGCTTTGGGATCCTTTTTGAACGTGCGCCGGAACTCGTTGTCCGTGCTCAGCTTGTCCAAAAGCTTGCGAACGACCTTCGGGTCGAGCACCGGGGAAAAACCCTTTTGCGTAGCCATATGTTTCCCCTGTCTAGTCCGTTGCCTGCGGCCATTGAGATTGCTGGCGTCGTAGCCCCCGTGACGCACAGGGCTTAGCGGCAGGCCGCGCGTACGCTTGAGCCTCCAGGTTCCGCAGAGGATTCCTCCGTGCCAGTCGCGGCCTGTTCGCCCGACATGTGCCACGAGTGTGGGACCAGCCCCGGAACTTCGCGGACACCGTTCTGCTATCGTGATGTTGATAGGTTCGACCGCAGGCGGCTGCGGCTGCTTTCCATTTCGTTATCGGGAATTTCGCGGCCGCGAGGCCATCAGGGGGGGGCAATGCAGGTACGTCGCTGCCGCGTGCTCTATCTCGAGCCGCGCGAAGAAGTGGAGTTTGATCTGGTCGGCCTGATGCAGGGGGGCGACGGGCTGCAGAGTGTCTTTCGCTGGATCGCGTTGGCGCCGCACCTGGGAGTCGAGGTCGAGATCGATGCGGTCGAACGCGATCTGCTGGGTCGGCTCAGTGCCGAGCGCTGGTCGGATTCCGCCGAGCTCGACCCGGCCGCCGCGGCCGCGTTGCCGCGCTTGATCGATGCAGGGATCGTACTGACCAATGACCGCCGGCACGCGACCGTGCGCGAAAGCGAGGAGGCCTTGCGTGAAGTGCATTGGCACCCGTTGGCGGCCGCACTGCATGCCTTCACCCGATGGCAGGACGCGGATGCCGTGCAAACGATGGAAGATACGGGCACGGCCACCGCGCAGGGGTTGCGTGAGGTTCTTGGGGCGCCACCCCCGGAAACCGTCGTACGGGATCATGCGGTGGACGTGCTGCAGCTGCCACGCGCACAGCCCAATGGCTTCGATGCACTGCTCAACCGCCGCGCGACATGCCGCAACTTCGATGGGGAAAGGCCGTTGCCAAAGGCGCTGTTCGCCCAGGTGCTTGAGCGGGTATTTGCCGCGACCGCGCACGTCGAGGTTACCGAAGACACCGCCTTTCTCAAGAAGACCAGCCCATCCGGGGGCGGTCTGCATCCGGTCGAGGCCTACTTGCTGGTACAGAATGTCGAAGGCGTGGCACCGGGCCTCTACCATTACCGGCCACGAGAGCATGCAATCGAACAGCTGCCCGCCCCGCAGCTGGCACTGGACGAACTCGCCTCCCGAGCGGTAGCGCGCCAGTACTGGTTCGCCAACGCGCATGCCATGGCGATCCTCGCGCCGCGCTATGACAGGCACTATTGGAAGTACCGCAGGCACGCGAAGAGCTATCGCGCGGTTGCGCTCGAAGCCGGACATTTGTCGCAGACCCTGTATCTCGCCGCGACGGAGGCGGGCTTGGCCGCCTATATCACCGCAGCGATCAACGAGGTGCCGCTGGAGCAGGCGTTCGGCCTGAACCCGGTACGCGAAGGTATTCTCGCCATCTGCGGGTTCGGCTGGCGCGGGGAGAGCATGGAGACGATGGAGCTCGATCCGCTTGGCGCGGTCTGGCAGCTCTGATCCGGAGGGTTTGCCGGCGGCCGGCGCCGAACGCGTCGCCGCCGGCATTCCCCGCCCCGCCTACTTCCGCACCTCCTGCGTATGCGACCGCAGCGCCTCCGCCAGCCCCGGCACGCCATCGGCGCCGGTGGGCACGGTGATGCTGGAGCCGGCCAGGTCCTCGCCGATCGGCTGCACGCGGCCGCCGAGGCATTGGCCCAGGAAGCCCTCGGCGATCGCGTTGAACGCCTTGTTGTTCTCCGGGCGGGCGAAGCCGTGGCCCTCGTCGGGGAACAGCACGTAGGTCACCGGGATGTTCCGGGCCTGCATCGCCTCGACGATCTGGTCGCTCTCGGCCTGCTTGACCCGGGGGTCGTTGGCGCCCTGGCCGATCAGCAGCGGCTTCCTGATCTGGTCGGCGCGGGTCAGCGGCGAGCGCTCGCGCAGCCAGGCGCGGCCTTCCTCGGTGCGCGGATCGCCCATGCGCCGGGCCAGCTGCTCGAAGAAGCTGGCCCAGTACGGCGGCACGGTGGCCAGCAGGGTGTTGAGGTTGGAGGGGCCGACGATGTCCACGCCGCAGGCGAAGGCGTCGGGGGTGAAGGTCAGGCCCACCAGCGTGGCGTAGCCGCCGTAGCTGCCGCCCATGATCGCGACCTTGTCGGCGGTGGTCACGCCCTGGCCCACGGCCCAGTGCACCGCGTCGATCAGGTCGTCGTGCATCTTGCCGGCCCACTCGCCGTCGCCGGCGTTGGTGAACGCCTTGCCGAAGCCGGTCGAGCCGCGGTAGTTGACCGACAGCACCGCGTAGCCGCGGTTGGCCAGCCACTGGTCCCAGCTGCTGTACCCGTAGTCGTCGCGCGCCCACGGCCCGCCATGCACCAGCAGCACCATCGGCACCGCGGCGTCGGGCTTGCCGTCGCCGTTGGGATCGGCGTGCGCGGGCAGGGTGAGGTAGCTGACCAGGGTCAGGCCGTCGCGCGACTTGATCTCCTGCGGCCACATCGGCACCAGCGGCTTGCCTTCCAGCGCCGGCCGTCCCGAGAACAGCCGCGTCAGCCGGCCGTCGGCGCCGGGCGTGCGGTCGTAGCGGTAGTAGACCACCGGCGACTCGGCCGCCGAATAGGTGACGATCCAGGTGCGGTCGTCGAGCGTGCGCGCGTTGACGCCGACCTCGCCGGGGCCGAGGGCCTGGAGCGTGCGCAGGTCCGCGGCCAGGGCGTCGCCGACCGGCTTCCATTCCTCGCGCAGGTAGTTCACTGCCACCGCCTGCAGCTGGCCGCTGCGCGGGTCGGCCAGCGCGGCGCCGATGTCGGCGCGCGCGTCCTCCGCCAGCAGGGTGCGGCGGCCGCTGGCGGTTTCCACGGCGTACACCGCCGCGGTGTCGCGGTCGCGCGAGTCGGCCATGTAGAGCGTGGCGCCGTCGTCGGTCAGGCCGAGCGTGGTGGTGGTGAGCACGTCCTCGAACGGAATGTCCTCCGCCTCCTGCCAGCCGTCGCCGACGCGCCGCAGCAGGTCCATGCCGCCGTCGGGACGCGCGCGCTGCGCATAGCGCAGGGCGTAGCCGCCGTCGGCGATGTAACCGGCGATCTCCTGGGTGTTCCTTTCCACCAGCGTGCGCTCGCCGCTGGCCAGGTCCACGCGGTAGAGGTCGTGCCATTTCGGGTCGCGGTCGTTCATGCCCACCAGGATCGCGTCCGGCTGCCGGTGGCTGACGGCCACCACCTGCGCCGTGGTCCTGGGGAAAGGCGTGAGGTCGCGGCTGTGGCCGCTGGCCAGGTCCACCGCATGGAGGTGGAAGTCCTCGTCGCCGCCGCTGTCGCGCAGGTACAGAAGGGTGTCGGGGCGGTAGGACCAGAAGTGGCTGCGGATGCCGCGGGCGGTGTCGCGGGTGACCGCCCGCGCGGCGGCCGGGTCGTCGGCGGGCGCGACCCAGACGTTCATCACCCCGTCCAGCGGCGCGACCCAGCTCAGGTACTTGCCGTCCGGGCTGATCTGCACGACCGCGCGCTCGGGATTGCCGAACAGCGCCTCGCGCGGGATCAGTTCGACCTCCCGCGGCGCTTCGGCGGCGGCGCCGGCGGCGGTGTCCGCGGCCGGCTGGGGGCGGTCGGAGCAGGCCGACAGCGCAAGGGCGAGGCTGGTGACGAGCAGCAGGGGACGCATCGGACGGCTCCAGGCATGCCGGGCTGGCAATCGCGCCACGCTACCGGCAATGGCGGCCGCAGGCGTTGCCCGGGCGTTAAGACGCGGGCATGACCGATGGGGGATCAGTCGGCGGCGTCCGCGGCCGGCATGCGGTAGCCCAGCGCCTCGGCCAGGTGCGCGCTGCGGATGCGGTCGCTGCCGTCCAGGTCGGCCACGGTGCGGGCCACGCGCAGGGTGCGGTGCAGGCTGCGCGCGGTCAGCTGCAGGCGCTCGGTGGCCTTTTCCAGCAGGGCCTGGTCGGGCTCGTCCAGGCGGCAATAGGCGGCCAGGGCGGCGGGGTCGAGCCGCGCGTTGAGGCAGCCGCGCGGGCGCTGCCGTTCGCGGGCGGCCTCGACCCGGGCGCGGATGGCGGCGCTGGGCTCGCCGGGCGGCGCGTCCGGGCGCAGCGCCTGCGGCGGCAGGCGCGCTACCTGCAGGTGCAGGTCGATGCGGTCGAGCAACGGGCCGGAGATGCGGCCGCGGTAGCGGCGGACCATGTCCGGCGTGCAGCGGCAGCGGCCGGAGGGATCGCCGGCCCAGCCGCAGGGGCACGGGTTCATCGCCGCGACCAGCTGGAAGCGGGCGGGAAACTCGGCGCTGCGGCCGGCGCGGGAGACGGTGATGCGGCCCGACTCTAGCGGCTCGCGCAGCACTTCCAGCGCGGCACGGTTCCACTCCGGCAGCTCGTCCAGGAACAGCACGCCGTTGTGGGCCAGGGAGATCTCGCCCGGCCGCGGCGGGCTGCCACCCCCGGCCAGCGCCACGGCGCTGGCGCCGTGGTGCGGGGCGCGCCACGGCCGCTGCCGCCAGCGGCCCGGGTCGACGCCGCGGCCGCTGATGGAGGCCACCGCGGCGGTCTCCAGCGCCTCGTCCTCGCTGGCCTCGGGCAGCAGCCCGGGCAGGCGCGAGGCCAGCAGGGTCTTGCCGCAGCCGGGCGGACCGCACATCAGCAGGTGGTGGCCGCCGGCGGCGGCGATCTCCAGGGCGCGCCGCGCCTGCGCCTGCCCGCGCACATCGGCCATGTCCGGCACCGCGGGCCCGGCGCCAGCGACGGCGTCCGCCGCCACGCGCGGCAGGCTGCGGCCGCCCAGCCCGGCGCAGGCTTCCAGCAGGGTGCGGGCGGCATAGGCCTCGGCCTCGCGCACCAGCGCCGCCTCGCCCGCGCTGCCCGCCGGCACCACCAGGCGGCGGCCGTCGCGGGCGGCGGCCAGGGCCGCCGGCAGCACGCCGTCGACGGGGCGCAGTTCGCCGGTCAGGCCCAGCTCGCCCAGGAATTCGCAGCCGGCCAGGGCGTCGCGGTCGATCTGCCCGCTGGCGGCGAGGATGCCCAGGGCGATGGGCAGGTCGAAGCGGCCACCGTCCTTGGGCAGGTCGGCCGGCGCCAGGTTGATGGTGATGCGCCGCTGCGGGTACTCGAACCGGGCGCAGAGGATGGCCGCGCGCACCCGGTCGCGCGATTCGCGCACCGCCGCGGCGGGCAGGCCGACGATCTGGGTCGAGGGCAGGCCGCCGGACAGGTGCACCTCCACCTGCACCGGCGGGGCGAGCACGCCGGCACGGGCGCGGCTGTGCACCAGCGCCAGGCCCACGGCGGAAGGCTCAGTGCGGCGGCTGGCCGGAAGCGCCGCCGCCGGCGCGCAGCTGCGCCTCCAGCGCTTCCACCGTCCGCTCCAGGGCGTCCAGCTTCTCGCGCGTGCGCAGCAGCACCGCGCGCTGGACGTCGAACTCCTCGCGGGTGACCAGGTCCAGGCGCGACAGCCCGGCCTGCAGCACGCTGCGGAAGCCGGCCTGCAGTTCCTCGCCCGATTCGCGCAGGCCCGGCGGCAGCAGCTCGCCCAGGCGGCGGGCGAGGTCGTCGATGTGCTTGGGGTCGATCATGGGCTCCTCCGGTGGGCCGACAGTGTGCGCCGGAGGCGCGGGAGGCGGCATCGGGCCGCGGCGGTGCGCGGCGTCGGAAAAGTCCGAGCGCGGCGCCGACATTGGACCGGATGCCGCGCACGCGTGGCAAGCGCGGCGCGCGTTATCCTGTGGCCCCGTGACGCCGCTGGAGATAGCCGGATGAAGATGATCATGGCCGTGATCAAGCCGTTCAAGCTGGACGACGTGCGCGAGGCGCTGGCCAGCCACGGCATCGCCGGCATCACCGTCACCGAGGTCAAGGGCTTCGGCCGGCAGAAAGGCCACACCGAGCTCTACCGCGGCGCCGAATACGTGGTCGACTTCCTGCCCAAGGTGAAGCTCGAGGTGGCGGTGACCGACGACCAGGTCGACGAGGTGGTGGAAGCCATCGTCAAGGCCGCCGGCACCGGCAAGATCGGCGACGGCAAGGTCTTCGTCTACGACCTGGGGCGGGTGGTGCGGATCCGCACCGGGGAGCTGGACGCCGACGCGCTGTAGCGCGGTCCCGGCCGGGCCGCGGGCCCTCAGCCGCCGAAGGCGGCCTTGAAGCGGCGGTAGCAGCGCTTCCAGGCATCGCGCACCGCGGTCACCCAGCGCGGGTCGGCCAGCACCGAGGCGCGCCGCGCGCCGGGCGCGCGGCCGGTGATGCGCTGCTCGATCTTCAGCGCGTTGGCCAGGTCGCCGCGGCGCAGCTCGCGCAGCAGCGGCGCGTGGCGCAGCCGGCGCGGCACGCGCAGGGCGGCGGCGAAGTCCAGCAGGACCACGCGCTCGCCGTCGACCAGCACGTTGGCCGGGTGCAGGTCGTTGTGGGTGATGCCGTGGGCGTGCAGGTGCGCCAGCGCCGCGCGCAGGCGGCGGAAGGTGCTCCCGTCCACCTCGCCGGCGGCCAGCGGCCGGCCGGGCACGAACTCCATCGCCAGCGCCAGGCCGCCGACGCGGCCCATCAGCCGCGGCGCGTGCTGCCAGCCGCGCAGGCGCCGCAGCGTGCGCGCCTCGCGGCGCACGAGGATGCGCGCCAGCGGCGCCAGCGGGGTGAGGCGGTAGCGGCCGTAGTCCTTCACCACCGCCGGCACGCCCTGGACGGGCAGCAGGTAGACGTCCGGTTCGAGCAGCCGCTCGCCGCGCTTGAGCAGGCGCCTGGCATGCGGCTTGGCCGGCGTACGGGCCGGCAGGGTCAGCGTGTTCATCGTCGTGGGGGAACGCCGCCCGCGGGCGGCGCGTACTGCGGTGGGGGAGCGGCAGCCTAGGCCCGCGCGCACGCGCGAAAAACCGCTGCCATCGCCCACTGCGTTGCAGGGGCGATAACATTCTCGTAACAATCAGCGTGTAACGCCCGTGCAGGAAGGCACGGGCGCCTGGCCCGGTCGGCTGGCGTTCAGCCTTGCGCTTCGCCCAGCGCCTCGGCGACGAACGGCGGGGCCACCAGCACGCCACGGTGCAGGTGCGCGCTGTAGTAGCGGGTGGCGAAGCCCTTGCCCTCTGCGTCCGCCTCGCGGAACCCGAAGCCCGGGCCCTTGCGCGCCAGGGTCACGCTCCACCAGCCGGTCGGGTAGCAGGGCTGCGGGAACGGCAGGGTCTTGAAGCTCGAGAAGCCGGCCTTGCCCATCTCCGTGCGCATGGCGCGGATCAGTTCCAGCTGCGCCAGCGGCGACTCGGACTGCTGCACCAGCACGCCGTCGTCCTTCAGCGCGCGGAAGCAGCTGGCGTAAAAGTCCTTGTTGAACAGCCCCTCGGCCGGGCCCACCGGGTCGGTGGAGTCGACGATGACCACGTCCACGCTGCCCGCCGGGCAGTTGGCCATGTAGGCCACGCCGTCGTCGAACAGCAGCTCGGCGCGCGGATCGCCGTTGGAATCGCACAGCTCCGGGAAGTGCTTCTCGGCCATGCGCGTGACCTGCTCGTCGATGTCGCACTGGGTGGCGCTGGCCACGCCGGGGTGCTTGAGCACCTCGCGCAGGGTGCCGCAGTCGCCGCCGCCGATGATCACCACGCGCTTCGGGTCGGCGTGGGTGAACAGCGCCGGGTGGGCGATCATCTCGTGGTACAGGAAGTTGTCGCGGCTGGTGAGCATGACCGCGCCGTCGATCAGCATCAGGTTGCCCCAGTCGGTCGTCCGGTAGATCTCGATCTTCTGGAACGGCGACTGCACCTCGTCGAGCTTGGCCTCGAGCCGGTAGCCGACGGCCGACCCGGTCGGCTCGAAACGCTCGATGTACCAGTTGTCCTGGGAGTTCATGGGCGGGCCTCGTGGGGCGCGGGCGCCGGTCGGCGCGTGGAGCGGGGACGGCCGGCGCGCGGGGCCGGCGGCGAAGGGCGCGCATTGTCGCCGATTGTGAGGGAGCATTGTGAACGGCGGCGGGAGAAAGCGCGGGCTCTTCCCCCCGCCCGCGCCC
>Ga0182792_1000860_pt1 | contig 26906 bp, 27 predicted proteins | sample Passage237B_FD_130497 | JGI IMG/M metagenome (GOLD analysis project Ga0182792, IMG submission 130497) | Cellulose adapted compost microbial communities from Newby Island Compost Facility, Milpitas, CA, USA - Passage2 37B (version 2) (version 2) ...
CGGCCGCCGCCTCCTCCGTCCGCACCTGCCAGCGCGCGCGCCGACGGTTGCGCAGCCAGAAGATGCAGGCCTGGGTGTCGGGCGGATACTGGACGGGGTCGGTTAAACGCTTTTTCTCGGCGCGATAGAGCGCGGTGCGCTCGACCTTGCGGGCGTAGCCGACGGCGCGATCGTAGAGGGCGCGCGCGACGCGGGCGTCGGCCGCGGCCTTGCCGGCCTGCACGGCCTCGGCGAAGGCCGGGACGGTGGCGATCCAGTTGTCGACCGTGCGCGGGCAGACGCCGAAGAAGGCGGCCAGCTCCTCGCCGGTGGCGCCCAGCAGGCAGTAGTTCTGCGCCTGCTCGGCGAATTCCGGCCGGTAGGCGGTGGGGCGGCCCAGCGCGCTCATGGCCGCACCAGGGGCAGGCACGGCAGGCAGTCGGCCAGCCGGCGCCAGGGCCGCGGCGGCGGGGGGAGCAGCGCCGAGGGGGCCGACTTTTTGCGCTCCGTATAAGGGGCCGGAAAATCGGCATCGGATGCGATTCCGGGCGTGCCCATGGTCGACGGCGCGTCGACGGGCGCCGCGTGGCGCGCGCCGGCCTTCGGCGGCGATGCAGGCATTGCCGTCGCGTCGTGTGCTGAAGGATGCATGTCCGTCCTTTCCCTTTCGTCAGAAGGACGGCAGGCGGCCCTCGCTCGCGGTTCAGGATGCCGAGCTGCAGGGCGCGCGCTGCCGGACACGGAATTCGTGCCGGCAGGGATAAGCCACAACTTCCGGTGAGAGAATCAAGGGGATTTTGGCTGATCGCCAGGAGTATCGCGGTCGGTGCGGATTATGTGCCATTCGAATCCTGGCACTTTGAGGTGGCGCCATGTCAGGGCTGAGCGCGCGTCATCCCCTGTAGCGATGCTCGTTGTGCCAGCTCAGCGCGGAAGAATCGGGCCGATGCCTCGGATTCGCCGGCGGTTCGATGTCGTGGCCGTCGAGCGCATAGTAGTGACGCCCGTTCTCGAATTCCTCGCGTATGCGCCGGCTGACGGCGAAGCGCAGGCCCGGGGTCACCGTCACGTAGCCGGCATCGAACAGGCTGTGGATGTCCCGCCGCAACAGCAGCCCGTTGCTGGCTTCGTGCACGCCGCCGTCGGCGTAGGGACGGATATGCGCCGCATCGAGGGCCGGGAGAGTCCGCTCACCCGTTACCACGCAGCGCCGACGATAGGTGTCCGTCACCAGCACGCGGAAGGCGCCCTGGCCGAGACGAGGATGGATCAGCTGCGGCCCGCCGAAGCGCGGAGCGCTCTCGGCGAGTCCCGCTGCCGGGGCGCGATGCAGCCGTTCCTGGACCGCCTCCCACAGCGTGAGGCCGTCACCCTCCTCTGCATCGTAGGTCTTGAACGACACGATGTTGCGCGCCCAGCTTGCCGGAACCGGCAGCCAGTCGCGCTCCTCGAAGAAAAACGGCTGCGTGAGAATGCGACAGCCGATCTCGAAATCGGCGCGGCTGCTGGCGTCCGCCCGTCGGTAGCGCGCGATGCGCCTCCGCATCTCTTCCGGGCTTCGCGCGCCATTGGCCTCGCCGAAGGCCTGCCACGCGAGCGACCAGGGAAGGACCGTCGCGTAGGCGAAAATCCCGCCGCCCACGATGAAATTCCGAGGTGCATGCAGCTTGAACAGGAACAGCTCGCCTGGCTGCAGCGCGCGAAAGCTCGCGGATGACGGCGCCCAGAAGTTGACCTCCCCCAGGCCCAGCTGACGCCTCAGAGTGTCGAACCAGTCGCCGTCGGTGACGGCGACCACCATGCTAATCGCCATCGTGCACCACGTCGAAACTCTCTCCGATCGGCCCGCTTCACGCAAGGGTTGCATCTGCCGAGCGCATGTCGAAGAGTGCCGCAAGTGGCCTGCCTGACAGGTCAACAGCGGCGAACTCGGGGGAACATGGCAAAGCAAGAAGCATCCGTCGAAGAACTCGTGCGCATGATCGAGCGTGGGGAACTGCGGCTGCCCGAGATGCAGCGCCGCTACGTCTGGCGCTCGACCCGCGTGCGCGATCTCATGGACTCCCTCTACCGCGGCTATCCCTCCGGCGCGATCCTGCTTTGGGAAGCCGAGGGTGACGTGCCGATGCAATCCATGGCGGTCTCCCAGAGCGACAGCCCCTATGCGAGCACGCGCCTGCTTTTGGACGGGCAGCAGCGGCTCACCTCCCTCTCGGCTGTCATCCGAGGCGAGCCGGTCACGGTGCGTGGCCGCCGCAAGCCCATCGAACTCCTTTTCAACCTGGAACACCCGGATCAGCTCTCCGTCGTCACCGAAGTAAACGAGGAGTCCGACGACGACGACGATGACGACGACGACAACAAGGTCGACGTCGATGACGACGTCGATGCGTCCGAAGACGAGCTGGAGCGCCGCTTCAACAACATGATCTTCGTGGTGTCGACGCGGAAACTCGCCCGGCTGCCGCAATGGATCAAGGTCACGGACGTCTTCAAGACCGACAAGGATGCCGACTTCCTGCGACACGCTGGGGTGAGGGGCTTCGACGATCCGAACTTCGAGCGCTACAGCCAGCGTCTGGCCCGCCTGAGGGCCATCCGCCGATACATCTATCGCATGGACGTGCTGGAGCGGACGCTATCCTACGACGAGGTGACCGAAATCTTCGTTCGGGTGAACTCGCTCGGCGCCAAGCTGCGCAGTTCCGACCTGGCGCTAGCCCAGATTACGGCCAAGTGGCGCAATTCTCTCAAGACCTTCGATGCCTTCCAGAAGAAGTGTGCCGGCCTCGGCTTCGAGCTCGATCTCGGCTTGCACATGAAGAATCTGGTCGCCTTCGCCACCGACCAGTCGCGCTTCCTCACGGTGGGACGGCTGCCCGTCCAGCAGCTGCAGGACGGCTGGAAGGATGCGTGTGCGGGAATGGAGTTCGCGCTGAACTTTATGAGGAACAATGTCGGCATCGATAGCCCGGCGCTGCTGTCCTCGCCCTTCCTCCTGATCGCGCTGGGTTACTACGGTCACAAGCGCCGCTATGCGCTCGGTCCGGAGGAATCGCTGCGCCTGCGCTACTGGATCCTCGTCGCCAACGCCAAGGGACGCTACTCGCGCGGCTCGAGCGAGACGCTGCTGGACCAGGATCTTGCGAGCCTGCGCGACGGCGGTGGCGTGCAGGAGCTGATCGACCGGCTGCGCCAGCAGGTCGGCCGTCTCGAGATCGAACCGGAGGAGCTGGAGGGCCGCAACCGCCGGAGTGCGCTGTTCAAGACGATGTTCCTGGCGTTCCGCGACGCCGGCGCCAAGGACTGGCGCTCTACTCTGACGATCGCTCTCGATCACTCAGGCAGTGAACACAAGCTCCAGTTCCACCATGTCTTTCCAAAAGCCATTCTGAAGAAGGCGGGCTACTTGGCCCGGGAGGCCGACGACATCGCGAACCTCTCCTTTATCGCCGGGAAGACGAATCGCCAGATCAGCGACAAAGCACCCATCCAATACTTTCCGACAACGATAGAAAGGTCCGGCAAAGCTGCATTTGAATCACAATGCATTCCCATGGCGGAGCAATTTCTCTCGACAGAGGCTTACAGGGCCTTCCTAAAGGAGCGTCGGCTCGGCATCGCCAAGAGATTGAACGAGTACCTCGCGCCATAATACGCTCGCCTCCTTCAGCAGACACCTGAGCCATCGCTTGGCGTCGACTTATGTCGGTTTGCTCGGAGCTCCGCTCGCTTCCATAACGACGTCCGCGAGCTGAGCCGCGAGTGCTGAAACGATGATCTCCTCAAGGGCGGATACGTCGATAGACTTGTCCTTTGCGTAAGCCTTGTCGGCTTTTTCCAACGCAAAGTAGTAGGGATTCTTGGCCCCTGAAATGCGCTCCGGGATCGTCCTGGTGCCGGGTAGTACGCCACCAGCCTTGACCGACAGGACGAGGTAGGAGACGGCACGAGCCGTCCGGCCGTTGCCGTCGTCGAAAGGGTGAATCCAGTTGATCCGCCACATGACATAAGCCGCCAGGTGCGCTGCACTGGCCGTCGACCAGTTGTCGTTCACGTAGTCACACAACTCTTCGATCAGCTCGGGAACATCCGCGCCCTTCGGCGGTTGATGCTTGCTGCCGAAGATTTCCATGCCGCCGGTTCGAAAGGCGCCAGCCGTTGCTTCAATACCTTCGACTGCTGCACGATTCAGTGCCAGCAGAAGAGAGGGGCGCAGGTGGAACGGCTTGGCAGTGGTGCCCGTATGCTGCCTGATCCGCTCGAGGACCAAGTCAGTCTGCCGAAGACCGTTCTCTGATTCCTGGCGAGCGCGTTCAACCTTGTCCGTAATCAGCGGCTGTACAACCGGCCGGCTGTGACGATCCTCGGCCATGCGCCTACCGATCAGCCCTTCTTGGCGATTCGCTCAGCGGCTTCGTCGATCATCTCTCGGGTGATCAGATCGTTCTCGATCTTGGTGTTACCGTAGGCGAAGCTGCGGCGCTGCTCTTCTTTCTGAGCATCGGTCATCTGTATCTTCTTCGCCTTCTCCAGGAGAAATTCCAGTCTGTCCGTCATAGGAACCCCCTGCAATTACAACGCATTGTGACGCTTTCTTAAACCAACCAGTTCCACTGTAGCAGCGATCCGGGATGCCATCAATCTAACAACAGGCCCACACAGTGGTCGACCCCCCCCATATGGGGATGACCTACGGAAAAGCATCCTGTGTGAGGTCTCAACAGGTTGTCCCTGGGCAAACATAGTCTGGTGATGGCGGGGTAGGTGCCTGCCACCGGTCTAGCAACGGACGTGAATGGCGGTCGGCGAAATTGCCGGCATTCGGTAGCAAACGCACCTAGCCGAGCAGCAGTTTAGGGGGCCTCGGGGCCATCCGGCTCGTGGGGCGGATGGATATCGGACCATTGCGAGCCGATAGCGCCGTGAGCCTCAACGCCGGGCGGCGCAGTATCATCCCATGTAATACGCCAGACGATTCCGTGATTGGCTTCTTCGAACTGAAAGGGATGCTCGTCCAAGGTCTCAACGGAAATGCCTAGATTGATAAACTGCAGCCTGGAGTGAGCCAGATGACGACCACCAGGGGTTACTACGCGGCCATTCAAGTGAGTCCAGACCCGTCCCGTCTCGAGGCGGTGAATGTCGGCGCGCTCCTGTTCTGTCCGGAACGGCAGTTCCTCGACGTCAGATTTGCGGCGACCTTCGGCCGGGCGAAGAAGCTGTTCCGGCAGCTCGACGAGACGCTGCTCGAGATGCAGAAGGAAGCCCTCGTCGACCGGCTGCGTCCTTCCGAATTCCAGACGAAGGATGACCTGCAGGACTTCATGGCCCGGCGCTCCGGCGCCCTGCGCTTCTCGGTCGTACGCCCGCTGCAGGTTACCCGGCCGCAGGCGGAACTCGACGAACTGTTCGAGAAGCTGGTCGGTGCGGAGCCACCGCAGCGCAAGCGCGGCCCCAGGGCGAAGACGCTCTTCACAAAGGCCTTGGCGAAGGCGCATCTGATCGACCGGGTCCGCCGGCCGGTGAAGGTCGAGCTCCCGGCCATCGGAAAGGTCCTGGAAGCCGATTATGGCTACCAGAACGGGCGCTTCAACGTCATCGATCCCGTCGACTTCGGCACGGAGGAAAGCTGGTTCAGGACGGCGAGCACCCGCGCCATCGAAGGCCAGGCGCTGCGCGCCGCGGATCATCCGGCATTCGGGCCGATGAACCTCGTCGTCGTCGGGCGCTTTTCCCGAGAGACGGAAAAGCACTACGCAGCGGTGAACGAGATCCTGTCGAACCACAAGGTCGAGCTTCACGATCTGGGCCGGCTCGGACCTCTCATCAGCGATATCCGGAAGCACATGCCGGAGAGGCAGGCCAATTCCGGCTGACCGTTTCCGTTCCCTGCTCGACGGCAGGCGTCGAAGCTCCTGCCCAGCGGGACCTTGCTTCAACGATCCGGCCGGCGGCCTCATCGATCATGTCACGTGCGATCAGATCGTTCGCAAACGTCCGCCGAAGGCCGCGGTTCACGTTCTCGGCTTGCGCTTGACAGCTCGTTTCGTCGCCCATCGCCTGGCGAGCGCCTGAACTTCGCCGGCGAGCGCCGTGACGTCGACGTCGCGAGGGTCGAACGCGCCGTGTCCGATCCACTCGGCGAGCTCGGCATGGCGCTCATGCTCTGGATCGGCAAGGGCGGCGAGGAACACGTCGTAGCCGGGAATCCCGCCGACATCCTCGGGCGGGCAGCGGCCGATGGCGTCGAGCAGGCGCGGATAGAGGATTCCGGGGATGGCCGGTCCGACGCGCTCGATCCTGATCGTGTGCTCCCAGCCATCGCCGAAGTCGTAGAGATAATGCAACGTCCTGGCGCCGATATCTTCGAGCACGTCGGCGAGCCGCGCCTTGCGTGCATCGAGCGGTCCATCACTCCAATCCGGGTCTGGAACGCCCCAGCCCACGTGCTGCGCCCGCAGCTCGTAGAGATGACTGTTGGTCCACCCGAGCGCGGCCTGGAGGACGAGATGCAGACGGTCCAGGCGGATGGCGAGCGGCACCTCGATGCGCCGGATAACCTGCGGCCTCGCGTCGTCGAGCGTGATCTCGAGGCGGACGATGGCATCGACGGTCATACCGTCAGCCTATAGCAGGCCTTCTCCTGTGCCCAGCTCCAGCCAGCAGCTCGTCGAGCCGGTGGACGCGAGCGGCCTGCCGTTCGACGATGGTGACGTGCATGCCCATCAGCCCTTCCTGGCAATCCGCTCTGCAGCCTCGTCGACCGCCGACATGGCAGAGACGTGGCCTCCCATCGTGACAGTCGGTGAAATCGCCGGGAGGCCTCGCCTCAGTGCTCCGGCGGCTGGTCGTTGAAAGAAGGTCCCTCCGCTGCGCTTCGCTCCGGTCGGGACGACGGGAAGTCAAAAGGCCTGCGAAAGGTTGGCGATGCACCGATGTGCAGCGTCCGGCGGCTGGTCATTGCGGGGTCCCTCCTCCTCGCTTCGTGCCGGTCGGGACGACGGGAGGCGGCCATGGACATCGAAAGCGGGCGGTCCGGCGTACCTGGGCAAGGTGACCGGGTCTACTCCACCAGCTCCTGCGGCTTGACGTTGTACAGGACGCGCTTCGACATACGATAGTATCGTTCGCCATCACCGAAGTGCTGCGGCTCGGGATCGACGATCTCGAAGCGGTATCTCTCGTAGAATTCCCGCTGATCCTCGATCGCCCACAGCGCCATGGCCTTGCAACGATTCGAGCGGGCATAGGTCTCCGCCCAACGCATCAACGCACCACCGATGCCCGTTCCGCGATGCCTGTCGTCGGCGAGGATCGTGTCGATCGATAGCGTGCCGTTGGCATGCGAGAACTGGATGTAACCGCGAATCTCGCCGGCCTCCTCGTACAGGTAGACGAGGGCGCCATGGACGTGATGCTCGTAGTACAGGTCTCCGAACGAGATCTTCCTGATGGAAGCGACATTCGTTTCCAGGGTCGTCGGGATGTCGGCGTCCTCGGCCCGAATGAGGCGCAGATGACCGAACGGCCTCGCCTTCTTGAGGCGATTGTTCGGCAGCTTGTCGAGCTGGAAGAGCGCGCGGTCATGTTCATCGATCAGGAGGCCGAAGAACGACGGGACGAATTCGGATGTCCGCTTCATCACCAGCCCGTACGACATGACCCATGCGCCACGCCGGCTCAGGTCGCCAGCGACGGCGCGCATGCTGGCGCCGGAATGGATGGCGCTATCGATCAGGAAGACCTTCGCGTCGGCCGAGAAATCCGGAAATGTCTCGTCATCGCGCACGATGACGCGGCGGGCCGAGCGATCGAAGAGGAGCCGGCGGAACTCCAACTCTTCCTGCTCGGCGGGCGTCAGCAGCCCGTACAGCGTGCGAGCCATCTTGTCGCCGGAGATGCCCAGCGAGAACCATTGCCTCGGGGCATCATCCCCGAGCGAGCGCCAGCGGTCGATCAGGTCGAGGCCGTAGCGACGAATGTCATCGTCGCTCAGCAAGTAGGTATGCACGCCCTATCCCCGCGGGCGCCGGCCGGCTCCTATGGGACGCGCGTCGATCGCGTCGCTGACGGCATCGAAGTAGCAATCGCTGCAATCGCTGCGACCGTCGCTTCTCTGCCGCATCCCGGTAATGCTTTCCTGGAGGGGCGTGCCGCAGGTCGCACAGGACAGGACAGGCGACTTCCCGCTCACGATCGCCCTCTCGTCGCGCTCCAGCGCAGCGAGGAATTCGGATCCCTTCATCGCGTCCCTTCAAACCCCGAGCCCCGGAGGGCGGCCATCAATCGAAAGCGGGCCGTATCTGGTAAACGATACAGGCATTTTCATGATTTTCGAGCACGGGGGCGCACCCCCATACTACAATCATGCATAAGGGCCAAGAAGACGTCGCCGCAAAGGAAGGGCCTCTAACCGCCTTTCGAAGCTATTAATAGCATTCTGAGTGCGTCGTTCACACAACATTTGGAAGTTTGACGGCACTGGGGCGTCGCTGGCCGTGGGATCTTGCGGCTCCCGCCGGTCGCGCGCCGCTTGGCGATGACGACAAGAGAGAGCGTGGCCTGCAAGGCGCAGGCGCCGCTGCGCCTCGCAAAGCGAGGCTCCGGTCGGGACGACGGGCGGCAGCCAGGGGCATTGAAAAGCCGCCGGTCCAGCGTACCTTATCGACATGACCAAGGCGGGCCTCCTGAAGGAACTCGAGCAGCTCAGTTCGCGTGAGCGGCTGGAACTGGCTTACGGCCTGCTCGACAGCGTCCTGCACGATGCCGAGGCGCCGCCGATCAGCGACGCGCAGCGGCAGGAATTGGCCGAGCGCCTGGCTCACCATCGTGCCCAGCCCGAAGAGCCGGGGGCCACCCTCGACGAGATTCGCCGGCGGCTGACCGGCCGGTAGGCCACGATGGCCGCGGTTGTCCTCTACAAGGCGGCCGCCCAAGCCGAGATCGAGGAAGCCTTCGCCGCCGCGACCGGCGCTGCTCCTCCTTCTGGGCCTCGCTTCAAGGCTCCGGCGGCTGGTCGTTGAAGCGAGGTCCCTCCGCTTCGCTTCGCTCCGGTCGAGACGATGGGGGCCGCTGTCGGCGAGGAGTTCGCTTCAATGCTCCGGCGGCTGGTGGTTGCGAGGTCCCTCCACTCCGCTTCGGTCCCTTCGGTCCGAGCCCTAGAAATCCGCCGTCAGCGACAGTCGGAAGGTCCGCGGTGCGCCGAGGAACATGGTCGTGGCGCCGGTGCCGCCGGCCCAGTAGTCGGCGTCGAGGACGTTCTCGACGTCGAGCCGCGCCACCAGCAGCTTGCCCCTGGCGGCGGGATTGTCGAAGGCGTAGCGCAGCCCGAGATCGACGCGCGTCCAGTCGGGCAGGACACGGCGCGGCCACGTCGTGTCGATGTACTGCGCGCCGGTGTAGACGAGACGGCCGTTCAGGGTGAGGCCGCGCGCGAAGGGAAGGTCCCATTCGCCCGCGAGGTTGAGGTTCACGCCCGGCGAGAAGGGCGCGATCCAGCCGTCGGTCAACCCGCCCTGGGTCTTGGCGAGGACGGCGTTCATCAGCATGAGACCGCCCAGGAGGCGGACGCCCTCGACGGGCTCCCCGAAGACATTGAGCTCCAGGCCCTGGTTGCGCTGCTCGCCGCCCAGGAACTGCGTGTTGGCCGCGACGTCGGTCAGCACGCTGGGGCGCGAAATCTGGAAGAGGCTCGCCGTCGTGGTGAAGCGGCCCCAGTCGACCTTGATGCCGGCTTCGTACTGCGTCGACTTGTAGGGTGGGAAGACCTCTCCGGCATTGAGGAACGGCGCCTGCACGATGATGCCGGGCTGCAGCCCCTGGATCCAGTTGGCATAGAAGGTCACGTTCTCCCAGAAGGGCTTCAGGACCAGCGCCACCGACGGGCTGAAGGCGCTCTGGTCGTAGCTGGAGGTCTGCGCGCCGGTCGTGACGTTGAAGTTGGCGGAGGCGACCTGCTGCAAGCGGCCGCCGACCGTGAGCTGCACGCGCTTGTCGGCCGCCGACAGCGTGTCGGCAATGCCGAAGCTGGACAGGTTCTGCGTCGAGGTCTTGTTCGCCACCGGCGTCGCCAGGTTCGGGCGGGAGATGATCGCGGGATTGTAGAAGTTGGTCGCGAACGCCGCGCCTTGGGTGAAGGCCTCGCCATTCTCGTTCGCGAAGGTCGAAGCCGTGAGCGCGAAGTCGTGGCCGATCGGGCCGGTATCGACCAGGGCGCGCAGGCCGGCCGCGCCCGTCAGGTAGGTGCGGTACTGGGGCAGATTCAGCGGCGCGCTGGCGGTGGCGGCGCCGTAGGGGCCGGTCGCGGTGAGGCCGGCCGAATAGAGCGCGTTCCAGCGGAAGTCATGGACGCCGAACGCGGCATAGACGGTGACGTGCTCCGTCACGTCGGCCTCGGCGCGGAAGACGCCGAACAGATCCTTGGTCTCCTTGTAGCCCCAGGGCTGTCCCAGATTGGCGCGCGCGTCGGGCGCCCAGGGCAGCGGCACACCGGGGTTGACGCCGAGATAGGGCACCAGCCAGCCGACATAGTTGTACTGGTAGCCGAGATCGGCGGAGAGCCGCACGCGCTCGCCGCGGAAGTCGAGCCCGAGCACGGCGAGGCCCAGCTGGTCGTTGTTGTTCTGCACCGCCGTCTGGCCGCCCCGGAAGACGCCGTTGAGACGGGCGCCGAACTGGCCGTCGCCGCCGAAGCGGCGCGCCACGTCGACATGGCCGCCGAACTGGCCGGCCGAGGCGTAGCTCGCCGTCACCTGCGTCAGCGGCTCGGCCGGCGCGCGCTTGGGCACGACGTTGACCGTGCCGCCGATCGAGTTGGCGCCGCTGGTCGGCATGCCGTTCAGCATGGCGCTTGGCCCCTTCAGCACTTCCACACGCTCGGCCAGCTCGGCCGCGATGGTCCAGGGCGGCAGCATGCCGAACAGGCCGCCGTAGGAGGCATTCTGGATGCTGACCGGAAATCCTCGGATCGTGATGTTGTCGCCGCCCGCCGATCCCGGCGGGATGGTGAAGCGCACCGACGGGTCGTCGACCAGCACGTCGCGGACCGTCCTCGCCTGCTGGTCCTGCGCCTTCTTCGCCGTGTAGCTGGTCTGGTTGAAGGGCGTGTCCATGACGGAGCGGTTGCCCAGCAGGCCGAGCTGGCCGCCCGTCGCGACCTGGCCGCCGGCGTAAGCCGGCGGGATATTGTCGATCATCGCCTGCGGCGGCACCGGGAAGACACCCTGCACCTGCACGGGGTCGAGCAGCACGGCGCCGGAAGGCGCGGACGCACCCGGACGTTCGACGGCCACGGCGCCAGCGCCGGTGAAGCGGTAGACGAGTCCACTGCCTTGCAGGAGCTGCTGCAGCGCGCGTTCCGCGGTCATGCTGCCGCTCACGCCGGCGCTCGACAGGCCGGCGACGGCGGGCGCGTCGACGACGACCTGCAGGCCGGCCTGGCGACCGAACGCCATCAGCGCCGAAGCCAGCGGCTGGGGCGCGATGGCGAAGGCGACGGCGCGCGGCGCCTCCTGTGCCTGTGCGGCGCCGTGCCGGACGGACGGCAAGGCCAGGCAGAGGCCGACGATGAGACAAGTGACTCCCGCTGCGCTTCTCGACACGCTCGTTCCCCCCGGACGGCCGTGCCGGCGGGTCACGGGCGATTCCTTCGACGGGGCGGCGATCGGCCGTCCCTGGTCACGGGACGCAGCCGGTCCGGCGATTTCAACGGCGGGCGTGGAAAAAATGATGGCGTGGTGCGCGACCGCGTCCCCACAGCAAGGCGCCGGATCGTCGAGAGGAGTCTCTCCGCTCCGGTCGAGACGACGGGGGCAAGGAAGATCAGCGGGAGGAGATCACCAGCAGGTAGGGCGAGAGCTCGGTGACGCTGCCGTGCTTCAGGTCGACGACGGCACGCAGCGCGTCGCGCGGACGGCGCAGGTCGACGGTCGCCGTCACCCGCTCGCCGGCGATGCCGCCGTCGGCGAACAGGATCACGGCGCCGACATGCCGCGCGATCTGCTGCACCACGTCGCGCACCGGCCGGTCGTAGACGACGAGGCGGCCATCGCGCCAGGCGCCGACATCGTCTGGGGCGACGGCGCCGCGGGCGAGCAGGCCGTCGCGCGCGAGCCGCAGCTGCTGGCCGCCGGCGAGCTCGGCGACCGCGCCCCGCCCCTGCCCGCTCACCGTCACCGTGCCGGAGCGGACGGCGACCGCGACTCCCGATTCCGATCGAGCGACGTCGAAGGCCGTGCCGGTCACGCGCACCGACACGGTACCCGCGTCGACGACGAAGGGGCGCGCCGGCGCGGGCGTCACCTCGAAGAAGGCCTGGCCCGACAGCAGGGTCACCGAGCGGCGGCCCGCACCGTAGTCGACCGCGATGGCGCTCTCGGCATCGAGGGTCACACGGCTGCCGTCCTCGAGCAGCACCTCGCGCAGCTCGGCGACGCCGGTGCGATGGTCGGCCGCCAGCCACAGGCGCATCGCGGGCAGGAAGAGGAAGGCCAGCGACGCAGCCAGCGCCAGGCCGGCGGCGGCAACCCAGCGGCGACCCACCCGTCTCGCCGGCGGCGCGCCGGGACGTGCGCGGTCGCCGGAACGGCGGTCCGCCCGCAGGGCGCCGACCTCCTCGGCCTGACGCCACAGCGGTTCCATGTCGGCATAGGCGCGGCGATGGCCCTCATCTTCGGCCAGCCAGGCGTCGAACGCGGCGCGCAGGCGCGGATCGCCGGGCGCCTCCTGGAGCCGCATCAGCCAGTCGACGGCCTGCGCCCTGGCGGGCTGCCCCTCGTCGGATGGCTCGCGGCGAGGGGGAGTTTCAACGCCGTGCCCGCGCCTCATCGCTCGGGTCCCCTGATGCGCAGCGCGCAGAAGAGCATCGCCTGCCTTATCATGGTGTGGACGCGCGCGACCGACACGCCCAGCTCGTCGGCGATCTCCTGCAGCGTGCGCTTCTCGAAGCGATAGAGGATGAGGGCGCGCTGCGTGCGCCCGGGCAGCTCCGACAGGACCTGGTCGAAGACGCGCAGCTCGTCACGATAGTAGAGCACGCGCTCGGCCGAAGGCGCGTCGCTGGCCACCGCTTCGAGCGCCTCGGGCGTCGCGGGAACGGCCGGGCTGCTGGCGCTGCGGCGCAGCCAGTCGCGCGAGAGGTTGCGCACGATCGTGTAGAGGTAGCTGGTCGGCTGGCCGATCTCGGCGCTCTGCACGGAGCGCGAGGAGAAGCGCAGCCACGCCTCCTGCACCAGGTCCTCGGCGCTGGCGCGGTCGCGCACGATGCTGTGGGCGTAGTTCAGCAACGCGTCCCGATGCGCCATGTAGAGGGCGAGCGATGGATCCGCCGGCGCCATGACCCTTCATTACAGATGCGAATGGCTCTCATTCTCCTGTAAGGGCCGGCCGCCGGGATTGCAAGGCGCCGGCCCGAGGCCGACGCGACAGCCCTACTTCGCGATGCCCGGACAGAGCTGACGGAAGATCTCAAGCTGGACGTCGTAGCCGGAGGCCGGCGAGCCATCGAGGATCTCGCCCGTCTTCAGCGAGCGGATGGCATAGTCGGCCATCGAGTCGGGCGACTTCCGCGCCGGCCCGAGGAAGGCGTAGTCGTCGCCGTACATGTCGGTCCAGTTCCGCGCCGCGCAGTTGCCGCTCACGCGGTCGGCGACCTTCACCTCCGCCAGCGTCGCGCGCACACAGGCGGGCGTGTCGTCCTGCATGTACTCGACGCAGAAGGCCCTGGCATCCTCCGGCCTATGCTCGATGCGGATCACCGCGTCGGCCGTGCCGATGCCCGACTTCGAGACGGTGGTGAGGATCATGCCGGCGCGCGAACCGTAGGACAGGCGCTCGGACAGCGGCTGCGCCGTCGCTGTCGTCGCGATCCCCAGCAGCAGCGCGACCGCCAGCGCGCCGCCCAACCGATGTCCCGTCATGCCCCCCTTCGTCTTCCCCGTGTTCCCGTCGCGCCCCCGCGCGGCCCGGGATATCGAGCACGGCTTCGCCGGGACGGCAAGAGCGGGGCCCCAGAAACACGAAAGGCCCCGGCGGCTCTCGCCACGGGGCCCTTCTCCCTTCCTTCATGCCCGCCAGTACATCCGTGGTCGGGCGATCGGGAAGGCCGCCGATCCGGCGGCTAGACTAGTCGACCTGCCTCAGGTTGTCGGCAGAGACCTTGCCGCTGCGGCGGTCGGAAACCAGCTCGAACTGGATCTTCTGGCCCTCGACCAGCTGGCCCAGGCCGGCGCGCTCGACGGCGCTGATATGGACGAAGGCGTCCTTGCCGCCGTCGTCGGGCTGGATGAAGCCGTAGCCCTTGGTCGCGTTAAACCACTTCACGGTTCCCGTCGTCATGGGAGCCCTCTCTTCACTTACGTAGAATGCTAGCCCGCCCAAGCAGGGCAGGCCGTCGAATGCGCATGTATTTCGGGAGCAAGTCGCAGGCGGGCACCTCAAAGGGCGCGGCCAAGTCGTCAGTCCGTCCATCGACCGGGCCAATGTGGGCACTCCGGGCCGGTTTTACAAGGTCCCATTGCGCCGGTTGCCGACAATGCCCATTTCATGATGCTCAGCCACCCCAAAACGGAACACCAGAACCGATGCGCCATCTCGGTGCCCTGCGCGGCAACGGCCTGCTCGAGGGCGACGGCGCAGCCATCGGCCGCGTCCAGTACGAGCTCGACGGGTATCTCGTGCGCCGCGACGAGATCGTCGCCTCGGGCGAGATCCACATGGACGCCGGCCAGCTGGCCGACGCCTTCGGACGCCGCACGCTCGTGCTGCGCAGCGACGACGGCCTCGCGCTCGCGCTGCGCTTCAGCGGCAAGCGCCTGGCTGCCGGCAGCACGATCGCACATGTCGATGTGCGGGAGGGTCTGCCGGCGGAAAAGGACTGGCGCCGGTCCGGCTGAAGGGTGATCGGGCTGACAGGCCGGAAGGCCGCCACTGCCGGTTGGACGGAGAACGCCAAAGGGCGTACAGGTCATCCACCATCGCACGACAACCCTGGCCGCGATGGCAGAGAGAGACGTGTGCTCCCGCCCAGACGCGAGGTGCACATGAAGAACCGGACAAGCCGGCCCATTGCGGCATTGCCGTTCCCACCGGTCTCGCCGTTCACGTCACCCCGCCGGCCGCGTTGTGCGCGCCGGCCTCAAGCGCGTCATAGAAAGGATCGTCTCTTGGAAACGCCCGCCGACAAACGTGCCCGCCTGCGCCGCGACCTGCAGAAGGCCTACGGCGAATGGATGGTCGCCAGCGAATCGGCCGGCGTGCTCGTGAGCGGCCTCGATGCCGTTGGCCTCAATGCCGCCGGGCTCGACGCCGCGAAGGCGAAATGGTCCGCCTTCCTCGACGCCAAGGCGCGGCTGGTCGCAGCCTACGCGGAGCGCGCAACCGCGGCCTGAGGGGCCGCGACCAACCGCCGGCGGTTCGCGCGCCCCGGTCCAATGCACCCTGGTCCCATGCGCCCTGGTCCACGCCTGGAGGAACCGACATGACACAATCGAAGGAAAATCTGCTCCAGCAGGTGGATGCGTTGCGCGATCTCGCCCGCCGATCGCGACGGCTGGTCACGACCCTGCCCCATGAATCCGATCAGCGCCGCCTAGGCCGCCATGCCGAGGAGCTCGACGAGACCGCCGGCCGCCTCGAGAAGGAGGCGGCGGGGGCGCGCTCGATGGTGATCTCGCCGTCCAGCTTCAAGGTGTGATGACAACGTGGCCGCGACGTCGCATCGCTCACGACCCCTCCGTCGCCGCTAGACGGCGACACCTCCCCACGCCAGAGCGTGGGGAGGAGAAAAGGGTCTACGCCGCCACGGCCAGGCCCGTCGTCTCGGGCACGCCGGTCTTGAGGTTGATCACCTGGACGGCCGCGCCCGAGGCGCCCTTGCCGAGATTGTCGAGCGAGGCGACGGCCAGGATCTGCTCCTCGGCGTCGTTGCCGTAGACGGCCAGCTCCAGCGAGTTGGTATCGACCAGCCGGTCGGCGCGCAGGAAGCGATCGCGCTCCAGCCACTGCCGGTCGCCCGGCGGCCGCGTCGTCACGAAGGTCTCGCCGGCATAGTAGTCGGCCAGCACCTGGTGGACGTCCTTCGCCGTCACCTTCCTCGCCACGATGTCGCGCGTCAGCGGCACCATGATCAGCATGCCCTGGGCGTAGTGCGCGACCGACGGCATGAACATCGGCGCGTGGCCGAGCCTGGCGTACTTCCTCATCTCGGGCACGTGCTTGTGCGCCAGCTCCAGCCCGTAGAGGCCGAAGGGCTCGACGGCCGGGTCCTTCTCGTGGACCTCGATCAGCTCCTTGCCGCCGCCGGTGTAGCCCGAGACGCCGAACACGGCGGGCGACGAGTCGGCGCGCACGATGCCGGCCTCGACCAGCGGCCGCAGCAGCGCGATGGCGCCCGTCGGGTAGCAGCCGGGATTGGAGATGCGGTTGGACTCGAGCAGCTTGCGGCGATGGTCCTTCGCCATCTCGGGGAAGCCGTAGGTCCAGCCGTCGGCCACGCGATGGGCCGTGCTGGCGTCGATCACGCAGGTGTCGGCGCCACCGCCGCCCGCCTCGTCGAGCGCAACCATCAGCTCCTTCACCGCCGCGTCCGGCAGGCAGAGCACGGCGATGTCGGCCGCCCTGGTGATCTCGACGCGCTTGCCGAGATCCTTGCGCTCGGCCATCGGCAGCTCGAGCAGCTCGATGTCGGGGCGGTCCTTCAGGTGCTCGTGGATCTTGAGCCCGGTGGTGCCGTGCTGGCCGTCGATGAAGATCCTGGTCTTGTTGCTGCTGCTCATGGTCTTCTCACTCGCACACTGGAGGCCTTGGAAGGGGCCGACTGGAGAAGAAGGGAAGTGTGGGAAGCCGCCTCGTCCTCTCCAGCGGCTTCACGATACGACGCGCAGGTTACGCGCGCGCGTCCATACGCCGCTCTGCAGAGCGGCGGCGTCGCGACCGGAAAGGAGCGGACGGCTTCATCATGGCCGCATATTTCATCGCAGGGACGCACTGTCAAGGTGTAGGCTGGCCCACGACACCAACGGGCCGACCCACCGGAGCAGACCATGAGCCAGAGCGCCGCCGCCTCTTCCAGCCAACCTCATGGCAGCCCCTCCGAGAGCGCCCACCCCGAAGGCCTCTCGATGCTGGAGAAGCGCAAGATCGAGGCCGAGATCCTGAAGGAGGTCTACGAGACGCTGAAGGAGAGCCACGGCGAGGAGGTGGCGAGGAAGACGATCGCGGAATCGGTGCGGCGCTCGGCCATCGAGCAGGCCCGCGCCTTCGCCGCCGCCGCGCCGGGCGGCACGTCGCTCAAGGCCTTCCAGGACGTGATGCCGCTGTGGACCAAGGGCGGGGCGCTGGAGATCGAGGTCCGGGAGCAGAGCCCCGAGCGGTTCGCCTTCGACGTCGTGCGCTGCCGCTACGCCGAGACCTACAAGGCGATGGGGCTGGGCGAGATCGGCCACCTGCTGTCGTGCAACCGCGACGGCGCCTTCTGCGAAGGCTACGACCCGAAGCTCAAGCTGCAGCGCAGCCAGACCATCATGCAGGGCGCCAGCCACTGCGATTTCACGTACACATACGAGAAGTGAAGTAAGGCACATACGACTGGGACGGCCGAGGCCGGCGGGGACCGGCCGCGTGGCGGGGGGGACGACGTGACGAAACAGGTGATGGCGGGCCTGGCGGCCGCGCTGACGGCGGCGCTGACCGCCACGACGGCGCTGGTGCCGGTGCCCGCCCTGGCGCAGGCGCTGGACTACACGACCTTCGGCTATCCCGGCAGCAGCGTGACCACGGTCACGGGCATCCGCGGCGACAACATGACGGGCAACTACTCGATCGCCAACAGCGGCGGCGACACGGGCGGCCTGCTCTACACCCTGCCCTTGCTGGTCCCGGCGCCCTTCCCGTCGGCGTCGTCGCCGCCGGTCAACTTTCCCGGCGCGACCAGCGCCACGCCCTACGGCCCGAGCTTCGGCTCGATCAACGGCATCCTGCGCGTCGTCGGCAGCTACAAGACCGCGGAATCGGGCGCCTACAATCTCGGCTACCTCTATGACGGCGCGGCGGCGCCGGGGCAGCAGATCACCACGCTGATCGCGCCGGCCGGCGGCAGCACGACGCTGAACACCATCGCGCACAGCACCTTCGGCAACCAGGTGGTCGGCAACTTCGACACCATGCTGGCGACGGGCAACGCCTTCCTCTACGACATCCCGAGCGGCACCTTCACGACCATCAACCGGCCGGGCGCGGTCAGCACCACGGCCTACGGCGTCTACGGCAACCGCATCGCCGGCGGCTCGACCGACGGGCTCGGCCTGTCGCGCGCCTACATCCTGAACCAGGACACCGGCGTCTACACGACCTACAACGCGCCGGGCGTCGGCAATGTGGTGACGCATTTCGAGGGCATCACCAGCGGCGGCCGCGCCAACACCTTCAACCTGGTGGCCGATTCGGTCGACGACACCGGCGCCCATGCCTGGGTGGTGCATGTCGACGCCAGCGGCACGGCGACCTGGACCGAGCTCACGGCGCCGGTGCCGGGCGCCACCACGGTCTCGGCCAACTCCATCTACGGCGACACGGCGATCGGCGTGTATGTCCTGAACGGCGTCACCTATTCCTTCACCGTCGCGGTGCCGGGCATCTACAATCCGATCACCAACAGCGGCGTGCTGACGGCGGGCACGGCCGGCGCGGCGGCGATCTCGGCCAACGGCGACGACATCGTGAACAGCGGCACCATCACGGCGAGCGGTGCGGGCAGCATGGGCATCAGCAGCGGCACCTACGGCGTGGTGACGAACACGGGCACCGTCGCCGCGACCGGTGCCGGCAGCACGGCGGTGCTGATGACGGGCCAGTTCGGCACGCTGCTGAACAGCGGCACGATCAGCGCGGCGCCCGGCGCCTTCGCGCTGCAGACCGCCTCGACCGCCAGCGGCACCTGGGTGGTCAATACCGGCATCATCGACGGCGCGGTGGCGATAGCGGCGGGACCCAACGCGCGCTTCGAGAACAGCGGCTGGATGGGCATCGGCGCGCCCGGCGCCGGCGTCACGCACCAGGTAAGCGGCACCTTCGCGCAGACGTCTTCGGGCACGCTGTCGCTGCGGGTGGCGCCCAACGGCGTCTCCGACCAGCTTCTGGTCGACGGCGTGGCGCGGCTGGCCGGCACGGCGCAGGCCGTGTTCCAGCCGGGCAACAGCTTCAGCAGGAGCTACACGCTGGTGACGGCGACCGGCGGACTCACCGGCACGTTCGGCACGCTGTCGACGCAGAACATGCCGGCCTTCCTGAGCGCCAGCCTGGGCTATGGCGGCAACACGGTGACGCTCAGCCTGCGCTCGGCGATGGCCTCGCTGCCGGGCGTCAGCGGCAACAACGCGGCCGTGGCGCAGGCGCTGGACGGCGCCTTCAACAGCGGCCCCGGCCTGAACGCCGTGCCCGGCCTCTACGGCCTGTCGCAGGCCGAGATCGTGCAGGCGCTGACCGTGCTGTCGGGCAGCAACGCCAGCGTCGGCCAGTCGGCGTCGCTGGCCGCCGGCGGGACCTTCACGGCGATGATCGCCGGCCGCGGCGTGGGACAGCGTGACGGCCGGCCCGTCGCTCAGAACCAGGGCGCTCAGAACCAGGGCGCGCAGAATCAGGGCGCGCAGAATCAGGGCGCGCAGGCGGCGACCTGCGGCGACGTCGCCGAGGCCTGCGACGCCACCGCCGGCTGGAGCTTCTGGGCCAACGGCTTCGGCGGCGCGCAGTGGCTGAACGCCGACGGCGGCACGGCGGCGCCCGCGGCGAACCAGTCGCTCTGGGGCGGCGCGATCGGCGCCGACTACCGCGTCGGGGCGCAGACGCTGGTCGGCGCGGCGGTCGGGCTCAGCGACAACAGCTACTGGGTGGGCGCGACGGGCGCCAACGGCCGCGCCACCGGCTTCCATGCCGGCCTCTACGGGCTGCAGGAATGGGGCGCCTCCTACCTCGCCGGCGCGCTGTCCTACAGCCGCTTCGACGGCAACGCGACGCGGCCGATCGCCGGCATCGGCACGACCGAGACCGCCAAGTCGTCGGCCATCGCCAACCAGTTCGCCGGCCGCATCGAGGTCGGGCACAGCTTCGAGCTGGCACCACCGGAGGGCGGCCGGCTGGCCGCGACGCCGTTCGTCGCCTTCCAGCCGAGCTGGCTGTGGACGCCGGCCTACGGCGAATCGAGCGTCACCGCCACCGGTGCGCCGGGCGTGTTCGCGCTGAACTACCAGGCGCAGGCGACGACGTCGCTGCCGCTCTCGCTGGGCGTGCAGTTCGACACCACGACCGAGGTCGGCGCGCGGCCGCTGAGCGCCTGGGTGCGAACGGCCTGGGTGCACGAGTTCAGTCCCGACCGCAGCGTCACGGCGGGCTTCACCGTGCTGCCGGGCACCAGCTTCATGGTCGACGGCGCGCGCGCGGCCTACAACGCGGCGCGTGTCGACCTGGGCGTGCGCTACGACATCGCCCCGCAGACGGCGCTCTATGCGAACGGCGGCGCCGAACTGTCCTATCGCGGCCAGAGCATCGCCGGCACGGTGGGGCTGCGCTTCTTCTGGTAGAGGCTCAGAGCGCCAGCAGGCGGCGGATCTCCCGCTCGAGCAACCGATGGTCGTAGGGTCTGGCGCGCATCGGACCGTTCTCGCACAGCTCCCCGGCCTCGCTCGCCGTGCGCGCCGGGCCGGCGGCCAGGATCACCTTCGTGACCGCATGCTCGCGCCGCATCCACTGCGCGAGCGCGAAAGCCTCGCCGTCGGCGTCGCCGTCGATATCGAGGAAAGCGACGTCCACGCGCCGGCCGGAAGCGAGCACCTCGCGCGCCTCGGCGACGGCGGCGGTCTCGAGAACGGTGTAGCCGCAGTGGCGCAGGTAGGCGGCGACAGCACTGCGCGTCAGCACATCACCGTCGAGCAGCAGCACGACGGCGCCGCCGACCGGCGCCCGCCGCACGCGTTCCCGGATCTCGTCCGATGTTCCGCTTGTCATGACAGCAGAAACGCCGGCGTGCCGCCGCCGTTCCTGCGGTGTGTGCATCAATGCCGCAGAAATGGCTTGGCATCGGCCGGGAACTTGCACAAGGTCGTGCGTCTCCCGTCTGGGATCAGCCCCCCAGCATCGAGTTTCGCATAACGGGACGTGTGGATGAATGGGGATGGCATGACGGCCCCCGCGGATGAGGCGAGCCCGCTGCGGGCAGGGACGGTGCTGGTGGTCGAGGACGAGGTGCTGCTGCGCCTGGCCATCGCGGAACACCTGCGCGCGACCGGGTACCGGGTGATCGAGGCGAGCAACGCCGAAGAGGCCATGCGCGTGATCGACGCCGACGCGGCAATCGCGCTGGTCTTCACCGACGTCAACATGACGGGCGCGATGGACGGTCATGCGCTCGCACGCTGGGTCAGGAAGACCCATCCCGCGATCAAGCTGCTGGTGACGTCGGGCCTCGCCGCCGCCGATTGCTGCGGCACGCCCTTCATCGCCAAGCCCTACCGGTTCGACCAGATCGAACGGCTGATCGCGAGCATGCTGGAGCCATAGAACGGCGCCGCGTCAGTTCAGGAATTCCGCCACCACGAGATGGTTCTCCCTCACCGGCCAGGTGCGGGCCGGGATGGTCTCGTTGTTGAGCACGGCCAGCACGGTGCGCGGGCCGGCATCCAGGGCGAGCCGCGCGACCGAGGTGCCGGGCACGCCCTCGTTGATGCCCGGCGGCACCCGGCCATCGAAACTGAACTTGTCGCGGCCGACGCCGAAATAGCCGCGCGGCCGGCTCATCGCGACGATCGCATCGGCCCCTTCGTCACCGCGCGCGAACTGCGCGGGCCGCAGGTGCACGACGTCGCTCGAGCGCAGGAAGGGCGAGCGATAGGTGTGGGTGATCGGCTGCGCCGCCATGTGCAGCACGAACTCGTAGAAGGTCTCGGCGCGGCCGACGAAGGGCCCCCACGCACCGTCGTCGCCCGTGGTCTTGCGATGCACGGGAGTCGCGGCCTTGCGTTCGCCGGTCGTGGCGTCGATCTCGTAGATCTCGACCTCGGCGCCCGCGACGGGCAGGTTGGTGTAGACGCCCCCGTCGGCGATGCCGGTGACGCGGCCGTTCAGCACCGGCAGCGGCTCCTGGGCGATGAACATGCTGGCCGGCGCGGCGCCGGCGATGAACTCGTACATGGCCGCGAAGGCGAGCTTGTGGAACGCGACCTCGCGATGGTCGAGACCGTCGAGCACGACGTTCGTCGCACCGCGCAGCGCGGCGGTGTCGTAGTCCACGCCGGTCGGCGTGCCGGGGGCGCCGACGAAGCGGCCATCGGGCTGGGCGTACTTGTCGTTGCGGTCGGAGCGGATGGCCATCATCGCGACGCCGGGGACCCGATCGTCCGGGCCCTCGTTGAGGCGCTTCAGGAACGCATAGGCGCCGTTGAACTCGCTGCCGGGCAGCAGCGTGTCGGAATCCACGATACCCCGGTTGGGCGTGCCGCACAGCACGGCATGGCTGACGAAGGCCGCGCCACCGCCGTCCTTGAGATAGCTGCGGATGGCATTGCCGCCGCGCGACGAGCCGACCAGCGCGACCTTCCGCTGGCCCGTCGCCTTCAGCACGCCGTCGACATAGGCCGCCAGCTCGTTCCTCTGGTCGGCGGCCGACGAGCGGAAAGGCTCGGGCCTGGCATCCTCGCGCCGCGCCACGGGGTAGGCGAAGTCGAGGGCGAAGAGCTGCCCGCGCGTATAGCCGTTGGCCTCGAAGCGCCACAACGTGTTGATCCACAACGCGCTCGAATCGCCGTTGCCATGGACGAACACGACGACCGGAGGCCGTGACGCGGGGGCGTCCGGCCGCTGGGCGAGCGCCATCGCCGGCCACAGCGCTGCCGCGCCGCCGAGCCATGCGCGCCGGGTCACGCCCCTGTCGTCTCCCCCTGGCATCCTGGCCCCATGTTGGCAAAAGCCGCCCGCCGACGCTACGCTGCCGATCATGCCGATCTGTTACGTCGAGACTCCGGTCGGCCGCCTGGCCGTCGAGGCCGATCAGGACGCCGTGACCGCCGTGCGCTGGACACACGCGGAGGAACACGCCGATGCGCGCGCCCAGGACAGGGCGAGCCCGGTGCTGCGCGAGGCGCGGCGCCAGCTCCGCGGCTACTTCGCGCGCAAGCTCACGCGCTTCGACCTGCCGCTCGCCGCGCGCGGCACCGATTTCCAGAAGCGCGTGTGGGCGATGATGAGCGCCATCCCCTACGGCGAGACGGCGACCTACGGCGGGCTGGCGATGGCGCTGGGCTCGGGCCCTCGGCCGGTCGGCATGGCCTGCGCGCGAAATCCCATTCCGATCATCGTGCCCTGCCATCGCGTGCTGGGCAGCGGCGGCAAGGAAGGCGGCTTCTCCGGCGGCCGCGGCCTGCCGACCAAGCGGCAACTGCTGGCGCTCGAAGGCGTCGTGCTTCTGTAGCCGCCTTCGGCCGCTGCGACGAGTCGCGTCCCCCTCACCTTGCCTCCCCTCTAGCGGGGCGGACGAATATGACCTACGGAGTCGCCATGCGCGTGCTGATCATCCGGCCCGAACGCGAGGCCACGGCGCTGGCGACGGCGCTGAGCGAGCGGGGACATGCACCGGTGATCGCGCCGCTGTTCACCCTCGCGTTCCTGCATCCGCCGGCCGAGTTCTCGGCGGCCCTGGCCGCCTGCCAGGCCGTGCTGCTCACCAGCGCCAACGGCGCGCGCGCGCTGGCCGAGGCGAGCGACCAGCGCGGACGGCCGATCCTCGCGGTGGGCGACACGACGGCCAGCACCGCCGAAGGGCTGGGCTTCGCCAACGTCGCCTCGGCCGCCGGCAGCACGGACGAGCTGGTGGCGCTGGTGCGCGAGCGGCTCGATCCCAAGGACGGACCGCTGCTGCACGTGTCGGGCACCGAGGTCGCCGCCGACCTCGGCGAGGCGCTGAAGGGCGACGGCTTCGCGGTGCAGCGTTTCGCGCTCTACGAGGCGCGTGAGGCCGGCGCGCTGCCGGAGTCGGCGCGGGCGGCGCTGGCCGCGCGGGCAATCGACATCGTCACCTTCTTCTCGCCGCGCGCCGCCGCACTGTTCGCGCGCCTGGTCGAGCAGGCCGGCCTGGCCGACAGCCTGCGCGGCACGAGCGCGATCGGCATCAGCCCTGCAGCGCTGTCGCCGGCCGCCAGCCTGCCTTTCAAGTCGACGGTGGCCGCGGCGCGGCCGACACGGCAGGCCGTGCTGGACGCGATCGACCGGCTGGCCGACGCGGGCGTACAAGAACCTCCGACCATGGAACCTGCGGGCATGAGCGACGACCCCTCCGCTGCGCCGGCGACACCGTCGCCACAACCGACACCGGCGCCGGCCTTGCTGCCGCCCCCGCCGGTGACGGCTCCCGCCGTTCGGCGCGGCCTGGGCGTGGCAGGCGCCTTCGTGACCGGCATGATCGCGGCCCTGATCGTGCTGGCCGCGACGGTCGCCTCGCTGCCCTTCTGGCCGGCAGAGCTGCGCGAGCGGTGGCAGGGCGAGACCGCCGCCGCGCCGCCCAACCCGGCACCGACACCGGCACCGGCAATCGACCGCCAGGCCCTGCGCGCCGATGCGGCAGCGGCGGCCGATGCCGCCATCGAGTCGGCGCGGCGCGAGCTGGCAGGACGCGTCGACGAGCTCGACAAGCGCCTGCGGGCGCTGACGACGACCGTGGCGGAACGCCCGGCGGCGGCACCGTCGGGCGCGACGACACCGGATCCCGCGATCGCCGAGCTGCGCCGCAAGATCGAAGCGCTGGAAGCGCGCCCGGCTGCGCCATCGACGGAGACGCCGGCCACGGCACCCGCCAGCGCCGAGGCCGAGAAGGAGATCGCCGCGCTCAGCCGGGAGGTCACGGTGCTGCGCGATTCGCTGCAGGCGCTCGACCGTGCGATGACGGCGCAGCGCGACCAGACGCGCGATCAGACCAAGGCGCTGCAGGATGCGGTGGCCGCCGCCGTCAGCGCGCGCAGCGGCAGCGAGGAGAAGGCGCTCACCTCCGCGCGCGCTTCGGCGGTGATCGGCGTGGCCGCGCGGCTAAGCGCGGGACTCGAGTCGGGCCAGCCCTTCGCTGGCGACCTCAACCTGCTGACGCCGCTGATCCAGGGCGACAGCAAGCTGGCCGAGGCCGCCAACAGCCTGCAGCCTTTCGCCCAGTCGGGCGTGGCGTCGCGCGCCGCGCTTGAGGCGGCGTTCCCTGCCGTCGCCAAGGCGGCGCTGGCCGACGACCTCGCCGACGATTCGCTGGGCGAGCGCGTGATGGGCAAGATCCGCGGTCTGGTGTCGCTGCGCCGCGTCGGCGACGTGCCGGGCGACACGACCGAGGCCAGGCTGGCGCGCGCCGAGGCGGCACTGCATGGCGGCGATCTTGCGAAGGCGGTGGAGCTGGTGAAGGCGCTGCCGCCGCAGACGACGAAGGCGACGGCCGACTGGCTGGCCAAGGCGGAGGCGCATCTCGCGGCCGCGCGCGCCATCGACCAGCTTGCCGTGCATGCCGTGTCCATGCTCGGCGCGGCGCGCTGACCGGACGGCCCCGCCCATGACCACCGTACGCACCCTGATCTGGTTCGCCGTCGCCGCCGTCGCGATGTTCGCCGCGGTGTGGCTGGCCGAACGTCCCGGCACCGTCACGGCCCAATGGCAGGGCTGGCGCCTCGACAGCAGCGTCGGCGCGATCCTGGTCGCGGTCGCCGTGCTGGTCCTGGTCTGCATCGGCCTGTGGCTGCTCTATCGCTGGATCGTCGGTGCCCCCTTCGCGTTGCTCGAGGGCTGGGGCGAAAGCCGCAAGAAGCGCGGCTACCGCGCGCTGACCCAGGGCCTCGCCGCGGTGGCGGCGGGCGACGCGGCCGAGGCGCAGAAGCAGGCGCGCAAAGCCGAGCAGCTGTTGGGCGATCCGCCGCTGACGCTGCTGCTGTCGGCGCAGGCCGCGCAGCTCGCCGGCGACCGCGACGGCGCGCAACGCGCCTTCAACGCCATGCTGGAGGACGACCAGATGGCGTTCCTCGGCCTGCGCGGGCTGATCGGCCAGGCGCTGCGTGACGGCGACCAGGACCGCGCGCTGGCCTACGCCGAGCGCGCCTTCGCGCTCAGGCCGCAGACGCCGTGGGTCGTGCATTCGCTGTTCGACATGCAGGCACAGCACGGCCGATGGAAGGCGGCGCAGGACACGCTCGATGTCGGCGTGCGCCGCAAGGTGGTGACGGCCGACCGGGGACGCACGCTCCGGGCATTGCTCGAGGTCGAGCGCAGCCGCGCCGCCGAGCGCGACGGCAATGCCGCCGATGCGCTGGCGCTGGCGCGCGAGGCCTTCAAGCTGGCGCCCGAGCGCATCGCCGTCACGCGGCGGCTGGCGGAGCTGCAGATCAAGGCGGGCGACGGCAAGCGCGCCATGAAGACGCTCGAGCGCGGCTGGGCGGTGGCGCCGCATCCCGACCTGGCCCGGCTGTATCTCGAGGCGTCGGGCGAGACCGATGCCATGAAGCGCATCGCGCTGGCGCGGCGGCTGGCGGCACAGAATCCGCAGGATATCGAAAGCCACCTGGTGCTGGCGCAGGCCTCCCTCGAGGCCGGCCTGTGGGGCGAGGCGCGGCGGCACCTCGAGACGGCGGGCGGCACCAGCCCGACCGTGCGCGTCTGCCGCCTGATGGCGGACCTCGAGGAGCGCGAGAATGGCGACCGGGCCAAGGCGCACGACTGGCTGGCGCGCGCGACCGATGCGCCGGCCGATCGCGCCTGGCGCTGCACGGCGTGCAACACGCGGCACGAGGCCTGGCGGCCGGTATGCGAGAGCTGCGGCGCCTTCGGGACGCTGCAGTGGCGCGCGCCGGGCACGTTCGGGCAGATCCTGCCGCCGGAGGAACGCGCCGCGCTGGCGTTCACGGGCACGACGCCGAACGGGTAAC
>Ga0182792_1000863_pt1 | contig 26846 bp, 21 predicted proteins | sample Passage237B_FD_130497 | JGI IMG/M metagenome (GOLD analysis project Ga0182792, IMG submission 130497) | Cellulose adapted compost microbial communities from Newby Island Compost Facility, Milpitas, CA, USA - Passage2 37B (version 2) (version 2) ...
CTTGGTCATGACCTCCGGGCCGGGCTGGATGCCCTGGATGATCATGGCGCCGACCATCAGCGCCATGACGGCGTTGGAGGGGATGCCCAGCGTCAGCATGGGGATGAAGGAGGTCTGCGCCGCCGCGTTGTTGGCCGCCTCCGGCGAGGCCACGCCCTCGACGGCGCCCTTGCCGAACATCTGCGGCGTCTTGGAGAGCTTCTTCTCCAGCGTATAGGAGGAGAAGGCACCCAGCGTCGGTCCGCCGCCGGGCAGCACGCCCAGGATCGAGCCCAGCGTCGTGCCGCGCAGCACGGCCGGGATGGAACGCCGGATCTCCTCGGCGGTCGGCCACAAGGATGAGACCTTGATCGCGCTGCCCCGCGTCAAGTGCCGTTCGAGGTTGACGACGATCTCGGCGATGCCGAACAGGCCCATGGCGATCGGCGCGAAGTCGATGCCGTCGCTCAGCTCGGCGATGTCGAAGGTGAAGCGCTGCGCGCCGGTGTTGACGTCGGTGCCGACCAGCCCGAACAGCAGGCCGAGGAAGATCATGGCGATCGCCTTCAGCACCGAGCCGTTGGCCAGCACGACGGCGGCAACGAGGCCGAGCGCCATCAGCGAGCAGTAGTCGGCCGGTCCGAACTTCTGCGCCATGCGCGTCAGCGGCTCGGCGAACAGCACGATCAGGATGGTGCCGACGGTGCCCGCGAAGAACGAGCCCACCGCCGAGATCGACAGCGCCGCGCCGGCGCGGCCGTTGCGCGCCATCTGGTAGCCGTCGAGGCAGGTCACCACCGAGGAGGCTTCGCCCGGCAGGTTCACCAGGATCGACGTCGTCGAGCCGCCGTACTGCGCGCCGTAATAGATGCCGGCCAGCATGATCAGCGACGCCGTGGGCGGCAGGTGGAAGGTGATCGGCAGCAGCATGGCGATGGTCGCCACGGGGCCAATGCCGGGCAGCACGCCGATCAGCGTGCCGACGACGCATCCCAGCAGGGCATAGAGGAGGTTCTGCAGGCTGAAGGCAACGCCGAAGCCCAGCGTCAGGTGGTCGAGGAGCTCCATGTCACCAGACCCCCTGGATGACGGAGATGTTCATCCCCAGCCCGAACTTGAAGACGATGACGCACAGCACCGCCAGGACGGCCATGTTGAGCAGGACTTCGCCGAGCTTGAACTCCTCGCCGGCAAACGAGGAGATGGCGACCAGGACGACCAGTGCCGGCAGAAGCCCGGCGCTCTCGAACAGCAGCGCGAAGCAGACGATCCCGATCGTGACCAGCGTGATCGGCTTCCAGCGCGGCGCCTCGACGGCTTCGCTGCCGGTGACCAGCGCCAGCACGCAGATCAGCCCGCCGAGGCCCAGCAGGATCAGCGCGAGGGCGCGCGGGATGTAGCCGGGACCCATGCGCACGGCGGTGCCGATCGCGAGATGGCGCCCGAAATAGAGCGCCACGAGCCCGAAGGCGATGAACATCAGCCCGGACAGGAAGTCCTTCGTCAGAAATCGATTCAAGGCGCCCCGCCCGGTTGTTCGTTGGATTGGCGGCGGAAGATTCGCCGCGTAGCCCGTCGCTGCACCCTGGGGCCCGTTCCTTACATGAACCTGACGAACCGCCTCGATTGGTGGCTGCTTGCCGCATGGCGGTCGCTCTTTCGATGTCTCTGTCTTCTCCGCAAGGACATCCGGCGCGCTGGCAGGCCGACCTCAGACGTCGTGGCCGGTGTAGTGCTCGATCGTGATGTCCGGCAGCAGGGTCCGCAGCGCGTCGGCGGCCTCGCCGATCCCGCGCGCCCGGTAGGCGTCGCGCAGCGACCATGGCCCGACCTCGAGAGCGCTGAACCCGCCGCCCTTGGCCGGCGCGATCTCGAGGAACTGCACCCGGGAGGTCTCGGGACCGCCCAGCGCTACCGTGGAGTACAGGCTGGACAGGTACCAGCGCGCCGATCCGTTGTTCCAGAGGCCGAAGCTTCGCGTGCCGACGCGATCGGCGATTGCCCGCGGGGTCTGCAGGAGCTCGGGCGTCCACAGGGCGAGCCGCGTCGGTCCGGCGAGCGGAATGCCGGCGTCGCGTATCGGATACTGCAGCGGGAACAATCGCGGGGTGGCCGTCGCGGCTGCCGCCGCGGCGGCATCGTTGGCGGCGTGCCACTGCGCCAGGAACGGCGCGGCGGCGGCGTCCATGTCCGTCCAAGAGAGGCAGAACATGCCGAGGCCGAGGCCGAAATCGGAGGGCCGGGGGGCGCCGTAGAGTGCCAGCGAGAAGGCGGCAGGCTCCCGCACCCATCGGGCGTGCAGCACCACCGAATCGCAGGCCGCGCCGTGCTCGGGCAGGTCGCTGCGCTCGATCTCGTCGGGCTGCCCCAGGCGGAACACGAGATCGGCCAGGAGGTAGCGGGCAGGGCGCCCGGTTTCGGCCAGTTCATAGGCCACCGACGTCACCGGCCGGTCGGGCCGGGCGGCGGTCGGCTCGGCGTAGATCGTCCGCACTGCCAAGACCGACGGACAGGGAAGCTTGGTCGCGGCATAGCCGCGCCGGACCTTTCCCGGGGCCACGGCGTCGAACAGCGTGCCCCAGGGATGGAAAGCCTCGCCGATCCGGAAGCCCGATGCCGCCTCGTCCATGGCGGGAGGCTAGAGGGGAATCAGGCCGAGGGGAACCGTGCGGCTCCGCTTGATCGGGTTCGTCCTCGCGGTTGATGCCTCGCCCCATCCCCGAGGCGGCGGCATCAGATCAGCGCAGGCCGGCGTTGATCCTGTCGAGCGCCGCCGATCCGGGGCAGAGGTCGGGCGTGTCCAGCGTGTTGAGCGGGGCGTCCACCGTGTTGAGGTGGTGGTGCAGGTCGTTCGGGCTGGGATCGAGGTAGAGCAGGCCGGTGATGACCTCGCCGGCGGCCAGGCCTTCCTGCACGCGCTTCATGGCGGCCACCTTGTCCGAGGGATCGTATTCCTCGCCGAGCTTGCGCAGGCGCAGGACCGAGCCGTCGTGCTGGCGCACGGTCGTCGCCGTGCCGGGGGCGTACTGCGTGGTGATCTCCTCGCGGCCCTCGATGAAGTCGATGCGGTTCAGCGCCTCGTTGTGGGCGCGCACATAGTCGTAGCTCTTGGTCGAGCCGGCATGGTTGTTGAACGCGACGCAGGGGCTGATGACGTCGAGGAAGGCCGCGCCGCGATGCGCCATCGCCGCCTTGATCAGCGGCACGAGCTGGTGCTTGTCGCCCGAGAAGGAGCGGCCGACGAAGGTCGCGCCCATCAGGATGGCCAGCGACACCATGTCGATCGAGGAGTCGGAATTGGCCACGCCCTTCTTGCTGATCGAGCCCTTGTCGGCGGTCGCCGAGAACTGGCCCTTGGTGAGGCCGTACACGCCGTTGTTCATGACGATGTAGGTCATGTTCACGCCGCGCCGCATGATGTGCGCGAACTGGCCGAGGCCGATCGAGGCCGAATCGCCGTCGCCCGAGACTCCCATGTAGATCAGGTCGCGGTTGGCGAGGTTGGCGCCGGTCATCACCGACGGCATGCGGCCGTGCACGGTGTTGAAGCCGTGGCTGGCGCCGACGAAGTAGGTCGGCGCCTTCGACGAGCAGCCGATGCCCGACAGCTTGGCCACCTGGTGCGGCAGGATGTCGAGTTCGAAGCAGGCCTGGATGATGGCGGCACTGATCGAATCGTGGCCGCAGCCGGCGCACAGGGTCGAGACGGCGCCTTCGTAGTCGCGCCGGGTGTAGCCGGCCTTGTTCTTGACCAGCGACGGATGGTGCAGCTTGGGCTTGGCGATGAAAGTCATGACGCCGCCTTTTCGAAGGGGACTACCTTGAACTGGGCCAGCTTCTCGGTGATGGCCGAGGCGATGAAACGGGCGGTGATGGGCGTGCCGTCATAGTGCAGCACGGGCACCAGCTTGCGCGCATCCAGCGTGAACTCGCTCATGATCATCGAGCGCAGCTGGCCGTCGCGGTTCTGTTCCACGATGAAGACGCGGTCGTGTTCGTGGATGAAGTCCTCGACGGCCTGGGCGAACGGGAAGGAGCGGACGCGCAGCGCGTTCAGGTGATGGCCGTCGGCCTCGAGGTGATCCAGCGCCTCGGCCATGGCCGGGCTGGTCGATCCGAAGTAGATCACGCCGAATCGCGTCGCCTTGGGAGAGGAGGTGCGGACCGGCTGCGGCGCGATCCGCCGCGCGGTGTCGAACTTCTTCTGCAGCCGCTCCATGTTGCGCACATAGACCGGCCCTTCCTCGGAGTAGCGCGCGTACTCGTCCTTGGTCGTGCCGCGGGTGAAGTAGGACCCTTTGGTCGGGTGCGTCCCGGGGTAGGTGCGGAAGGGGATGCCGTCGCCGTCGACGTCGAGATAGCGGCCGAACGTCTTGCCCGCTTCCAGTTCCTCCGCCGTCATGACCTTGCCGCGGTCGAGGACGCGCTTGTCGTCCCACTGGAACGGCTGGCACAGCCGGTGGTTCATGCCGATATCGAGATCGGTCATGACGAAGACCGGCGTCTGCAGCCGGTCGGCGAGGTCGAGCGCTTCTGCCGTGAAGTCGAAGCACTCCTTGGGATCCTCCGGGAACAGCAGCACGTGCTTGGTGTCGCCGTTGGAGGCATAGGCGCAGGAAAAGAGATCGGACTGCTGCGTGCGCGTGGGCATGCCGGTCGACGGGCCGCCGCGCTGCACGTTGACGATCACCGCCGGAACCTCGGCGAAATAGGCCAGCCCGATGAACTCGGTCATCAGCGAGATGCCGGGGCCGGAGGTCGCGGTGAAGGCGCGCGCGCCGTTCCAGGCTGCGCCGATCACCATGCCGATCGAGGCGAGCTCGTCCTCGGCCTGGACGATGGCGTACCTGGCCTTGCCGGTCTCCTTGTCGTGGCGCAGCCGCTTGCAGTGCGCCTGGAAGGCCTCGGCGAGCGAGGAGGAGGGGGTGATGGGATACCAGGCGCACACCGTCGCGCCGCCATAGACGGCGCCCAGCGCGGCCGCGTTGTTGCCCTCGACGAAGATGCGGTCGCCGACATTGTCCGAGCGCCGCACCTTGAGCTTCACCATGCCGGGATCTAGGTGCTGGGTGGCCCAGTCGCGGCCGAGATTCAGCGCCTTGACGTTGGAATCGAGCAGCTTCTCCTTGCCTTTGAACTGCTCGCCGAACAGCTTCTTGATCTCCTCCGGGTCGATGTCGAGCAGGATGGAGAGCGCGCCGACATAGATGATGTTCTTGAAGAGCTGGCGCTGGCGGGCGTCGGTATAGGTGGCGTTGGTGATCGCCGTCAGCGGCACGCCGATGACGTTGATGTCCTCGCGGAAGGCCGACGACGGCATCGGCTTGGTGCTGTCGTAGAACAGGTAGCCGCCGGGAGAGATCTCCCGGACGTCCTCCGCCCAGGTCTGCGGGTTCATGGCGACCATCATGTCGACGCCGCCGCGGCGGCCCAGCCAGCCCTTCTCGGTCACGCGGACCTCGTACCAGGTCGGCAGGCCCTGGATGTTCGACGGGAAGATGTTGCGCGGGCTGACGGGCACGCCCATGCGCAGGATGGAACGGGCGAACAGCTCGTTGGCCGACGCCGAGCCCGACCCGTTGACGTTGGCGAACTTGACGACGAAGTCGTTGACGGCGGCCAGTGCTTGCATGGTTCTCACTCTTTTCCTCCCCTTTGCGGAGCCCGCAAAGGGGAGGTGCCCGCGTAGCGGGCGGAGGGGTCATGGGCATCGCTCATGATCAGCATGACCCCTCCGTCGGCGTAAGACGCCGACACCTCCCCACGCCAGGCGTGGGGAGGAAAGGATTGATGGGCTAGTGCTTGCGGCATGCTTGCTCCGCGTGGGTCATCTCGACGTAGTACTTGCGCATGTCCCAGGCGCCCGTCGGGCAGCGCTCGGCGCACAGGCCGCAATGCAGGCAGACATCCTCGTCCTTGACCATGATGCGGCCGGTCTTGAGGTCGTTGCCGACATAGAGATCCTGGGTCGGGTTGAGCGCCGGCGCATTGAGGCGCCGCCGCACGTCCTTCTCGTCGCCGTTCTCGGCGAAGGTGATGCAGTCCATCGGGCAGATGTCGACGCAGGCGTCGCACTCGATGCACAGCGTGCCGGTGAACACCGTCTGCACGTCGCAGTTCAGGCAGCGCTGGGCCTCCTTGTAGGCGAGCGCCGGATCGAAGCCCAGCTCGACCTCGGCCATGATGTCCTTCAGCGCTTCCAGCTTGGGGCGGTGAGGCACCTTGAAGCGATGGTCCACGGTGGGAGCGTTGTCGTAGCTCCACTCGTGGATGCCCATCTTCTGGCTGACGATGTTGACGCCCGGCGCCGGACGTTCCTCGGGGTTGCCACCCGACAGCGCCATGTGGATCGAGATCGCCGCATCGTGCCCGTGCGCGGCCGCCCAGATGATGTTCTTCGGCCCGAACGCCGCGTCGCCGCCGAAGAAGACGCGGGCGTGGCTGCTCTGCAGCGTCTGCTCGTTGAGCTTGGGCAGGCCCCAGCGGTCGAACTCGATGCCGGCATCCTGCTCGATCCAGGGGAAGGCATTCTCCTGGCCGATCGCGACCAGCACGTCGTCGCATTCGAAATGCTGGTCGGGCTCGCCGGTGGGCACCAGGTTGCGACGGCCCTTGGCGTCGTACTCGGCCTTCACCTTCTCGAACACCATGCCCGTGAGCTTGCCATCCTTGTGGACGACCTCCTTCGGCACGAGGAAGTTCAGGATGGGGATGTCCTCGCCCATCGCGTCTTCCTTCTCCCAGGGCGAGGCCTTCATCTCCTCGAAGCCGGAGCGCACGATCACCTTCACGTCCTCGCCGCCCAGGCGGCGCGCGGTGCGGCAGCAATCCATCGCGGTGTTGCCGCCGCCCAGCACGATCACGCGCTTGCCGACGGAGGTCGTGTGGCCGAACGAGACCGACGACAGCCAGTCGATGCCGATATGGATGTTGGCGGCGGCCTCCTGGCGGCCCGGCACGTCGAGCTCGCGGCCGCGCGGCGCCCCGCAGCCCACGAAAACGGCATCGTAGCCCTCGGCCAGCAGCCTCTTCAGGGAATCGATGCGCTGGTGGCGGAACGCGATGTTGCCGATGCCGGTGATGAAGCCGACCTCCTGGTCGATCACCGACTCCGGCAGCCGGAAGTGCGGGATCTGCGTGCGGATGAAGCCGCCAAGCTTGGGATCCTGGTCGTAGATCACGATCTCGTAGCCCAGCACGGCGAGGTCGCGCGCCACGGTGAGCGAGGCCGGTCCGCCGCCCACGCAAGCCACGCGCTTGCCGTTGCGGGCCGGCGCCTTGGGCATGCGGGTCCCGATGTCGTCGTCCTTGTAGTCGGCGGCGACGCGCTTGAGGCGGCAGATCGCGACCGGCTCCTTCTTGCCCTTGACCAGGGTCTCGTCCTCGACGCGGCTGCGCCGGCACGCCGGTTCGCACGGCCGGTCGCAGGTACGGCCCAGGATCCCGGGGAAGACGTTGGACTTCCAGTTGATCATGTAGGCGTCGGAGTAACGCCCGTGCGCGATCAGTCGGATGTACTCGGGAACCGGGGTGTGGGCCGGGCAGGCCCACTGGCAATCGACGACCTTGTGGAAGTAGTCGGGGTTCTTGATGTCAGTCGGCTTCAACAGCAACTCCAGGCGGCGGCGGCCATCACCAAGTGAGCAGCGAGGTGCCAAGTAAATGACAATTCAGGATAGCGCAAAAAGGGCCGGCATTGGGGAGATTCGTAACTCGATCGTCAAGCGTTCTATGCGCCGAGTGGTTGCCTCCGCGAGGCGAACACCCCTAGCATGCGAAGGGCTTTATGGCGTGCGCACGCGCTGGCGATATTCGCTGGGTGAAGCACCGGCCGCTCGGCGGAACATGGCGCTGAAAGCGCTGACGCTGTCATAGCCGAGATCGATGGCCACGCGCGTCACCGGCTCTCCGCCGCCCAGCCGGCCCATCGCCTCGAGCACGCGCGCCTGCTGCCGCCAGGCGCCGAAGCTCAGCCCCGTCTCGCTGCGGAACAGGCGCGCGAGCGTGCGCGCGCTCATATGCACGGTGCGCGCCCAATCCCCGAGCGCCCGCCCGTCGCCGGGCTCGTCGAGCAGGGCGCGGCACACCGCCATGAGCCGCGGCTCGCAGGGCAGCGGCAGATGCAGCGGCAGCGCTTGCCCGCCATGCAGCTCTGCCAGGATCAGCGCCGCCAGGTGCCCCGCCGGTCCTCCTTCGTCATAGTCGACCGGCAGCTCCGTGGCGCGCACGATCAGTTCGCGCAGCAGCGCCGAGACGGGCAGGACCTGGCAGGTGCCCGGCATGCCCGCGGCGGCATCGTTGCGCAGATAAAGCGTGCGCATCGTGACGTCGCTCAGCATGACGATGCTGTGGACCGTGCCGGACGGCATCCACAGCGCCCGCTGCGGCGGCACGATCCACATGCTGCCGGCCGCCGCGACGCGCATGGTGCCGACGGGAGCGTAGATGAGCTGCGCCCGCTCGTGGCTGTGCGGCGCGATCTCGAAGCCGGCGGCGAAGTCCTTGGGCATGGCCGAGACGGCCCGCGGCACGCGTTGGTAGTCGGCGGGATTCGTGGAGCGGCTGGCGTGTTGTCCGTTTCGCGACATTAGTTGTCAGTCTGGCGCAAGACAGACAGGGTGAAAAGGTATCGAATGCGGCGAATCGGGTAGAAAGCAAGAATATGTCCCACACCAGTCCCACATCCATCCTGCTCAATATCGGCCATGCCATGGATCACTGGATCCTGGTGGTCTTCGCCTATAGCTGGGGCGTCATCGCCGGCGTCTGGGGCGTCGAATGGACCGAGCTCACGCCCTTCAACTACGGCGCGCTCTTCATGTTCGGCGCGGGCTCGATCGTGAGCGGCCGGCTGGGCGACCACTGGGGCCGCTGGATCATGATGGTGATCTTCTTTGCCGGCATGGGCGCGTCGTCGCTGGTCATCGCGCTCTGCACCAACAAGTGGCAGATCGGCGCGGCGCTGACGCTGATGGGCGCCTTCGCCTCGATCTATCATCCGGTCGGCATTCCGATGCTGGTGCAGAAGGCGAAGAATCCAGGCTTCACCATCGGCGTGAACGGGCTGGCCGGCAACATGGGGATCGCCATCGCAGCCGGCGTCTCGGTCTATATCGCGCAGCGTTTCGGCTGGCAGATGGCCTTCGTCATCCCCGGTGTGATCTGCCTGGTCTGCGCCGTCGCCTTCGTCCTGCTGGTGCCGCGGGAGGAGGAAGCCCCCGCCAGGCGCAAGCCCAAGATGATCGACCTGCCGCCGCGCCTGATGGCGCGGGTGTTCGCCATCATGACCTTCACGGCCGTCACCGGCAGCATCATCTTCAGCTTCACGACCAACGGAAACGGCGAGCTGCTGCGCGAGCGGGTCAAGGGCGTGGTGCAGGATCCGGCAGAGCTGGCCATCATGCTGTTCGTCATCTTCTCGCTGGCCTCCCTCGCGCAGCTCGTGGTCGGCAAGATGATCGACCGCTTTCCGCTGAAGTCGATCTACGTGCCGATCGTGCTCCTGCAGGTGCCGCTGTTCCTGATCGCGTCCCAGGTCGAGGACTGGGCGCTGTTCGTCACCGCCATTGGCTTCATGCTGCTGGTGTTCGGCGCGATCCCGTTCACCGACGCCATGATCGTGAAGTACATCGACGACCGCATGCGCAGCCGCGTCACCGGCGCCCGGCTCGCCATCGGCTTCGGCGTCAGCTCCATCGTCGTGGCGCTGATCGGCCCCACGGTGAAGGCGGCGGGCTTCCCGGTCGTGCTCATGGTCCTGGCGGGCGTCGCCTTCCTGTCGTTCTGCGCCCTGTCGCTGCTGCCGTCGGAGTACGAGACCGGCAAGGCGTCGCTCAAGCCGGCGGAATAGAGCATGGCAGGGGAACCGTAGCGGTTCCACCTCGTCTCACCCCGCCCTGGCCTCGGGCGCCGGCGTGGACCCGTCCCGCCATGAAGTCCTGCCGCCGTCCTGCCGGGCCAGCGTGGCGAGGCTGCCCTTGGCGTGCACGATGTGATCGAAGAGCGCCGTCGCGGCGGCGGACAGGCTGTAGCCGCGACGCTTCAGGAGCTGGATGGGGCGGGCGAGATGAGGGAGCTCGAGCGGCCGGGAGGAAAGTCCCTTTCGCTTGAACTGCCAGAGCGAGAGGCCCGGGACGATCGATATGCCGAGGCCGGCGCCGACCATTCCCGCGATCGTCGCCATGTACTGCACCTCCATGCTCGTCTTGAACGTCAGTGGCCGTACCGCGAATTCGATGTGCTGGCGAACGCTGCTTCGACGGGATTGCAGGATGAAGGGATGTTTGACGAGTTCCTCCGCACTGATCTCCCTCTCCCTCAGCAGCGTGTGGCCGACGGGACAGACCAGATGGAACTGATCGGTGCCGATGGTGGTCGCCTGCAGGTCGTCGACGCTGCTCATCATCGATGTCATGGCGAGATCGACATGCCCCGACCGCAGAAGCTCGAGGCAGACTTCCGACAGATCGTCGACGATCGATAGATCGATGCCCGGATAGCCGGCCCGGAATTGCGCGAGCAGGGTCGGCAGCCACGATGAGCAGAGGGAGGGCAGGGTCGCGATACGGACGCTGCCCTTTCGCCTGGCCGCATGGTCCTGGAAGTTTTCGAGGACCTCGGAGACCTCCTTGTAAAGGCGCTGGGCGGAGATCTCGAAGAGACGGCCGTCGTTCGTCAGCTCGACCGAGCGGGTCGTCCGATCGAACAGCGTCGCCCCCAGGCCATCCTCGAGAAGGCGGATGCGGGAGCTGAATGCCGACTGCGACATGTGACATCGCGCGGCGGCGCGCGTGAAGCTCTTTTCCTCGGCAAGCGTCAGGAAGACCTGCAGGTCGCGGCGGGAGATATCCATCTGATTAATCGATTAATCTCGCGGTATTTTCGATTTAACAGATTTGACTTGGATCGGTAAGGGTTTTGCTCGGAGCGCCGTGGGGCCGGCGCTCGGCTTTACCTGGATAGGTCGCGATGCAGCTCGGCGTGGAGATCGGTGGAACGTTCACGGATTTGGTCTGGCTGGATCGCGACGGCACCGTGAAGACGGGCAAGGTGCCCTCGACACCCTCGCAGATCGAAAGGGCCGTCCTCGACGCGATCCAGGCGGCGGATGTCCCGCTCTCGAGCGTCCATCAATTTGCACACGGATCGACCGTCGCGACGAACGCCCTGCTGACGCGTCGCGGCGCCGTCACCGGCCTGCTGACCACGGCGGGTTTTCGCGACATCATCGAGATCGGCACGCACGACCGAGTCGGCAACATCTACACCGCCTTCTACGAGAAGCCGCGGGCCCCGATCTCGCGGCGACTGGTGCGCGAGGTGGTGGAGCGCATCGACGCCACCGGCAACATCCTCGTGCCGCTGGACGAAGAGGGGGCCTGGCGGGAGATCGAGACTCTGCTCGCAGGCGGCGTGCAGTCTATCGCCGTATGCCTGCTCCATGGCTATCGCTCGCCCGTCCACGAACAGGCGCTGCGCGAGCTCATCCGGGCACGGGCGCCCCACGTCGAAGTGTTCCTGAGCCACGAGGTGTCGCCGGAGTTCCGCGAGTACGAGCGGACGGTGACGACGGTGGTGAACGCCTTCGTCGGCCCGGTCGTCAAAGGCTATGTCGACCGGCTGAAGGGCGATCTGGAGGCCGCCGGCTATTCGGGCGCCGTGCGGCTGATGCAGTCCAACGGCGGTATCATGCCGTCGGTCGCGGCCGGATCGAACGCGGTCAAGATGCTGCTGTCGGGACCGGCGGCGGGTGTTCGCGCGGCGATCTGGTTCGCGAGGCGCAACGACATCTCGGACATCCTGACGCTCGACATGGGCGGCACGAGCACCGACGTGGCCATCGCGCCCGGCCTCGAGGCGCGGATCGTGCCCGAACTCGTGGTCGATGGGCTGCCGATCCGCACCACCACCATGGACATGGCCACAGTGGGCGCGGGCGGCGGCAGCATCGCCTCGATCGATGCCGGCGGCTTCCTCAATGTCGGTCCGGCGAGCGCCGGCGCCCAGCCGGGTCCCGCCTGCTACAACCGCGGCGGCGAATTGCCGACCGTCACCGACGCCCAGGTCATCGCCGGCCTCCTGCGGCCGGCCCGCTTCTTCGGCGGCCGTATGGAGCTGCGTATGGACCTGGCCGAGAAGGCGCTGGCGACACTCGGGCTGCCGGGCACCCTTCAGGACAGCGCGGACGCCATCCTGCGCATGGTCAACAGCAACATGGCGGCGGCGGTGCGGCTGGTCTCGACGGCGCGCGGCGTCGATCCGCGCGACTTCACCCTCGTCGCCTACGGCGGCGGCGGCCCGTTGCACGGCGCGATGGTGGCGGAGGAAGTCGGCATGCGGCGTGTCCTCGTGCCGTGGTCGCCCGGCATCTCGAGCGCCTTCGGTCTGCTCGTCGCCGACCTCATCGTCGATCTCGTCGTGGCCAGGATCGAGCCCTTGTCGGATGGCACCCTGGATGCCGCCAGCATCTCGCTGCTCAGGACTCTTTGCGACGAGCAGGCCGGGCGTCTCGACCTGCCGCCCGGCAGCTTCGAGATCCAGGCTGGTATCGATCTCCGCTACGCCGGCCAGGGCTTCGAGCTCACGCTGTGGCGGGATCTGGCGCCGGCCACGGCGGCCGAGCTCGATGCGCAGTTCCAGGCGGAGCATCTCGCGCGCTACGGCTATTCGCGCCCCAACCTCAAGACGCAGGTTGTCAACCTCCGCGCCCGCATCGTCCAGCGCAACGAAGGGAAGCTCGCCACGCCGCGGGGCGACGCCGATCCGGCGCGTGAGCGGAAGGCCATCGTCCTGGACGGGAAGAGGCTGACGGCGCTTTTCCTTGCGCGCGCAGCGCTCGCGCCCGGTCAATCGGTGGCCGGCCCGGCCATCCTCGAGGAAATGACGTCGACCAGCTTCGTCCCGGAAGGCTGGACGGCGACCTGCCTGCCGACCGGAGACCTCCTCATCGAGAAGAACGGTGGCTGACCGCAGACGCCCCACGGCAGATGAGCGAAGCGGCGCCGGGCGGGACGGGGCGGCATGATCGGCTTCGCCCTGAAGCGGATCCTGGCGGCGGTGCCGACCATCCTGCTGGTCTCGATCGCGGTGTTCCTGCTCATCCGCAGCATCCCCGGCGATCCGGCGGAGATCATGCTGGGCGAGGGGGCTGACCCGGCGTCGCTCGCCGCCTTCCGCGCCGAGCTGGGGCTCGATGAGTCGATGCCCGTGCAATTCATGCGCTGGGCCGCGCGAGTGCTGCACGGCGACTTCGGACAATCGATCTTCCTGCATCAGCCCGTGGCCGTGCTGGTCTGGGACCGGTTGCAGCTTTCCGCCTCCATCATTCTGGTGGCGGTAGGCATCGCAGCGATCATCGCCGTCGCCGCGGGTCTTTACGCTGCATGGCGACAGGACAGGGCCGGCGATATCGCCGTCGTGACGCTCGCCACGCTTGGCTTGTCGCTGCCGAGCTTCTGGATCGGCCTGCTCCTGCTGCTGCTGTTCGGCATCAAGCTCGGCTGGCTGCCGGTGGTGGGCTATGTCGCCTTCTCGGACGACCCCGGCCGGGCATGGCAGTATCTGATCCTGCCGATCGTCACCCTGGTGGTCGTCGAGGTCGGCGTGCTGACCCGCATGGCGCGCGCCAGCGCGGTCGAGGTGCTGCGCCTCGAATACATCACCCACGCCCGAGCCAAGGGCCTGTCCGAGTGGACGGTGCTGTTCCGGCATGCCCTGCCCAACGCCTTCGCGCCGACATTGACGATGGTCGGGATCGTCGTCGGCTCTCTGTTGGGCGGTATCGCGGTCGTCGAAACGGTCTTCACGCTGCCCGGTCTCGGTCGCCTGATCGTCGAGGCGATCTACGCGCGCGACTACCCCGTGATCCAGGGCTGCCTGCTCGTCATCGCCGTCGCCTATGTGCTGGTGAATCTGGTCGTCGATCTGCTCTATCCGATCTTCGATCCCAGGATCGCGCTGGAATGAGCGCCCGGCCCAACTCGCGCTCGCGGATCCGACTGCTGGCGGGTGGACTGCTCGCGTCGGCCGTCCTGACGATGAGCGTCCTGGCGATCTTCTGGACGCCGCTCGACCCGAACCGGCTCGACGTGCTTCATCGCCTCAACGCTCCCGATGTCCGGAACCTCTTCGGGACGGACGAGTTCGGCCGCGACGTGCTCAGCCGAGTCATGGTCGGCGCCACGACCAGCTTGTCCGTCGCCATGCTGACCGTCATCGTCGCGATCGCCGTCGGCAGCACGATCGGCTTCCTGACCGGCTTCTTCCGCGGCTGGACGGACAGGGTGGTCATGATCCTGAACGACACCCTGCTGGCCTTTCCGGGGATCCTGCTGGCGCTGGGGCTGGTCGCGGTCACGGGACCGCACGCTTATGCCACGGTGCTGGCCCTTGCCGTCGCCTTCACGCCCAAGGTGATGCGGGTCGTGCGCGGCACCGTCCTGTCCTTGCGCGAGCGCGAATACATCGAGGCCTCGAGGGCGATGGGGAACGGCCCGCTCTACACGCTGGCGCGCCACATCGTCCCCAACGCCGTGGCGCCGATCGCGGTGCTCGCCACCTCGATGTTCGGCTGGGCGATCCTGATGGAAAGCGCGCTCAGCTTCCTCGGCCTCGGCGTGCCGCCGCCGGCGGCGACCTGGGGCAACATGCTGGCGACGGCGCGTCCCTACCTGACCTCCGCGCCGTGGCTGTCGGTGATCCCCGGCATCCTCATCGCGACGACGCTGCTGTCGGTGAACCTTCTCGGCGACAGCCTGCGCGACTGGCTCGATCCGCGGATGTGAGACCATGAGCAGCCAGCCCTCCAGCCTGCCGCGCCTGTCGATCCGGAACCTCAGCATCGGGAACCAGACCGCGTTCGTGCGCGACGTGTCGTTCGACGTGGGCGCGGGCAGGATTCTCGCCCTGGTGGGCGAATCGGGCAGCGGCAAGACGCTGATCGGGCGGTCGATCCTGCGCCTGCTGCCGGAGAACATTCGCCAGCTCGATGGCGACATCCTCTATCACGGCGGTTCCCTCTCCGGCCTCTCGACTGCGGAGATCCGGCGGCTTCGCGGCGGGCGCATCGGCATGGTGTTCCAGGAGCCGCTGGTCTCGCTCAACCCGGCGCTCAGCATCGGCAGGCAGATGGCCGAAGGGCTGAAGCTGCATCTCGGGCTCGACTCCGGCGAGATCCGTACGCGATGCATCGACATGTTGCGCCGCATCCATGTGCCGCGCCCGGAGCAGTGCCTCGCCGCCTTTCCGCATCAGTTCTCGGGCGGCATGCGTCAGCGCATCATGCTGGCTTCCGTCATGCTGCTGCGGCCCGACCTCCTGATCGCGGACGAGCCCACGACGGCGCTCGACACGCTGAGTCAGCGCCAGGTCATCGAGACGATGCTGGAACTCACCCGCGAAGTCGGCACATCCGTGCTGCTGATCACGCACAATCTCGGACTCGTCGACAAGTACGCCGATGACGCCGTCGTCCTGCGCCGTGGCGAAATCGTCGAGGAGGGCACGGCCGCCAGGGTAATCCGCCTGCCGCGACATGCCTATACGAGGCGGCTGGTCGACGCCCTGCCGCGGCGGCGGGGCGGCGTCGTTGCGGCCCCCCCGGACGAGCCGATCCTCGTCGCCAAGGGGCTGGAGCTGAGCTTCCGGAGCGCCGGGCGCTCGATCCTGCGAAGGAAGAAGATCCGGGTGCTGCATGGCGTGTCCCTGACCGTCCGTCGCGGCGAGACCGTGGCCGTCGTCGGCGGCAGCGGCTCGGGCAAGACGACGCTGGGCCGGGCGCTGCTCAGGCTGCTGGATGTCGATCGCGGCACGATCTCCTATCGCGGCGCCGACGTCACGCGGCAGCCGGACCGTCAATTGCGCCCGTTCCGGCGGGCCTGCCAGATCGTCTTCCAGGACCCTTTCTCCTCTCTCGATCCGCGAATGCGGGTCGGCGCCCTTGTCGGCGAGGCCCTGCGCCACATCACACCGCTCGCGGCGGCCGAGCGGCGTGCGCGCGTGGAGGCGGCGCTCGCCGATGTCGGCCTGCCGGGACATGCCGACCGGCTGCCACACCAGCTTTCGGGAGGACAGCGCCAGCGAGTGGCGTTGGCGCGGGCCATCGTCGGTGATCCCGAGTTGCTCGTCGCCGACGAACCGATCGCCTCGCTGGACATGACCGTGCAGAAGCAGGTTCTCGAACTCTTCCAGCGCCTGCAGGCCGAGCGCGGCTTCGCCTGCCTGTTCATCTCCCACGATCTCGCCGCGGTCCAGCAGATCGCCCACCGGATCGTGGTGATGCACGAGGGCCGGATCGTGGAGGAGGGGCCGTGCGACGCCATCTTCGACGATCCACAGCACGAATACACGCGCCGCCTGCTGGAGGCGTCTCCTCTTCTCGATGCGACGCCGGCGGTGACTTGTCCGTCGGCAATCTTCTCGGAGGCCAAACGATGAACCGCACTGTCTTGATCACGGCCCTGGTCGCCGCCTCGCTGGCAGGGTCCGGCGCGGCTTTCGCCAAGGAGCTGCGCGTGGCGAACGTCGGCGACATGCGCTCGGCGATTCCCGCCGGCGCCACCGATCCCGGCACGCAGGTGCCGCAGGTCCAGATCTACGAAGGCCTGGTGACCTGGCGGGAGGACGGCTCCGTCGCACCGATGCTCGCCGCCGACCTGCCCACGGTCTCTTCCGACGGGCTCGTCTACACCTTCAGGCTCCGCCAAGGACTCACCTTCCATGACGGCACGCCGGTGACGGCGCAGGCCGTGGTCAAGACCTGGGAATACTACCTCGACCCGAAGAACAGTTGGGTTTGCCGCAATTATTTCAACGGTGCGGGAACCGTGAAGATCGTTGGCGTCGAGGCCAAGTCGGCGACCGAGGTGGCGTTCCGTCTCGCCAGCCCCTCCAAGGTGCTGTTGACGCAGATGGCCCGGACCGATTGCATGGAATCGGCGATCATGGCGGAGTCGATGGTGACGAGCGGACAGCGGCCGACGACGCCCATCGGCACCGGTCCCTTCAAGGTGACGTCGATCCGGCCCGGCCAGGACATCACCCTCGCCAAGTTCGAGAACTACAAGCCGCGATCGGAGAAGTCCGACGGCTTTGCGGGCCGCAAGGAAGCGCTGGTCGACAAGATCGTCCTGATGATCATCCCTGATCCGGCATCGGCCAACGCGGCGCTGGTGGCGGGCAACATCGACGTCTGGCCCCGCATCGAGCTCAACTATGCGAAGGCCCTGGCCGCCACGCCGGGGCTCAAGGTCGACAGCGCCGCGACTCCGTCAATCTACACGCTCGCCTTCCAGACCGCGAAGGGCCCGCTGCAGAACGCAACCCTGCGGCAGGCGATCAACTACGCCATCGACCGCAAGGGGATGAGTGCCGCCCTGACGGAGTCGCGTGCAACACCGAGCTCGAGCATCATCCCCGCCTCCAGCCAGTTCTACGCAGCCGCGGCCAAGGACGGCTTCGACTACGATCCGGCCAAGGCGGCCGCGCTTCTGAAGCAGTCCGGCTACAAGGGTGAGCCGGTCCGCATCACGACCAACAAGAACTATCCGATGATGTACGAGACCGGCGTCATGGTGCAGGGCTATCTCCAGGCCGCCGGCATCAACGCCACGCTCGAGGTCAACGACTTCGCGACGCAGTTCTCGAAGTACAACACCGGCAACTACGACATGATGACCTGGAACTACAATCCGTCCTTCGTGCCGGCGCTGGTGATCGACCGCTTCACGGGGTCCAAGGAGAAGCAGGCTTCGAAGCTGTGGACCGACCCCGAGGCGCGCAAGCTCACCGACGAGCTGCTGCAGACGCCGGTCAGCGAGCAGCAGCCGCTCTACACCGCCCTGCAGAAGCTCTACGTGAAGGACGCGCCGATGATCGTCTGGGCGACCGGCGAGGTCACCTCCGCCTACCGCGACGTTGTCCAGGGCTATTCGGCGTGGCCGGGCCGCCTGCCGCGCTTCTGGAATGTCAGCGTGAAGTGATGCCGCAGGACAGTGGGAGACCGGTCATGAAGCATGACCCGACGCGCCTGGCCATCCTGGCCAACGCGCTGCAGGCGATCACCGACGAGATGGGCGCGATCCTCACGCGCTCGGCCTTCTCGACGATCGTCCGCGAGGCGCGCGACTGCGCCTGTGCGATCCTCGATGCCGAGGGCAACGTCGTTGCCCAGGCGGAGATGATCCCCATCCACAATGGCGGTTTGAGCGAGGCCTTCCGTGCCTCGGCCAGGCAGCTCGACCTCTCGGCCGTCACCGAGAACCATGCGATCCTGCTCAACGACCCCTATGCGGGCGGCCAGCATCTCAACGATTTCATCGTCTTCCAGCCGATCGTGATCGAAGGCAGCGTGCTGGGCTGGGCCGGCAACACGGCGCACCATCTCGACGTCGGCGGCGGCGGGGCGGGCATCAACATCGACGCCAGCGAGCTGATCCAGGAAGGCATCGTCATCCCGCCGCTGCTGATCGATGTCGCCCGCGATCTGCGGGGCGGCGCCATCGACCGGCTCATCTTCGCCAACGTGCGGACGCCGGAGCTGGGCCGTGGCGACTTCTATGCCCAGCTGGCCGCCAACAGGACGGGCATCGAGCGCGTGCAGGAGCTGGCGGCGCGGGTCGGAGCTCCGCTCATCCGCGAGGCGATGGCCGAGACCCTGCGATACGCCGAACGCAGGATGCGCGCCGCCATCGCCACCATCCCGGACGGGAGCTGGAAGGGTGAGGCCTCCATCGATGCCGATGTCAGGGGCAAGGAGCCGCTCAAGGTCGCCGTGACCGTCACGGTCTCGCAGGGATCGATCAAGCTCGACTTCACGGGCACCGCACCGCAGGTCGCCAGCATGTTCAACTCCTCGCGCTCGTCGTCGCTTGCATCGGCGATCTCGGCCGTACGGTGTCTGCTGGCCGACAAGACCATACCGGCCAACGACGGGTGCAATCGGCCCATCGAGATCTTCATGCCTGAAGGGTCGCTCATCAATCCGGCGCCGGGACGGCCCGTGCGGGCGAGGATAGAGGCCTCCTATCGCGTGCTGGATGCCGTCCACGCGGCGCTGGCGCAGGCGATCCCCGAACGGGTGCCGGCGCAAGGCTACAACTCGACGACCGGCCTGTACCTGACCCAGAAGCGCGAGAACGCGCCCATGCGCATCTACGGCGACGTCCTGGGGGGCGGCTATGGCGCTGCCCCCGGCTACGATGGCGCGCACGCGCTCGCCGGCGTGCTGAGTTCGAGCCGCAACACGCCCATCGAATCGATCGAGCAGATCCATCCCCACATCCGCATGCGGCACTACAGGCTCGTACCGGACAGTTGCGGTGCGGGCGAATGGCGCGGCGGTGTCGGGTTCTCCCGCGCCATCGAGGTGCTCGAGGACGGCGTCGTGCTCAGCTACTACTCGGATCACTTCCTTTATCCGCCGCAGGGCAAGGGCGGCGGCCGGAACGGCGCCACGGGCTCGCTGCGCATCTGGCGCGGCGACGAGGTGCTCAATCTGCCGACGACGGATGTCGTTCCGCTGAAGAAGGGCGACGTGGTGGAGCTTTCGGTCGGCGGCGGGGCCGGCTGGGGCGATCCGCTGAAGCGGCCGAAGGACCGCGTCGAGGCCGACCTCGCCGACGGAATCGTCACGTCCGAATTCGCCCGACGGCACTATCCGCACGCGCGCTGACCGCTCGACTTCCTTTCATTTTCCTCGAAATCGGTGATTTGTTGATGCTCTTCAACCCCAGCAGGTTCGCGTATCCCGTTTCCGCCGCCATCGAGATGATGCAGCGCCTGCGGTTCGGAACGGTCGTCTCGATCGACGACAACGAGCTGCAATTCTCGCACCTGCCGCTCCTGGTCGACGTCGAGGACGGCAAGCTGGTCCGTCTGAGAGGACATTTCGCGCGGGCCAATCCGCACTGGAAGGCGCTGGAACGCAACCCCGAGGCGGTCGTCGTCTTCAACGGACCCAATGCCTATGTCTCGGCCCAGTGGTACACGCCGGGCAACCCGGCGGCGCCCACCTGGAACTACGTCGTCATCCATGTGGAGGGCAGGGTCCGGCTGTCGCCCGACCAGGACAGCACCAGCCGCATCGTCGACGACCTCATCCGCGTCAACGAGGCGGAACTGCCGACGCAGTGGCGGCTCGAGGACTACAGCCCGGCGCGCCGTGCCGCGCTGCTCCCGCACATCATCGGCTTCGAGTTCGACGTCACCAGGCTCGAGCCGAAGTTCAAGCTCACCCAGCATTACGGCGACGCCGACAAGCGCGGCGCGGCCGCCGGTCTGATGTCGCGCGGCACCGACGCCGCGCGCGAGATCGCCGAGCTGATGCTTTCGACCTGTTCCGCCGACGGCGACAAGCCGGGCGCCGACATCAGCGCGCATCTCGGAAAGACCTGAAAGGGATTCCGGCTCGGGCGATGGGGAGGCGGTTGCAGTCATTGCAGGCAGCCGTCCCATTCCCGGTATGGGTGACGTGCCGCCACCCCAATATCTGGTGCACAGATTTTCCCGACGCCCGGCTGCGGAGCGCAAAAAGTCCCGGCTGAGCGGAAATGCCTGCCCGCGCGCGCTTGCGCATCGTGGCGCAGCGTGATATTACTTCCGTAATATACAATTACTATGGTGCAAGGGGCGCCGGCCGGCCGGGATTCCGCATGCGCAAAGTGCGGCGGCTGTGCGCCTCGAAGGAAGTGAGTGGGAGAAGATGTCCTCGGTTTCAGCCTCCGCCGTGCCGGTGCCGGTTTCGCATCTCGACGTGGCGCGCGACGCCGAGCCCGCAACGCGGGCCGCCAATGCCGCGATGGCGGCGAATCTGCCGTTCGGCGAGACCGCCGACTTCGACGCCGCGCAGCGCGGCCTCGTCGCGCCGGTGCCCGAGGGTATGGTGCGCTCGGGCTCGGGCAGCGTGCTGTGGAATCTCGGCGAGTACGCCTTCATCGACGGCGAGCTGGCGCCGGCCACCGTCAATCCCAGCCTCTGGCGCATGGCGCGGCTGAACATGGCCAACGGCCTGTTCAAGGTGACCGACCGGCTCTATCAGCTGCGTGGCTTCGACATCTCGAACATGACGGTGATCGAGGGCGATACCGGGCTGATCCTGATCGACCCGCTCACCACGGCGGAGGTCGCCCGCGCCGCCCTGGCCCATTATCGCGCGCATCGCGGCGAGCGGCCGGTGGTGGCGGTGATCTACACCCACAGCCATGTCGATCACTATGGCGGCGTGCGCGGCGTGATCGATGAGGCCGACGTCAAGGCGGGACGCATCCAGGTCATCGCGCCGGCCGGTTTCATGGAAGCCGTGTCGGGCGAGAACGTGCTGGCCGGCCTGCCGATGGCCCGCCGCGCCCAGTTCCAGTTCGGGCCGCTGCTGCCGCGCGGCGCGCGCGGCCAGGTCGATGCCGGCCTGGGCAAGGGCATCGCGCGCGGCACGACCGGGCTGATCGCGCCGACGCTCAGCATCGACGAGGCGGTCGAGGAGCACACGGTCGACGGCATCCGCATCGTCTTCCAGCTCGCGCCGGAGACCGAGGCGCCGGCCGAGATGCACATGTTCTATCCGCAGCTGCGCGTGCTCAACATGGCGGAGAATGCCTGTCCGCTGCTGCACAACTTCATCCCGCTGCGCGGCGCCGTGGCGCGCGATCCGCGCATCTGGGCGAAGTACATCGGCGATGCCATCGACCTCTACGTGCCGGAGACCGATGTGATGATCGGCCAGCATCACTGGCCGGTGTGGGGAAACGCGGCCGTGCTCGATCACCTCGAGGCGCAGCGCGATCTCTACAAGCACATCCACGACCAGACGCTGCGCTACATGAACAAGGGCTGGCGGCCGGCCGAGATCGCCGAGGCGATCGGCCTGCCGCCGGGCCTCGCCGAGCGGTGGTCCGTGCGCGGCTACTACGGATCGGTGAACCACAACGTGAAGGCCGTCTACCAGCGTTATCTCTCCTGGTACGACGGCAATCCCTGCAACCTGCATCCGCTGCCGCCGGCGCGTGCTGCCGCCAAGTTCGTCGAATACATGGGCGGCGCGGCCGAGGTCCTGCGGCGCGCCCGCGCGGACTTCGCGGCGGGCGAGTATCGCTGGGTGGCCCAGGTGATGAAGGAGGTCGTCTACGCCGAGCCGGACAACCTCGAGGCGCGCGCGCTCTGTGCCGACGCGCTGGAGCAGATGGGCTATCAGGCCGAATCGGCGACCTGGCGCAACGCCTTCCTCTACGGTGCGCAGGAGCTGCGCCACGGCGTCTTCAAGCTGCCCGCGCGCATCGCCATCGGCGCCGACACGCTGGCCGGCCTGTCGACCGACACCTTCTTCGACATGCTGGCGATCCGCATCGATCCCGTGAAGGCGGCCGGTCATGTCGCGACGATCAACTGGCAGTTCACCGATCGCGACGAGAAGCTGGTCCTGACGCTGAAGCACAGCACGCTCAGCCATCGCATGGGGCGATGGTCCGACGCGGCATCGGCCTCGATCGTGACGACGCGGGAGACGCTGGACGGCATCGTGGTCGGCAGGACCAAGCCGCTCGAGGCCCTGCAGGCCGGCACGCTCAGGATCGACGGGGATCCGTCGCGGCTCGCCTTCCTGTTCGCGATCTTCGATCCGCCGGGCGGCCTCATGTTCGACATCCTCACGCCGGGCGAAGGCCGCCCCTGAAGGAAGCCGGCGGCATGGCGCTTGACATCGGCGCCACCGCCCCGTGTGATGCGCGCATAAGGGGAGAACCCCAGAAGCGATCCAGGGAGGAACGCGATGTCCATGGGCAGGATGGTCCGCTTCATGAGCGGGCTGCTGGCTGCTGTTGCGGCGATGGGACTGGCGGCCTCCGCCTACGCCCAGGAAAAGAAGATCAAGATCGGCGTGATCTACGACCTGACCGGCCCGCTGGCCGGCGGCGGTTCGGAACTGCAGTACATCGGCGCCAAGATCATGCTCGACCACTTCATCAAGCAGGGCGGCGTGGAGGGCTACAAGATCGAGGCGATCTATGCCGACGCCCAGAGCAAGCCCGATGTGGCGATCAACGAGGCCGTCCGCCTGATCGAGCAGGAGAAGGTCGACATGCTGCTGGGCTTCTACTCGTCGGCCCAGTGCGTGCCGGTCGCGGCGCGGGTCGAGCAGCTGAAGAAGTTCATGTGGATCACCACCTGCATCTCCTCGGCCGTGCTGGAGAACCGCAACCTGAAGTATGTGTTCCGGCCGCAGGCCAGCGGCAACCAGTTCGGCCTGATGACGATGGACTTCATCGCGGCGCACGCCAAGTCGAAGTTCGGCAAGGAGCCGAAGGACCTGCGCGTCGCGATCGTGCACGAGGACGGTGCCTACGGCGTCGACGTCGCCAAGGGCAACGAGGAGGGGGCCAAGAAGGCCGGTTTCAAGGTGGTGCTGAAGGAGGGCTACTCGGCGACCGCGCCGGATCTGTCCGCCCTGGTCACCAAGCTGAAGCGGGCGCGTCCGGACGTCGTCTTCCATACCGGCTACAACCCCGACATCACGCTGCTGCTGCGCCAGGCGCGCGAGCAGGGGCTGAAGTTCCAGGCGCTGGTCGGCCATGGCGCGGGCTACGGCGTCTACGAGAAGCTCAAGGAAGGCCTGGGCAAGGACGTCAACTACTTCTTCAACACCGATCCGATCTCGATCTGGCTGGCCAACCAGAAGACGCTCGATCCCAAGCTGCCGCCGGTGATCAAGATGGTCGGCGAGGAGTTCGACAAGGTGCGGCCGGGCGTGGCCATCCGCTCCGCCCATGTCGGCATGGCGGCATCCAACACCTACCTCTTCCTGACCGACGTGCTGCCGCGCGCCATCAAGAAGTACGGCGGCGTCGATCCGGACGCGCTGCGCAAGGCGGCACTCGACACCGACGTCAAGGAGGGCGGCACCATGCTGGGCTTCGGCGTGAAGTTCTTCGGCGAGGGCACGCCCATGGCCGGGCAGAACGAGCGCAGCTTCCCGGTCGTCATCCAGTACATCGACGACAAGTCCTACGTGGTATGGCCCAAGAGCCAGGCGCAGCGCGAGGCGGTGCTGCCGCTGCCGGCGGGCACCACCTACAGCAGCAAGTAGGCGGCCGGAACGCGGCCGTGCTGGTTGTCGAAGGGCTTTACAAGCGGTTCGGCGGCTTCACGGCCGTCAGCAACGTCTCCTTCAAGGTTGATCAGGGCGAGATCCTCGGTCTGATCGGCCCCAACGGGTCGGGCAAGAGCACGATCTTCAACATGCTGTCGGGCACCTTCCCGCCGACTGCCGGATCGATTTCCTTCGAAGGGCAGGAGATTGCGGGTCTCGCCCCACATCGCATCATCAACCGTGGGATCGGCCGCACCTTCCAGATCCCGCGCCCCTTCCGCCGGCTTTCGATCTTCGAGAACGTGGCCCTGGCCGGCTACTACGGCCAGGGCGGCGGCCTGCGCGGGGGCAAGGGCGGACACAGCCGCGGCAAGGCCGAGGAGGCGGCGGAGCGGGCGCTGGCCATGGTCGGCCTGCCGACCGACCGGCAGGCGCCGGTCGACGGGCTGGGCGCGGCGGGGCTGAAGAAGCTGGAGCTCGCCAAGGCGCTAGCGACGTCGCCCAAGCTGCTGCTGGCCGACGAGAGCCTGGGCGGGCTCGACGAGGCCGAGATGGACCAGGCGGCCGACATGCTGCGCAAGATCCGCGACGAGCTCGGCATCACCATCATCTGGGTTGAGCACATCATGGGCGTGCTGATGCGCGTGGTCGACCGCGTCATGGTGCTCGATCACGGCGAGAAGATCTGCGAAGGCCTGCCAACGGAGGTGTCGAACGAGCCGCGGGTGATCGAGGTCTATCTCGGCACCGATGCCGACGCCGCCCAGGCCACCGCCGCCCGGGCGGTCTCGTCCGGCGGGCGGCGATGAAGGGCGGCGCATGCTCGCGCTGAAATCCGTCGACGCCGGCTACGGCTCCTTCCAGGCGCTGTTCGGGATCGACCTCGATGTCCAGGCGGGCGAGGCGGTCGGGGTGATCGGCCCCAACGGCGCCGGCAAGACCACCCTGATGCGCGTCATCTCGGGCCTGATCCGGCCGACGCGCGGCACCATCGCCATGGAGGGCGCGGACGTCGTGGCGACTCCGGCCCATCTCATCGTCGGGCTGGGCATCGCCCACGTGCCGGAGAACCGCCGCCTGTTTCCGCGCCTCACGGTCGAGGACAATCTCAAGATGGGAGCCTTCATGCCCCAGGCGCGTGCCAAGTTCGCCGAGCGGCAAGCCTTCGTCTTCGACCTCTTTCCCCGTCTGAAGGAGCGGCGCCACCAGATGGCGGGCACCATGTCGGGCGGCGAGCAGCAGATGTGCGCCATCGGCCGCGCGCTGATGAGCGATCCCAAGCTGCTGCTGCTCGACGAGCCCTCGGCCGGCCTGGCGCCGGTCGTCGTCCAGCAGGTCTTCGAGCTGGTCAAGCGCATCCGCTCGGGAGGGCTGACCGTGCTGATCGTCGAGCAGAACGTGCAGCAGGTGCTGAAGGTCGTCGACCGCGCCTACCTGCTCGAGGCCGGCACCATCCGGGCCTCCGGCAGCGCCGCGGAGCTGATGGCGAGCGGCACCATCAGGCAGGCGTATCTCGGCGTATAGCAGCGGAGAGTGTGATGGAATCCTTCCTCGAAGCCTTCGACATCTTCCTGCTCGAAGCCGTGCTGAACGGAATCTTGCTGGGCGGGCTGCTGGCGCTGCTGGCGCTGGGGCTGAACCTGATCTTCGGCGTCATCGACGTGACCTGGATCTGCTACGCCGAGCTGGTGATGATCGGCATGTACGGCATGTACTGGCTGGTGCAGTACTACGGCCTGTCCTATTACCTGGCCGCGCCGCTCGCGATCCTGCTCGTCGCCGGGCTGGGGGCGGCGCTGCACTTCCTGGTGATCGCGCCGCTCTTGTCGTCGCCGCCGATCAACCAGCTGTTGGCGACGGGCGGCGTGCTGTTCGTGCTGCAGAGCTTCGCCACGGTCGCCTTCGGCATCGACTTCCGCAATCTCGGCATCCGCCTGCCCGTGCTGTCCTTCGCCGAGATGCACTTCAGCTACTCGCGCCTGCTGGCCTTCGCCGCGGCGCTGGTCGGCATGGTCGTGGTCTACTTCTTCATGAAGCGCACCTATATCGGCACGGCCATCCGCGCGATCGCGCAGGATCGCCAGATCATGGCGCTGATGGGTGTCGACGCGAAGAAGATCTACCTCGTGACGTCGGCGCTGGGCGGCGCGCTGGCGGGGCTCGCGGCCTGCCTGCTGGTGCTGCAGTACGACGTCCATCCCTTCGTCGGCCTGTCCTTCGGCCCGATCACCTTCCTGATCTGCGTGCTGGGCGGGCTGGGCAACTTCGTCGGCGGCTTCGTGGCGGCCTTCGTGTTCGCCGAGATCATCTCGCTGGGTGGGCTCTTCTCCGACCTCGAATGGGGCTACGTGCTGGCCTTCGCCTTCTTCATCGTCATGATGTTCATCCGGCCCGCCGGGCTGCTGGCGAGGCGCTCGTGAGCGCGCGCCTCTCGGCGCCTTGGGCCGTTGCGCTGGCGGCGCTGGTCGCGCTGCCCTTCATGTATCGCGACTCCTATCATCTGCACATCCTCGTGTTGATCCTGATCTGGTCGTTCGCCTACACGTCGTGGTCGATGATGGGGCGTTTCGGGCTGGTGTCGCTCGGCCATGGCGGCTTCATGGGCGTGGGCGCCTACGTCACGGCGCTGCTGTGGAACCATCTCGGCGTCTCGCCGTGGATCGGCATCCCGATCGCGCTGGTCTGCGCCGGTGCGCTGGCGCTGGTCGTCGCCTATCCGTGCTTCCGCTTCCGCATCACCGGGCACTATTTCGCGCTGGTGACGCTGGCGCTGTCGGGCATCGTGCTGCAGGTC